>JGI24723J26617_10002094_pt1 | contig 16388 bp, 7 predicted proteins | sample Cruoilmetagenom6_FD_26617 | JGI IMG/M metagenome (IMG submission 26617)
AACACCTTTTGGAATAAGTCATGGTCAGGTGGAGATTATGGAGGTGGGTCTTATGAAATAATTGGGGTGGTTAAAGATTTTAATTATGAACATCTCTCTAGCACGCCTAAACCTTTGATTATGCTGTATTTTGAAAATATGGAAGATCGGTTTATTGTCAAGTTTGAAAATGGAGCAGAAAAAACAGGTTTAGCTACCGTAGAAGCCTTATTTAAAGAGCAAAACCCGAATGAGGTTTTTAGTTATACCTTTTTAAAAGATGAAGTAGCTGCGCTTTACCAAAAGGAAAAACAATTGAGCATTAATTATGTGTTGTTTACGCTAATTGCCTTAATCATTTCAGCTATTGGTTTATTCACCATCGCCTTATACGATACCCAACGCCGTGTCAAAGAAATTGCCGTGCGAAAAGTCAATGGTGCCACCGTAAAAGAAGTGTTGATTATGCTCAATAAAAGCATTGTAAAATGGATTGTAGTGGCCTTTTTAATCGCCAGTCCAATTGCCTATCTCATCATGCAAAAATGGTTGGAGAATTTTGCCTATAAAGCAGGGATGAGCTGGTGGATTTTTGCGGCAGCCGGAGGTTTTACCTTGGTTATTGCCCTCATGACGGTAAGTTGGCGCAGTTATAAGGCGGCCATGGCGAATCCGGTAGAATCGTTGCGATCGGAATAACCACGGCGTCTCCAACAACAACGCAATGCAAAATGTTTAGATGCNTCGCATCGACCCAATATTGTTGCTGTGGGTTTTAACCCACAGAAAAATAGAAAGAAAATGAATTAAGATAGAATCAAATATAATTGATGTGGGTTAAACCTGCCAATTAGAAAATAAAATACAAATCATGTTAAAATATTATTTCAAATTCGCGATCAGAAATTTCAGATCCAACAAGGTTATTTTTGGTGGGAGCTTACTTACATTGTGTTTAGGAGCGTTGTGTATTTCGTTGTTATTTTCGTATGTGTATAATGAGTTGACAATGGATAGGAACTTATCTCAGAAGGATAATATCTATTTGCCAGTCATTAAGGTCAACCCACAAAGTGTCCCATCATTAACAGGTATTGAACGGGGTTTGCCGTTTGATTACAAATCTACTCCAGAGGTTAAGAATTACTCAAAAATAGATCGTTACTCGGATAATTTAGTTGAGTTTTCTTATGGCGAAAATACTTTTAAAGTAGGTGGTTTGACTGTGGATAGTACCTTTTTCAAACTATTTGATTTTTCTTTTGTTCGTGGAAATTCGTCTACAGCATTACAGGGTAAAAGTAAGCTTGTGCTTACCGAAAGTTTGGCGAATAAAATTTTCGGCAATGAAGATCCAATGGGCAAGGTTATTAAAATCAAAACCTTTGAAGAATATGAGTATACGGTAAGTGGTATTGTTAAAGATCCATCTGCTAATAGTTCCATAGATTTTGAGTTTATTATGGGGAATTTTGGATCACAAAGATTTGGAAAGGATTTAGAGTTTATTTTAACAGGATCAAGTTTTGATCAGGCTAAATTTGAAGAAAAGGCAACGTTGTTACTTAAGAATAGAAAAGGGTTTGAAGAAAGCAAGATAAGTTTGATCCCTTTTAATTCTGTTTTTTTTAATAAGGGAACTTTTAAAGATTATGGACTTTTTTCACGCTATGGAGATAAAAAGAGTTTGAACACTTTACTAATTATTTTGTTAGTCATTTTATTTATTTCTGCCCTTAATTTTTCGAATCTTCAAATTATCAATGCGAATGCAAGGGTGAAAGCTAGTGCCATTAAACGTGTAAATGGAGCTAAAAAGAGTCATATAAATAAGCAGAATGTTTTCGATGTTGGCTTATTGATTCTACTATCGTCGTTGCTCATTACGGTTGCCTATCTTACACTTCTTCCGCTATTTAATGGATTGACACAGGTGTATATTGATCCGCCAATTTGGACTGTCTTACTGCTCAACTTAGGAGTGTTATTGACAATTGCTCTTTTGGGATTGATTTACCCTTTGTTAGTAAGTATACGTGTTCCATTGATTAAAGGACTTAAAAATCAACAATCAATTGCGGGCCAATTAACGGGTAGAAGAGCAATCATTGTTACACAATATGTGTTGACCTTTGTATTGTTGATCTCGTCGGTCATGGTGGTGAAGCAGCTTCATTTTATGATGAACAAGAACATGGGTTTTGAGACAGAAAATATTATCAAATTGGATTTTTTTGGTAAACGTGAATTGGGTCAAATTGACCAAACACGCCTTGATTATGATCTAATAAAAAATAGCTTGGCGCAAAATCCTTTGGTTGAAAGTTTCACGCAGGGAGATTTTCCATTTGAGTCTGAACTTGCTGATTGGAAAAGAATTGACGGAGATTTTAAAGTGGAACCACAACATACCTTATATGTGTATCCTGATTATGACGAAGTATTTGGTTTAGAATTGATTGAAGGTCATTTTTTTAATACTAAAAACACCGCTGGATCTAGACAAATAGTAATTAATGAAGCGGCTAAAAGATACTGGAATATTAAAGATATCCGCTCTAGTGCCTTGTGGAATAGTTATTTATCTAAAGATGGAGAGGAAGAGTTGGAAATTATAGGCGTTGTTAAAGATTTCAATTATGAACATTTATCAGCTACTCCCAAACCCTTAATAATATCGAATTTTTTCAGGGGTCCTAATAACCCGTTCATCATCAGGTTTAAAAAAGGAAGGGAAAAGGATGGCTTAGCCTCTATTAAAAAATTAGTGAAGGAAATTAGTCCTGAATTGATTTTTAGTTATTCGTTAGTGAAAGATGAAGTCGCTGCCTTGTATATTAAAGAAAAACGACTGAGTACAAATTATGTGATCTTCACATTGATCGCATTATTAATCTCGGCCATTGGCCTCTTTACCATCGCCCTCTACGACACCCAACGTCGTGTCAAAGAAATTGCCGTGCGTAAAGTCAATGGTGCCACCGTAAAAGAAGTGTTGATTATGCTGAATAAAAGTATTGTAAAATGGATTGTAGTGGCCTTTTTAATCGCCAGTCCAATTGCCTATGTCATTATGCAAAAATGGTTAGAGAATTTTGCCTATAAAGCAAGTATGAGCTGGTGGATTTTTGCCGGAGCCGGAGGTTTTACCTTGGTTATTGCCCTCATGACGGTAAGTTGGCGCAGTTATAAAGCAGCCATGGCGAATCCGGTAGAATCGTTGCGATCGGAATAACCGCGTAGAGACGCCGTAGAGACGATGTAGAGACATAGCATGCTACGTCTCCACGCTACGTCTCCACATTGCGTAACCCGCGTACGTCTCCAACAACAACGCAATGCAAAATGTTTAGATGCATCGCATCGACCCAATATTGTTGCTGTGGGTTTTAACCCACAGCTTAGAGAAGCTAGAACGACCGACTAGATGCATCGCATCGACCAAATATTAATGCTGTGGGTTTTAACCCACATTCGACCAAGTTTTGTTGCTGTGGGTTGTGGCCCACAGCTTAGAAAAAAAATTAAATATTTTAAAAATTATAGCAATGAATTTAATCGTTAAAATTTTAAAAGAATACCTCAGAAGGTTTAGACGGAATTATAAAATCTACACCGTTGCTATAGTAGGAATTAGCATTGCCATTGTGGCCTCTTTTCATATTTATCACTTTGTGTTTAAAGAGTTTAGTGTAGATGCTTTTCATACCAAGAAAGAAGATGTGTATAGAGTTACTACCCAATGGGGAAATACTAATTTTAAAATGGCCATATCACCTAATCCGTTGGGGCCGTTGCTAAAAGAAAAATTACCTGAAGTAAAAGACTTTACGCGATTTGAAAATAGCGGTCCTATTGAGTTTCATTTCAAAGGAACATCATCGTTGCGTCAATTTTATTTTGCTGACCCTTCCTTTTTTGAATTATTTGACTTTACCATTTTAGAAGGAAGCCTCGAAGCCTTTAAAAACACCCCAAATGGTATTTTTTTAACACAAAAAGTAGCCAAGGAGCTGTTCAAGGACGAAAATCCCATCGGAGAATTATTGACGATTTCAAAATTCAAATCACCAGAAAAAAGATCCGTTGAGGTGGTTGGAATTATTGAGGATTTTTCAGAGACTTCTACCATTCAAGGAGAAGCCATTATCAATTTTAAAGAATATGTGAGTATGGCGGGGAATGCATGGGGATTGTATTCACCTAGTTTATATGTATACGCTCCAAATTTAACTGAGACAAAACTACTGGCCTCTAAAATAAGCGATGAGTTGTTTAAAGAGCGAAATAGAGTAGCAAAAGGATATACCATTACTGAAAAAACACCATTTTTTTTACAGCGTTTTGATTCGGTATATTTTGGGTCAAATGACGTTCAAGGTCAAGAAAAAAAAGGATCGTATCAATTTATTAAGGTGATTTCCTTGGTTGGTTTATTGGTCTTAGTTTTTGGCGGACTCAATTATATTATCATGAATATTGGGCTTAATAGTTCAAGAATTCAGGAATTTAAAACAAAACGTTTTTTGGGCGCTTCTAAAAACACCATCTTATTGCAATTGGTAATGGAATCTATCATCAATGTTTTTATTGCACTGCTAATTGCTTTTGTCACTTTTCCATTGTTAAATGGCTATATCTCGCAATTGATAGGTTTTGATTATACATTGTCATTAACAGCCGACGTGTGGATGCTGGTCAGTTTCTTTGTGGTGATGTTAATTTTTGGATTAATTATAGGTCTAATTGAGTTTTTTATATCTTATAGCACCATACTATTGAGCATCACAAGCAATTTAAAAAACACCTTTAATTATTCAAACAAATATATTATTGGGTTTCAATTGGTGCTGAGCATTGCGACGGTCATCTCTGTATTAACCATTAAAAAACAGGTAGGGTATATTGAAGGGAAAGATGTTGGTTTTGATATAGAAAATGTAATGAGTATTTCTACCTTGGATTATTCGGATGAAATTAGAGACATGCTCATGTCAAAAAGTTATGTAAAGTCGGTTGCAAGAGGTCAGGCCATATTTCGTACAGACTTTAGGTTAAATAAGATTAAATTATTGGAGCAAGACATAGAACTTGATGCCATGGTTGTTCAAGGAGACGATTATTATCTAGAAACGCATGATATTGAACTCATCCAAGGTGAAAATCTTCATGCATCACTTCTTTCAAAAAGTGTTAAAGATCATTTTAGTCGAGAAAGAATAGAAAAGCTTGGTACTAATTTCTTGGCTGAAGTATTGGTCAATGAAACTTTTGTGAAGAAGGCTGGCCTAAAAAATCCAATTGGGACTGTTTTGAACGATGATCAACTTACGCAATCTGGAAAAGCGGTCATCATTGGTGTTTTTAAAGATATTAATAACACGCCACTGTATTATCCTGTTCAACCGACTATTCTTGGTTTTGACTTTAATGGATATCCAAATCTTTTTCAAGTTCAATTTAATGCTGCATTTAAACAGGAGTTGAAAAGTGAAATCGATAAAATATTCATCAGTAAGGGAATAGAAGATCATGCTCTTTTAGAAGGACTTGCTGCGACATATAATTACAAAGATATTTACGAAAAAGAACTACAATTAAAGCAATTGTTAGAGGCCTTTACGATCATCATACTTTTTATTTCCTTATTGGGAATGGTAGCCATTAGTTTGTTTATTGCAAAAGCCAAAACCAAAGAAATTGGAATAAGAAAGGTAAATGGAGCCAGCATTCAACAAATCATGTTTATGCTCAACAAAGATTTTGTAAAATGGATATTAATTTCGTTTGTGGTGGCATGCCCTATCGCCTATTTTGCAATGCATAAATGGTTAGAAAATTTCGCATTTAAAACCAATTTAAGTTGGTGGCTTTTTGGTTTGGCAGGTGGATTTATCCTGATTATAGCGTTATTAACGATTAGTTGGCGCAGTTATAAAGCAGCCATGGCAAATCCGGTAGAATCCTTGCGATCGGAATAACCGCGTACGTCTCCAACAACAACAACAACAACAACAACGCAATGCAAAACATTTAGATGCATAGCATCGACCAAATATTATTGCTGTGGGTTTTAACCCACAGCTTAGAGAAGCTAAAAGGACCGACTAGATGCAGCGCATCGACGAGATTTTATCGATGTGGGTTTTAACCCACATTCTACCCAGTATTGTTGCTGTGGGTTTTAACCCACAGAAAAATAGAAAGAAAATGAATTAAGATAGAATCGAATATAATTGCCGTCGGTTTTAACCCACAAATTAGGATATAAAATTAATCATTTAATCCTTGTTTGAAAATCAGCAAGTTTTGTTGCTGTGGGGTGTAACCCACAGATCCTTAAAATGAAATTGAACCTAAGACTTGATAGGTTTCAAAAATGAGTCAGTTCGTAGGTCCTTCAGAGAAAGTCAATTCCCAATGTGTAAAAAATCTATACAAAAACTGTAAAATATTTTTACAGTATGCGGCATTTTTTCCACGACATTTTAGTTGTAAATACCTAAAAATTAATTAGTTGAGTATGTGGCACGAATATCGAGTACTGTTTGGCATCCCCTAAGGGCAAACAAATAATACTAAAAAACACTCCCATGAAACATATCATAGTATTCATCCTCATTTTAATCGCACAAGCCACCATGGCGCAAAGCATTCCTACTGACACTTTTGACAAGGTGGTGGTAAGCCCGCACATTGCTGTAACCTTTGTACAAGGAGCAACGGAAGGTGTAGAAGTACTATCAACTACCGTAGCAGACCACAAATTACATATTGAAGTAAATGGAAACACCTTACGCATTTACTTAGATGGCGCCAAAGAAATCACTAAAAACGAAAAATATGAGCGTAACGGTCAGAAAAAAAAGCGGTCTTTATATCGTGGTACGGTAGTAACTGCCAAAGTGACTTATAAAAATCTAGATGAACTTTCTTTGAGAGGTGAAGAGCGTTTTGAGGTGGTGAGTCCCTTGGTGCAGGAAGACTTCCGTTTAAAAATTTACGGTGAATCTCAAGTATATGTGCATCAAGTTCAACTGACTAATTTACACACCACTATTTATGGGGAAAGCTATCTTGAACTTATGGCAGGTGCGGTGAAGAATCAACGATACACGGTGTACGGTGAAAGTACACTCAATGCCTTGGCCATTTCAAATGAAGAAACCAAAGTAACCGCTTATGGAGAAGGGAGTTATCAACTCAATGTAAATAACAGATTAAAAGTAACCGCCTATGGTGAAGCAACCGTGGCCTATACCGGAACGCCCAAAATTTCAACAGGGATTGTGATTGGAGAAGCAACGATTCAACAAATAAGAAATCAATAAACGAGTAAAATAAATCAACGTGTTTAGAAATCAATTTAAAATAGCCTGGAGAAATTTAACCAAAGAAAAGTTTTTCACTTTTATAAAAGTGGGAGGTTTTGCCATTGGAATCGCGGCTTGTTTACTCATTGCGCTTTATATTCAGGATGAATTGAATTATGACAAACACTATAAAAATCAAGATCAACTATTTCGGGTTGTTTTAGAAGGTGAAGTAAATGGTGAAGTGCTTAAAAGTGTGCATTTTCAATTGCCTTTTGCAGAAACGTTACAACAAGACTTTCCTGAAATTGAATTGGCGGGTAAGTACAACACCAGCGAATTGTTTGGCGCCGGAGATAAGGCCTTGAACATTGTTGGGCAACAAGAAAATCACCTCGAAGAAGGCTTTGTCTTTGTAGACCAAGCCATGGTTGACCTACTTGAAATACCATTTTTAGAAGGGAATCCTGCTACAGCCATGATTGAACCATATAGTTTGATTGTTTCTAAAGCAAAAGCAGCCCAGTATTTCCCTGGTGGTGATGCCTTGGGTAAAACGGTGATTTTAGATAACGATCTTGAAAATCCGTATAAAATTACCGGCATTATGGATGAAGTGAATGCGAACACGCATTTTAACTATCCGTTCTTGATGAAGATTGCTGATCAAAATAGAAGCTGGGTCAATACCAACTACTTCACCTATGTGAAATTAGATCAACAGGCGGATGTAGGGTTGGTAGAAGAGAAACTCTTTGATGTAGTTGAAAACTACATCATTCCGGCGCAACTAGAACAAGGGCGTGATGGAGCCTTTTTAGAAGTCTTTAAAACCGTGCATTTTACCTTACAGCCTATCGGAGATATTTACCTCAAGTCAGATCAAAAAATGGGGGATCGATTAAAACATGGAGACATCCGGTTTGTCTGGTTATTTATTGCTATTGCTGGATTTATCCTCCTCTTAGCCTGTATCAATTTTATCAATTTATCAACCGCAAAATCAGCTAACCGCGCTAAAGAGGTAGGTTTACGTAAAACGATTGGGGCTTTTAGGGGCGATTTAATCCATCAATTTCTCATTGAATCAATTTTATACAGTATCATTTCGTTTGTGATTGCCGTGTTTTTGGCTTGGATTCTTTTACCGTATTTTAATTTGATGGCGGCCAAGGAGTTGAGCATGCCATGGACCAATGGGATTTTTCTAACCGTCATTGCAGTCGCCGCTGTTTTGGTGGGGATTGTTGCCGGACTCTATCCTGCATTTTACTTGTCAAAATTTAAACCCATTAATGTGTTAAAAGGTAGTTTAGCCATTGGCGGAAAGAGTAAAAAATTGCGCAGTGGTTTGGTTGTTTTTCAATTTGCAACCTCCATTGTTTTGATCATAAGTACTTTGATTATCTACCAACAAATGGATTTTATTCTCAATAAAAAGTTAGGGTATGATAAAAGTCAAATTGTAGTAGTAGAGGGAGCAGGCGTATTGGGCGATAGAGCGACGACGTTTAAAGAACGTCTTAAACAACTGCCACAAATAGCCAATGTAACCATGAGTGATTATTTGCCTATTGACGGCACCAAACGCAATGGCAATACCTTTGTGAATAGTGATGGCGGCGGCAATGAAGAGCGTTTTCCAGCGCAAATTTGGAGGGTAGATTACGCGTATCTTAAAACCTTCGGAATGCAGCTCAAAGAAGGGCGCAATTTTTCAAAAGATAGGGCTTCCGATTCAACTGGGATCATCATTAATGCCATGATGGCCGAAAAATTAGGTTTAGAACAACCTATTGGAAAACGCATTAATAATGGGCAAGACTGGACGATTATTGGGGTGGTGGAAGATTTTCATTTTCAAAATTTAAAAGAATCCATTACACCCTTAGTACTAGTATTGGGGCATAGTCCTAATTTAATTTCCATCAAAATGGAAACTGCTGGGGTAGCTCCCTTACTTGGAACTATTGAGCAGTTATGGCAAGACTATGTACCAAATCAAGTGTTTAGCTATACGTTTTTGGATCAAGATTTTGCACAGATGCACGACGAGGTGAGTCGCATGGGAACTATTTTTAACAGCTTTGCCTTATTTGCAATTTTAGTGGCGTGTTTAGGCTTGTTTGCCCTCTCGGCCTTTATGGTAGAACAGCGCAAAAAGGAATTGAGTATTCGATTGGTATTGGGTGCGCCCTTTAAACATATTTATAGCCTGCTTACGCTTGATTTTTTAAAGTTAATTTTTGTGGCCATTCTCATTGCTATTCCTATTGGATGGTATGCCATGAGTCGTTGGCTAGAAGATTTTGCCTACAAAATGGAGATGGGCTGGGGAATTTTTGCCATTGCAGGTGTACTAGCGTTGCTCATTGCGGTGGTGACTATTAGCTATCAAGCCATTGGGGCTGTATTTATCAATCCCTTAAAAAGCTTAAAAAACGATTAACACCAGGCTATCGGCCGAAACATAGGTAGGTGGCAACATAAATAAAACACGATGTTAAAGAATTATTTAAAAATTGGTTGGCGGAATTTAAAAAAGGATAAAACTTTTTCACTGCTCAATATTGTTGGGTTGTCAGTAGCTTTTGGGGTGGCCATTCTGCTCTCGATGTCGGCGATTTACGAATTGTCTTTTGACAAATTTCACACCAATGGCAATCAGTTATTTAAAGTATATCATGTTGCACAAACCCCAAAAGGGCCTGAGGCTTCTACCAGTGAACCTGAGCCATTGGCTAAAACCATCCGAGAGGAGGTGGCGGGAGTTGAAAAAACCAGTCGATATTTACAAGATGGCACCGTGGTAACCTACCAAGGGAAAGAGCTAAACATGAGTGCAGTTTGGGTCGATAATGACTTGTTTAGTATGTTCAGCTTTCCTATTGTAAAAGGTACGCAAGAAAACCCATTGAGTGATCTTTCGAAAATTGTATTAAGTGAAAAAATGGCAACGGCCTTATTTGGCGAAGAAGACCCGATTGGTAAAACGGTGAGTCTATTGATTAGAAATAAGCCAACACCTTTTACTGTGGGTGCAGTGGCTAAAAACATGCCTGTTACAAGTAGTTTGAAATTTGGGCTAGCCATCCGATTTGAGAATCATTATAGTTTTCAAAACAATAAAGATCANTGGGNNGCTCGNTANCACGATGTATTTGTACAACTACAAAAAGGTGTTAATCAGGCGCAATTTGAGGCGCGTTCTGATGCTTTAGTCAACTTACATTATAAAAATGAAATTGAAAATGCCATTCGCGATGGCGCCGAGGCCAATAGTGAAGGGCACTATGTAGAATTGAATCTTTTACCCCTAAAAGATGTGCATTTTACCAATTTTCATCAGGGATATGCCAATACCAGTAGGATGACACCGTATTTAGTGTTGAGTATCGCTTTTTTAATTCTGTTTATCGCCTGTGTAAATTTTGTCAATATGAGTATTGCCAAAACAACAGAGCGCTTGCGTGAAATTGGGGTTAGAAAAACCTTGGGCGCTAAAAAAAATCAACTCTTTTTTCAATTTTGGAGTGAACACGCTTTGCTGTTGGTGGCCTCTTTAGGTATTGGAATAGGCTTAAGTGTAGTGTTGTTAAATTCTTTTCAGGAAATGTTCCGTACCAATGCCTCATTTGATGTGTTTTTGCATCCGATGTCTATCGGTTTAGTTGTGGTTGTGCTTCTTATAATCAGTTTAATAGCTGGGGGCTATCCTTCGTTAATCCTAAGTAAATTTGGTACTGTACAATCGCTTAAAGGTAAAGCTATTGTCAATGGTAAAAACCGGGTACGAGACGTACTCATGATTGTACAATTTGTTATTGCTATTTTGTTAATCAATGGAACCCTAGTTATTTGGGGGCAGCTTGATTTTATGCGAAATAAAAATCTGGGCTTTGACAAAAGTGAAGTCATTGCAATTCCATTAAATGGGAAAATTGAAAGCTATAGAGCGGTACAATTACTTCGCGAAGAGCTGAAGGATCATCCGTCTATTTTAAATGTTTCCGGTTCAGACAACGCCTTGGGATTGGGTAAAGACGGTAGCCGCTACACCAGTATTATGGGCTTTGATTATAAAGATAGAGTGGTAAAAACTAATTTACTAATGGTAGATTATGAGTATATAGAAACGCTCGGTCTTGAGTTAGTGCATGGAAGGAGCTTTGACCGCCAATTTCCAGGGGATCAGCAAAGTGTAGTCATAAACGAGCGAATGGCCTTAGAACTAGGTGAAGAAGATCCGTTGACAGCTAAAATTGAAATACAAGACAGCGTGTTTTTTAGTGTCATTGGGGTGGTAAAAGATTATCATTTTGAAGATTTAACCAAATCTATTGAGCCGCTAACGTTTTCAATGAACAAAGATTGGGAGCTCTACTATGCCTATGTAAAAGTGGCCCCTAATACGTTAGCGACTTCTTTTGAGGCGGTGCAGCAAGCATGGACGGCTATTGAGCCCAACGCAGAATTCTTAGGATCATTTTTAGATGAAAATATAGATCGAACCTTCCGAAGCGAAAAGGTCATGGCCACCATGATTACCAGTGGCTCTGTCATCGCTATCTTGTTGAGTTGTATTGGTTTATTCGCGATTTCATTATTGATAGTAGCAAACAGAACCAAGGAAATTGGCGTGCGCAAGGTGGTTGGTGCAAGTATTTCATCCATCACGGTATTACTGACTAAAGATTTTTTAAAGTTAGTGGTCATTGCGCTGCTAGTGGCAACCCCTGTTGCCTACTGGTTAATGAAAAATTGGCTGCAAGCCTATGTATACCGCATTGAATTGAGTGCCTGGTTTTTTGTGCTTGCCGGAGGAATAGCCATTTTAGTTGCCGTCATAACGGTTGGGTTTAAAACGGTCAATGCNGCCATGATGAAACCGGTTTCTAGTTTGCGGTCAGAGTAGTTAAATGTTTTAATGATAATAGATAAATAAAACAACATGTTAAAAAATCACATCAAAATAGCTTGGCGGAATTTAACCTCCAATACCTTGTTTTCTAGCATCAACATCTTAGGCTTATCGTTGGGTTTAGCGGTTACTGTTTTACTCTATTTATTTATTACGCATGAGCGCAGTTTTGACACCATGTATAGTCAAAAAGATCAAATTTACAGGGTCATATTAGACACCAAAATGAGCGGTGATAATGAGGTGTATACCACGGCACCAGCAGCCTTGGCTCCAGCAATTAAGACAGATGCTGCCAACGTAAACACCGTGGCAAGAATTTACAAGCACTCGTTTGGTGAAGTCGCTTCGATAGAAGCATTGAACGAGACCTATCTAGAGCATAATTTGTTTTGGGCAGACCCAAGCCTCTTGACTATTTTTGATGTTGAATTTGTCAACGGACAAGCCAGTACTTCATTAATTCGACCCAACACCATCATTATTTCACAAAAAGCTGCAGCAACTTATTTTGGCAGTACCGACCCGATTGGCAAAATTATTAAACTAGATAATGCAAAAAATCTTGAAGTGACGGGAGTGTATAAAGACTTCCCTTCTAATAGTACGCTTGACTGTAATATGATTGCGTCTTTTACGGGCTCTAATTTTGATAAAAATCCAAGTTGGGGAAATGTAAGTTTTGAGACCTTTTGTGTGCTTAATCAAGGATCAACACAAGCGTCAACCGAGGCGCAAATAAGACAAATTTTAGATAAGAATGTTGAAAAAGACGATCAATGGTATTCGCTTTCCTTACAGTCTTTACGTGATATTCATTTGTATTCTGCCAGCTATCAAAACAGTATCCATGCGCATACAGGTGATATTAAGGAAATACGAAATTTATCGCTACTCGCCATTTTAATTCTCGCCATTGCCTGTGTCAATTATATGAATTTGATTACAGCACGATCTCAAAAAAGAGCCAAAGATGTTGGAGTGAATAAAACCCTTGGAGCCTCTAAAAGAAACCTGTTAAATAGATTTTATATTGAAACGGGGGTGATTACTCTAATTTCCTTAGCGGTTGGACTATTAATTGCCATTCTATGCTTGCCATTATTTAATATGCTCACGGGGCAAAACTTAGCGTTGGACTTGCTTTTTAGTGCTGAATTTTTTGTAGGCTTGACCATTATATGGGTCGTAACTACACTGATATCTGGCTCTTATCCCGCGTTTTATTTGTCGGGTTTTTCACCCAAATCCATCTTAAATCCGTCCTTTAAAAGAGGCAAGCATATTTCAATGGTGAGAAAAGGCTTGGTGGTGCTCCAATTTGCGGCATCTATAGTTTTAATCGTATCTGTATTGGTTATCTACAAACAGATGAATTTTATTAAAACAAAAAAATTGGGCTATGAACCTGAACAAGTGTTGGCTATATCAACTTCAGGTATACCAAATGACAGCAAAGTGGAAGCCCTAATGGCATCGTATAATACCCTTACTGATGTAAAATCAACGGCTTGGGTTCAAGGTTATCCAGGGATGACCGTTAGTGGAAGATCCTTATTCCGGGATGATCAAGATGAAGAAGGACTAAATATTCAAACAAACCATGCCGAAGGAGCAATCGCAGAAACACTTCAATTAAAGCTGTTAGCAGGAAAAATGCCAGCAAAGAGAATTGAAGGCGACACCTTAGTGGAAGTGGTTATTAATAAAATTACCTTAGATTATTTAGGCTTCACCCCAGAAGAAGCTTTAGGTAAAAAAGTAAACATGTATTTGGGTAATAACGCTTCCATTGTGGGCGTCATTGATAATTTTAATTTTGCTTCCTTGCATGAACCGATAAAAGCCTATGCGTTTCACAATAATCCAAGTGAATCTAAGTCCTATGTATTGGTGCGGTATAACAATAGTTCAACGGCTGACATTATTGCCCAATTAAAAAACACCTTTAATACGGTTGAACCAACGGCAATTTTCGATTATACTTTTTTAACTGATAACGTGGCTAAATTATATGTCAAGGAAGAAAAAACGGCCAGTGTAAATGTATTATTTTGCGGTTTAGCCATTTTTATTGCCTGTTTAGGGCTCTTTGCATTAGCCGCATTTACTACAGAGCAACGCACCAAAGAAATTGGGGTAAGAAAAGTGTTAGGTGCCAGTACCGCGTCCATCACTTCAATGCTTTCAAAAGATTTTGTGAAGCTCATTCTAATCGCCATAGTCATTGCATTTCCATTGGCCTATTGGTTTATGAACGATTGGTTGACAGGCTTTGCTTATCGGATAAATATTGGATGGACAACCTATTTCATCGCCGGAATTTCAGCGCTCATTATTGCATTAATTACCATAAGCTATCAGTCATTAAAAGCAGCGTTAATGGATCCTGCTAAATCGTTGCGGTCAGACTAATTATAAAAGTTAAAATAAAAAAATAGTATGTACAAATTATATCTAAAAATAGCACTGAGATACTTGGTTAAAAACAAGTTATATGCAGGAATTAATATTCTTGGTATGGCCATTGGAATTGCTTCGTTTATACTCATTATGCTGTACGTTAACTTTGAAAAGAGTTATGATACCTTTGAAGGATCAGACCGTGTGCAACGGGTGTATATGGATGCCTTAGAGGGCACTAATTTTGTACCGTCAGATGCCGAAACGGCAAATTTGATTGGGCCTACGCTTAAAGCGGAATTTCCAGAAGTGCTGGAACAAGTACGGCTCTATAATTTAGAGAAAGCCACCTTTAAAATAGGTGATAAAGTTATTGAAGCAACAAAGGGGTACTTGGCAGACGAAAGTTATTTTGAACTATTTAATTATCCCTTATTGGAAGGCAATCGAGCTTCCGCATTAAAAGCTCCAAGAAGTATTGTTATGACAGCCTCATTTGCCGAAAAAATAGTTGGAAAAGGGCCGGCCATGGGTAAATCGCTTGAAGTGTTTTATAATGGTGAAGGAATAACGGTTACCATTACAGGGATTGTTCAAGATATTCCTCAAAACACGCACTTAAAAACCAATTTTTTAATATCGATGGCTACCTATGCAAATTGGTTTGCTTCAGAGGAACAAGTTGCGTTAAATTGGAGTCATTGTAATTACTATACTTATGTAAAGTTAGATCAGGGGGTGGATGATCAACTACTCAAGCAAAAAATTATAGGAATAGATTTTGAAGATGATCTTGAAGAGCGTTACAATATAGAACCCATTACTTCTATTCATTTACAATCAGACAAACCCTTTGAGCCAGAGGCTAATGGAAGCGCTTCAAGAGTTAAATTTTTAACCGCCATTGCCTTTATTATTTTAATCCTTTCTTGGTTAAACTATATTAATTTATCGACCACTAAATCGTTAGAACGCGCCAAGGAAGTAGGGATTAGAAAAGTAGCAGGAGCACAGCGCCTACAACTTATTTTTCAATCGTTGTCAGAGTCACTTATCTTAAATGTGATAGCCCTTGTATTTGCCGCGGGAATTTCAGCGGTCATGCTCTCGGTATTCAATGATTTTACAGGAAATTCATTGAGTTTCAACACAAAAACACTACTTCAATTGANCCCCGTTTTAGTGCTGCTAGTTTTAGGTATTCTATTGGCTGGATTGTACCCTGCGTTGTTGTTGAGCAGTTATGCACCGGCCAAAGCATTGAAAGGAAAAATACGAGCGTCGGCTAGCGGACTCAATGTGCGCAAAGGCTTGTTGGTAACGCAGTTTATTGCTACCATTGTGTTGTTAATAGGAACCATTGTGGTTTCAAAACAAATCAACGAATTGCAAAATCAGCCTATTGGGGCTAATTTAGAACAGACGGTAGCATTTAATGGCGAGTTTTTAAGCCAAGCGTCTGATTCGCTGATTCGCTCAAAATATCGAATTTTAGAAGGAGAACTCAAAAATTTACCTACGGTGAAACAGGCCGTAAGAGCGCAAACTTATCCGGGCGAAGGCTATGAAAATCTGAGTACCATGGTTGGTTTAACTTATCCGAACGGTAAAGACGACTCAAGCACAAACTTTTATTTTTACGCTTCGCAACCGGGCTATTTTGATCTCTTGCAGATTCCGTTTTTGGCAGGGGAAGATTTTGTGAAAAATGCAGCGGGTGAATCAGATGAGATTATTATCAACGAAGCGTTTATGAAGGTCATTGAATTTGA
>JGI24723J26617_10002096_pt1 | contig 16376 bp, 20 predicted proteins | sample Cruoilmetagenom6_FD_26617 | JGI IMG/M metagenome (IMG submission 26617)
GTCAGGAATGCCATTGGCTTGCTCCATATAAATGTCTCTGTTGATGTTCATTTAAGCTTTTATGAGCAAAGATAAACCAACAATGTTGCATTTCCGATATGCATTAAATGCATGAGGTATGCCATGTAACAATATGCTTAAAAAAGAAAAACGGCGCCACGGGAGGAGGTGTGACGCCGTTTTATATCTTTGGGTCAGGTTCCAAGGGAGGAAGGAACTGTGCCCAAGGGCCGAAGGGTATAAAAGGGGGAGGAATAACCCTTCGCTCTTGAGTAATATAGGCTTTTGTGCGGTGCAATAAAAGGGTGTTGTTTGCATTTCTGGTATGCATTTGTTGCATAGCTAAAACATTCTAATCGTGCGGTTTCGAAGATGGGCAGATCACGTCGGCACCTTGCGTCGGATGTGCGTTTGGGCAGAACAATTGCATATTGTGCACGGTAAAAGCCCCAATCGCTTTTTGTGCAGCATCGGATATGATCCAATCGGAAAAGCGACGCGCCATGTCAATTTTTACATGGGGGTGTCGTGCCGGATTGACCAGTATAATGCCGTATGGATTGAACAAGGTATCATCGCCCGACAACAACAATGCCAGATTTCCCTTGTTGCCAAAAGACAGCCATGTGCCGCGGTCCGACAAGGTGTAGGCATCTACTGACGCGGCCATATTCAGTGCCGCCCCCATGCCAGCACCGATCTCGCGGTACCATTCATCTTGGGGTTGGATGCCCGACAGGGCCCAAAGTTCTTTCTCGCGTTTATGGGTGCCGCTTTCATCCCCGCGTGAGATAAAAAGTGCTGTACTATCCGCAATAGCTGCAAACCCATCGCTGGCTTTGTTCTGATTGGAAACTTTGGCCGGATCAGACTGCGGGCCAATGATAACAAAGTCATTATACATCACGTCGCGCCGTTCGATACCGTAACCAAGTTCCACAAAAGTGTCTTCGGATGGGCGGTGATGGACAAGTAAAACATCAGCATCGCCGTTTTGGGCGATTTTGATAGCTTGCCCCGTACCGACAGCCACGACACGCACTTCAATGCCGGTTTCGGCAGAAAATATTGGTAAAAGATAGTCATAAAGGCCGGAGTTTTGTGTTGAGGTTGTGGATGCAAGGGTGATGAACCGTTCGCCGGCCTGCGCAATGGATGCGAACATCAGCATCGCAAGTGCAAAAACAATGCGCATTATAAATCTCCGTTAAGATAGGCTTGGGCTTGGGGGGTCACGGGATTAGAAAAGAAACTTTCGGCAGGTTCGTGTTCCCGCAAATGCCCTGCCTCGATGAACAAAACCACATTCGCCAATCGTTTTGCCTGTGCCAGATCGTGGGTGGAGATATAAACGTTGCCGCCGTCGGCAACAAATGTATTGATCATCGTTTCGATCAGTTTGGTCGATGCGGGATCAAGATTGGAACAAGGTTCGTCCAACAGCAATACCGCCGGCTTTGTGATCAAGGCGCGCGCAATCGCCATACGCTGGGCTTCACCGCCGGACAAACTGGCGGCGGGTTGATCTGCAAGGGCACTTAGGTGCGACAGTTCTAGCATGTCATCGATTGCTGCAGAGTTATTCTGACCGGTAATTTTCAGCGGATAAGCAAGATTGGCCCGTACCGAACGGCGCAGGACAATCGGTGTTTGAAACACAAAACCACGTGTGTACTTGTTTTTATGGGCAACAATACTATCCCATGTCACCAAACCCATATCGGGTTTGATCACCCCGTGGATCAACGATAACAACAAACTTTTGCCTGCACCGTTTGGACCAAGGATCGCATTGATACCTTCATTTTTCTGCGCAAAACTTATGCCGTGCAGTAACGGTGTGCCATCAACGCTGTAGGAAACATCTGTTAACTTAAGCCCTGTCATCAGCGCGTCACCTGATATTTGCGCCCAAAACTACCGATCCAATGGATCAATGCATTGATCAGAACCGCAATGCTTAAAAGTACAATGCCAAGGGCAAGGGCCAATTGCAGGTTGCCTTTTGAGGTTTCCAACGCAATTGTCGTGGTCATAACGCGGGTGAACCCTGCGATGTTGCCACCAACGATGATAACGGCCCCTACTTCGGCCAAGGCACGTCCGAAACCTGCAAGCAGGCCGGTGACAACTGCAAATCGCGCGTCCCAAATCAGGGTTTTCAACCTTTGGACCGGATTGACATCCCAAGCGTCCAATAGGTTCTTGTAGTCGCGGTTCAGTGGCAGAATAGCCTCTCGGGTCAGGGCTAGCACAATGGGAAAAATCAACACTGACTGGGCGATGATCATTGCCGTGGGGGTAAATAAAATACCGTAATGGCCCAACGGGCCTGCGCGTGACAACAATAAATATATGATCAGTCCGACCACAACAGGGGGCAAGGCCATCAACGACGTGGATATGACAATAAGAATTTGGCGCAGCGGGAACTGCCAGATTGCAAGGGCCGCACCCAATGGAACGGCAAACAATGACGCAATCAATGTGGCAGTCAGGCTGACACGCAAAGACAGGCCGACAATACCGATCAGTTCAGCATCCGCAGACAGCACTAACTCTGCGGCTTGTCCAAGTATCGTCATAACGGTGGGTCTTTCCTGATTGCGCTTGCTCTTCGCCTGATAATGCTAAATTTAAGGGTGATCTATAGTGATGCGCAAGTGCAAAGAGAAGGTTGCAGTAAATGATCCTAAAACGCGATGATATTTTAAACTGCCTGCGGGCGGTGAAACTGCCAGATGGGCGCGATATTGTATCTGCCGATATAATACGTGCTTTGGTGGTGGGTGACGGCACAGTTCAGTTTGTTATGGAAGTCGCCCCCGAAGATGGCGCCAGACTGGGCCCGGTTCGTGATGCGGCGGAAGCGGCGGTTCTGACCCTTGATGGTGTGACAAAGGCCAGTGTGATGTTAACGGCCCATAGTGCGGCCCCCAAAGCCCCACCGCCAAACCTGAAACTTGGCGGCCATCCCAAACCCGCTGCAGATAAAGCGCCGGTTGCAGGGGTCGATCGCATTTTGGCGATTGCGTCAGGTAAGGGCGGGGTGGGTAAATCCACCGTATCCAGTAATCTGGCAGTGGCATTGGCCAAACAGGGTCGTCGTGTGGGATTGCTGGATGCCGATATCTACGGCCCCAGCCAGCCGCGCATGATGGGATTGTCGAAGCGACCTGCCTCACCTGACGGCAAAACCATTATTCCGCTTAAAGCCCATGGTGTTACGTTCATGTCCATCGGTCTGATGTTGAAAGAAGATGAAGCCGTGGTTTGGCGTGGTCCGATGTTGATGGGTGCCTTGCAGCAAATGCTGGGGCAAGTCGAATGGGGCGAATTGGACGTGCTGATCGTTGATTTGCCGCCCGGCACAGGTGATGTGCAACTGACATTGGCGCAAAAATCACATGTGACAGGNGCGATTATCGTGTCCACCCCGCAGGATGTGGCCCTTCTGGACGCACGTAAAGCCATCAATATGTTTGAGAAAACCAAAACCCCTGTTTTGGGTATGATTGAAAATATGTCCAGCTACCACTGTCCGAAATGTGGGCATGAGGCGCATTTATTCGGGCATGGTGGGGCCAAAGCGGACGCAGAACGCTTGGGCTTGCCGTTCTTGGGTGAAATACCGTTGGAACTGGATGTACGGATAGCAGGTGACGGTGGAACGCCGATAGCCGTGACGGATCATCCGGTTGCAGATGTTTATGCACAGATCGCGGCGCGTTTGGTTGCAGGGGGCATGGCGTGAACAGGGTATTGAACAAAGATCAGATCGCAGAACTTGGCATTGAAGGCGGCTGGACGGCGGCTTTGCCCGATTTCGTCCGCTACGGCGATCTGGATACTTTGAACCATGTGAACAACAAAGTTTATCATGCCTGGTTTGAAAACATACGGGTGCTTTATATCAGGGGCCTTGGTGTCACATTTGAAGAGGATACACCTGTTAAACCCGTGGTGCGCTCTGCCAACATCACGTTTAACGCACCGATGTTTCAGGACGAGGAATATATCACGCTTTGCCGGGTTTCGCGCCTTGGACGCACCAGCTTTACCATTGACTATGCAGTGTGGTGTGATGGTGTGATCCGTGTCACCGGTGATACGGTAATGGTAATGGTCAATGTGGATGGGTCAACTGCAGTGCCTGTACCTGATGCTCTGCGTGAGATAATGATCAACCATGATGGGGCAACAGCATCATAGTCGCGAACAGGCGATTATGTCGCCATCGTTACAGATTGCGCGGGTAATACATTTCAGAATTTTAACATGATATGTTCTGAAATGGAGTTTACTCATGCCTGCGCAATCCCATCTGATTAATTTGGATAAATACCCGATTCACAAAAATACATCGGAAGCCTATCAAGCTTTGCTCAAACATGTGCGGGCTGATCTTGCGGCAGATGGTTGCGCGGTTTTGAAGGGGTTTCTGACGCAGGCAGGTGTTAAGGCGCTATGCAAAGAGGCGGAAGCGGTCAGCGGACAGGGCCATAAATCATTTAACCGCACCAATCCCTATTTCAGCAAAGATGACCCAAGCCTTGCGGTTGATCATCCGGTACGCCAGTTTTTTGACCGCTCAAACGCGTTCATTTCGGCCGATAACTTTCACCCTGATGGCCCGTTGCGACTGATACATGATACCAAAGGCTTTGACGGGTTTATTCAGAACTGTTTGCAGGAAGAACAGATATACCGTTATGCCGATCCCTTGGCCGATGTAATCGTGAATATGGCGCAAGAGGGTAACGGGTTTCCGTGGCATTTCGATACCAACAATTTCACTGTGACGCTTGCGATACAAAACGCGATAAGTGGTGGGGCGTTTGAATACGCACCAAACATCCGTTCGGGCGGTGAAAATTTTGACGAGGTGACACGTGTTCTTAACGGGACATCCGATAAAGTGACTAGCCTGAATCTGGAACCGGGCGATCTACAATTGTTCCGCGGACGGTATTCGTTACACCGAGTGGCACCATTGCAAGGCGCGCGCGCAAGATATGTGGCGATTTTTTCCTATGTGGATCAACCCGATATGGTCGGTGCACCTGAACGCACCAAACAACTATATGGTAAGGTGTTACCGATCCATATGGAACGGGCAGGATTGCGCGGGGATGCTTATTTGGATTGATGTGCCTCTTTTAGTGCAACTTTGTTGTGCTAAATTTTGTGCGATTTAAAATTTGCCGTTGTCATTTTTCCACTCGCTCTGAGGGGCTATCTTTTCAGTGGTATCCCAATGTTCCACAATCTACGACCTTCACGGGTTTATTATCCAAAAGAGGCCCGCCAAGATCCCAATCGAAATGGTGAAGTGTGCGGGGCTCCTCCCAACCAGCATCTTGTGCATTTTGACGAAGGGCATCGGGCGCGTGATTTGGTCATTTGCAAGGTCGCTAACAACATATGGCAAGCCAAAAGGAACACCAAGAATTGCAATGTCGGCATCAAGATTGTCCAGATCAAGTGCCAATGGGCAGTTCAGAAAGCTGTTGGGTGAACCAGACGGTGCTTTTGTAATCGCATCTGTCATCGATAGGCCTGCTTTCATATTCTTTTCGCATTTTTGGCGTTTAATGGCTCGTGTTAGTGAAATGTAAGCCCTATGCCATGTTGTAGTAAAGGTTGGATGTTTCTGCCATAAACGGCCGTTACTTTCACCAGTTATGTGTATTCTGCGGTAGTCGGAAAACGACCTGTATATTGGGCGTTTTATCGATAGACAGATAATCTGCATATTCTAACATTCGTAGTTATGGAGTGCCTTTAATTTTGATCTGATGTGCGCCCAATAATTCTTCAGTGGATTTATAATGGTCATACTTAAAACTATACCTTTAGGATTATCTGCTTTGGTTTTTGCAGTGATGCTTATTTTACGGTTTCGCGGGTTGAAAAAAGCGAACTTATATCTAAGCCTCTCTCTGCTTGTGTTTATTAGCCTCAGTTACCTACTTTATGACCACTTCAAATGGATTATTCCCAAACCAACCATAGAAACCAGTTTCCTGACTATAAAAACACTGTGGTGGCTTAGTGTTGCATATGTCGTTACGGCCCTTTTGAAATGGGGATTTTATGAACGTAGTTTAACGTATGATGGTGATTCTACTATTCCCTTGCTGATACAACACCTCATCTCAATCTTGATCTATACGGTCACATTGATGATCATATTGCGTTTCGTTTTTGATCAATCTATCACAGCTATTGCCACGGCTTCAGGGGCTATAGCATTGTTGCTGGGGTATTCGTCTAGAACTGTCTTGGATGAACTTTTCTCTGGCTTGGCTTTGTTTGCCAATGCGCCTTTTGAGAAGGGTGATCTGATCCAAATCAATGATGATTGGGGATATGTCAAAGACATGAATTGGCGCGCCATCACTTATATGGATATGGATGAAAGCTACGTGATGGTACCAAATACCACCGTTGCCGCGAGTAAGATCCGTAACTTGGATCGACCAAGTAAACTAACCAGACGTACTTTCTTTTTCACAGCGGAATTTAATATCCCACCTAAAGTGATCATTGAAGAAAGCGAAGCGGCAATGAAAGATTGCCCCCATATTGCAGATCACCCATGGAATTCAGTGGTTGCCTACAGTTTTGAAAAGACGGGCATGCAATATAAAGTACATTTTTATATCGAACATTATAATTATTGGTATACCGCGAGTAACGAATTGATCAACGCCATGTGGTATCGGTTTTCACGTATGGGCATTCGTTTTGGCCACCAAAGGCATTTGAATTACACAACTGAAGAAGATGAGAAAAAGGGTTTGTCCAAATCGGCTTATGATAAAGCTGCATGGGACGAATTGTTTGAACGATTTAGCCATGTCCCGATATTTGAAGGTATGACAGATACGGATATGGAGGATTTGGTTAAATCTGCCCCGCTTCATGTTATTGGCCCGCCAGAATCGATTGCGCGTTCAGGGGCAGTACATTCCTCAATGTTCCTGATTGTATCCGGTGCTGTGGATTTATTTGAAGTGGACAGAAACGGCACAGAAACCTTTATGGCGGAGGCTGGGGAAAATGATCATGTCGGTCTTATGTCATTGTTAACAGGTGATCCACAGCGCACCACGATCCGGGCCAAGGTCGAAACTGTTATTTGTGAAATTACCAGTGATGCCTTACATGCGCTTTTTGAACGTCGGCCAGAAGTAATGGAGAAAATAGCTAAAAGTGTCGCCAAATGGCAGAGTGAAGAAGATGAAGCACTGACTGCTATTGCGCAGAACAGACGGCTCGGGGCGGCTCAGATTAATGCGCAAACAAAATCAATAAGTGATCGTATTATCGCGTTCTTTGATTTACGGGGTGAATAAATAGGATAAATCAGAAAATCGCAACAAGGTATATGTAACAAAATCACTGGTGATTACATGTGATGTGGTTAAAGAAGAACCAGATAATTCATACAACTGGTCTTGACTCGCAGCTTGAAGAGGGTAGAAGGCCATTTCATAGATTTCAGCGGGACACCGCAGCACGGAGAAAAACCATGGCGAAGCCAACCACAATCAAAATCCGCCTAAACTCAACTGCGGATACAGGCCACTTTTATGTGACCAAGAAAAACGCACGTACAATGACCGAAAAAATGGTCGTCAACAAATACGACCCTGTTGTGCGCAAACACGTTCCTTACAAAGAAGGTAAAATCAAATAGTTTGATTTGACCAGTCTTTAAGTTTGAAGGGCGGCCTATTGGTCGCCTTTTTGTTTTCAGGAGAAGATTATGCACCGCGTAATGATCGTCGGTGGGCCGGGTTTCGGCAAAACAACACTGCCCTTATGATGGGGGAATAACCGAGCTGCCCGTTTACCATATGGATCATATCCACTGGAAACCCTCTTGGGTGGAACGCACGTCCGCCGAGAAAGAGCCTTTGGTTGCAGAAATCCATACCCGCGATACATGATATTTGATGTCGGGCATTCGTGGACATACCCTGAAAGATTGGTGCGCGAAAGCTTTAAGTTCTGGCGCTGGACATGGGATACCCGCCATTACCAGCGAGAAAAGCANTTAAAGNTTGTGAATANCCCNCCTGNGCATCTGGCCGTTTATCGTNTGACCAGTATGCGCGAAATACGGCATTATGTGCGCGATCTAGAACGCGAGTGCACGCAATAATGCCAATAGGGCCAAGCCTTGTGATATTGTTGTCAGCAACATGCCGTAAAACCGAAACCGCCAGTGGGTGCCGTGAAAGCTGAAGTAGAAAGCATGCATTAAGCGGCCTAAAATAAGTACGCTGGCAATGACACAGGCATATGTGCTGCCTTGGAGATATTCAACCAAGCCTATCAGAATCAAAGCGATCGGAATTTGTTCAGTGGCATTACTGTGGCCACGAATTTTCTTAAGAATTACCCGATCACCATTGTCACCAAGAACGATACCATTGGCTCGCCTGTGAAAAATAACTTTCAGAGTTAGAAAAAACAGCAGAGTGCCTAATATCAGGGCTGTCCAAGAAGTTACATAAAGTGGAAAATCATTCATTATCTTGCCTTACAAAAAAGCCGAGGCGCATGGCCTCGGCTGAAATATTAACATGTATTTTGCTTACTCGCGGTTACCAAGGAACTGCAGCAGGAACATGAACATGTTGATGAAGTCCAGATACAGGCTCAATGCGCCCATGATTGCAGCTTTACCCAACCATTCCGTTTGACCGCCGGCGGCCATTTGTAAATAGGTGGTTTTGATTTTTTGTGTATCGTAAGCTGTCAGGCCTGCGAAGATCAGAACACCGATACCGGATACCGCAAATTGGATCGCAGGGGATTGCAGCCACATGTTGACCAACATTGCCACGATCAAACCGATCACGCCCATAATCAAAAAGCTACCCCAGCCGGAAATATCTTTTTTGGTGGTGTAACCCCAAAGCGATAGGCCGGCAAAAGCTATTGCTGTCACAAAGAATGTGGTGGCGATGGACATGCTGGTATAAATTGCGAAAATCCACGAAATCGACAGCCCCATCAAACCTGCGAAAGCAAAGAACACCAGTCGCGCTGTGTTTTCAGACATGCGGTTGATGGCAGCACCGAATGCGAACACGACAAGAAGTGGTGCAAACATTATTATATAACGTACCGGGCTGGTAAACATGGTTTCCAGCAATCCGGGTGATAAAAGCATGGTGTCTTGTCCCATGCGTGCTGATGCCAGATCAGTGCCGACGATATACGCGATCAGACCTGTCACTAGCATGGCCACGGACATCAGCCCGTAAACCTTGTTCATATGGGTGCGCAGACCTTCGTCAATCGCTGCCGTATGGATGCCGGCACCTGCGCGGCGGACTGTATCATATTCAGCCATTTGCTATCTCCTCAATAAAACACTTACGTGTCCGCAGGGTTGCGGCACTGTTCTTTGTAAATATGGTGAAATAACTGGGTTTTTCAAGGGAAATACATACAAACCTGCGCGTAAATTTGCTGATTTATTGTATTTCAAGGCGCGCCACTGGGGAAGAGGTCGGCGCGCCTTAGGTAAATATGCGATTAGGCAGAGTATACCCATAGTGATTTTGCATATTCTTTGGCTGCGTCCTCGCGGGTCAAACCAATATCNTTCAATTGTGTTTCGGTCAAAGAATACAAAGCTTTGCGTTGTTTGCGCAGTTCAAATGCAGTTTGGATGCGTGCAATGATCGAAGGGCGTTGGGGCGCTAGGTTGAAGCCCGCGTCTGTATAATATGTCATGATGTGATCCTTTCTGTTTCGTTATGTGATAGCGTTGTTTCATCAATCTTCTTGATGTGTATGCAGAAATGTGCTTCATTTGTAAAACGAATGATTGTGAAACTATTCATCAAGGATTGTGATATGCCAAGAAACCTCGACTTAACCGCTCTGCGCTCTTTTATGACTGTTGCCGAAACCGGTGGGGTTACCAAGGCCGCAGGACAATTACACCTGACGCAATCGGCAGTGTCGATGCAACTGAAACGTTTGGAAGAATCGCTGGGTTTGGTGCTTTTGGATCGCTCCGGCCGGGGCATTGCGCTAACCCAACAAGGTGAGCTGCTGTTGAGTTACACCAAACGCTTACTGTTGATAAATGACGAAGCATGGGGCCGTCTGACGTCGGATGATTTTGAAGATGAGATCGTTTTGGGTGTACCGCACGACATTGTTTATCCGCATATCCCCAAAGTTCTGAAATGTTTTGCCGCCGAATTTCCACGGGTTAAAGTCCAACTTTTATCATCTTATACGCTGGATTTGAAACAAAAGCTGGAACAGGGCAAGGTTAATCTGATATTGGGAACCGAAGCACAATGTCCGGTAGGTGCTGTAAGTATCGGCACTGCCTGTCTGAACTGGTATTGTGCCGAGGACGGCCGAGTGTGGAAAAAACAACCCCTTGCATTGGCCTATGAAAACAATTGCCTGTTTCGCCACTTTGCCGTTGAGGCATTGGACAAGGCGGGTATCGCCTGGGAACTGGTGGTGGATACGCACCAGTCAACCACTGTTGCTGCCAGTGTCAGTGCAGATTTTGCAGTGCACGCCTGTCTGTGCGGCACGGAATCTGCTGATTGGGTTCAGGTCCCGGATGAAGCGGGCTTGCCCGCGCTGCCGGAGTTTCAGATCACTATGCAAAAGGGCGGGTCAGCCAATGCAGTTTTAATCGATCGGCTTGCCGACCTGATTACGGCGGCTTATGCCAACCAGATGCCTACAGTGCGGCCGAAGCATTTGCATGTGGTCAGGCAGGCTTAATGCACACGTTGATGCCCTGCCTTTCCATGCCAGAATCCGTTAGCAAACGGGGCGGGTATGTCTAGTGACGCCAACTTGCTTTCCGCTTCATCTGTAGTGGTTTTCGCATCAAGCATTTTACGGTAAATCTGTGCCACAGCAACCATATCCTGCGTATGCGGTACCAAGCGGAAATATTCTACACCCATTGATTTCAACATATTTAGTTCCGGCAACAGGTTCAGATAAGTATGCGAAAGGGTTTGAATGCCGTTGATTGCCAGAAACCGCTGGCCCGTCAAAGTATCAAGCGGCATACCGTCGGGATCTTCCTCGCAAACAAACTGACAATTGTCCTTGATCCGCCCATGCGCACGTGCGTGATAACAACGCGCCGAAAGGGCCAGAGATGTGCGCCCGAAAACCTGCAGTTCGATTGATACGCCTAATGTTTTTGCGTGTTCACACAAAACCTCGACCGATGGACGCGGTAACTCTGGTGGTAAACAAAAACGGGTTGCACCTTTGGATGCAAGATAAGCCATTGTGTCTTCGTTATAGACATTCATCAGTGGCCCGATCATATGCGCACGACCCTTCAATTGCCACAGGCCAGATGTATCATTGACCTCGATCATGTGATCCTCTTCTTCACAAAACCCCGCCATCATATTGCGTTCGCGCTTCAACATAACTTCGGCAAGGGTCGAAAACACCACGGTTTTGCCGCCGCGCTCTAGCCGTTCAGTTACTTCGGCGTAATGTTTATCAAAGAAGGGGCTACGCTTTGAACAAATCACTTCGCCTAAATATACCGTGTCGATTTCGGCTTCATCCGCGATGCGGGCATAAAAATCGATTTTCTGTTGGGCAGGCCAATGAAATAGGATTGGGCCAAGAGTAAGTTTTGTCATATCTACCGCCATGTTTTGCTTTTGAAAGCACCTTGAGTTTCTTTTTGGCCTTCGGTCAGGGCCAACAAATCTGCCAGTTGCGCTGTTTGACCGTTGGAAATATCGTCTACCGCTTGGCGAAAGGCAGAAACGACCTTCTTGACATAAGCACGCGAACGTTGCCGTCCTTCGATTTTCAGTGCATGAACACCTGCGTCTATCAGCTCGGGTAATAAAGATGACAGATTTAGGCTGACCGGTTCCTCAAAAGCGTAATAAGCGCCATCATGTGCGGGTGTCTTATAGCGGCCCTTGCAAATTGTCGGATAGCCTGCAGTTTCATCGCATCCAAAGCAGTCAATGGTGAAATCACCTAGCTGGGTCGCCAGATTGCCTTGTGCATCGCGTTTGTATTCCACTTGTGCTGCAGGCGAACAGATCCCGTCAAGATTGGTAGAAAGGCCTGTTATATAGTTGGTCAAACTACAGCGACCTTCGACCATAAGCCCGTGGTTGCCGAAGATAAAAGTTTCAATCTCGCAAGGTACTTCAGCGGCCAAGCTGCGGATTTCGGGCACAGTCAGGATGCGTGGCAGCACCACGCGCTTCACACCAAATCCCTGACAGTAATAACGAATAGACTCCGGGTTGGATGCTGCGGCTTGCACGGACAAATGTAATCGCGCAGTTGGATAGTTTGTAGCGATATAATCGGCAACACCTATGTCGGCGACGATGAACGCATCCACACCCAAACGTACACCGGTATCAATTGCGCCTTTCCAAAGGGCGGTTTTGCCTGCGGGCGGATAAGTGTTCATCGCCAGCAAAACTTTGGTGCCGTTCGCATGGGCGTAAGCAACTGAACGTTCCAGCTCTGGTACAGTAAAATTCAGCCCGGGGAAATTACGGGCGTTGGTGGCGTTTTGGAAACCGCAGTAAACCGCATCGGCCCCTGCATCAACGGCCGTGCGCAGGGCTGCGGGGGTGCCTGCGGGACAGACCAGTTCAGGTGAAGTCATTGTGAGCCTTTCATATTGGCGTGATCAGCGGTACGGCGCAAACGGGATAGGGCGGTGCGCCCAATGGGGCCGAACATATCGGCAACCATTTGGGCGATTGAACCGTCCACATCGTCAAGCGCATTGCGCAGGCAAACCACCGCTTCGGTATTGCCGGTGATGATCAGATCACGGGAAAAGAACAACGCATCACCGTCGATATCACTGTCCAGAAGCTGTAACAAATTCAGAAATTTTCCCGATATACACGCGTCAAAATGGGGCATGCCAGCGCGAAAATGGGCAGTAAGGGATAGGTTATTGGGGTTAGGTTGCAACAATAGCGTAAAGGGCAGGTTGATGGGATCAATCAAAAATCGCGCCTGCGTATGCGGCCCAAGACGGTTGAACATATCGGGGTTTTCCGCACCGATACGCCGCACAATCCGTTTCAGGATCGGTTGCAATGGCAATAGCGGCAAATCAGGCAGCCGGGGGAAGATTTTGGGCGGAGCTAAGGTTGTATAATACTGCGACATAAACAGTTTGCTAGCATTATCTCGAAATAGATAACTTGATATATATCAAGTGTAATGATTTTTTTAATAAATAATTTCAGTACCCATAACATCAATTTGCGCCTAGTAATTGTTGTATAGGAGTTATGACATGATAACGGATACTCAAATACAGGAATTTCAATGCGACGGCGTTCTGTTGCTTAAAGGTGCATTCACCGACTGGGTCGATGTGATGCGTGCAGGCGTGGAACGTAACATGGCGCATCCGTCGGAATATGCTTCTGAAAATGCGGTGACAGCAGGGCAGGGCCGGTTCTTTGACGACTATTGCAACTGGACGCGCATCCCCGAATTTGAACGTATCATACGTGAAAGCCCAGCAGCGGAAATTGCCGCCAAAGCCATGCAGTCGAAAACCGCACAGTTTTTTCATGACCATGTGCTGGTCAAGGAAAGCGGTACACCAAAGCCTACGCCATGGCATGCGGATGGGCCATATTATTTCGTTGAAGGGCAGCAGACCGTCAGCATGTGGATGCCGCTTGATCCGGTGAAAGACGCCAGCTTACGTTTGTTGGCAGGCTCGCATAAATGGGAAAAGATGGTGCGTCCAGTCAGTTGGGCCGACAACAGTGATTTTTATGAAAGTGATGAAGATTGGACACCGGTACCAAATCCGGATGCCGATCCTGCAAATAACCGCATTGTGGAATGGCAGATGGAACCGGGTGATGCAGTGCTGTTTGATTACCGCACCGTTCATGGCGCACGCGGTAACCCCAAAGGTGACCGTCGCCGCGCGCTGTCTCTGCGCTGGGTTGGCGATGATGCGCGCTACGTGGAACGTGCGGGGCGCACCTCACCCCCATATCCCGGGCATGGAATGGTTGCAGGACAATCCTTACGGGAAGATTGGTTCCCGACGATTTGGGATAGAGGTTGAACCGCGGGAATGTACAGGAAAACGAATTAATCGCGTTTGCAAGGCTTGCGACCCTGAAAACACCAAAAGCTGCGAAAATATAGAATTGCACCCTCTGATTTGTTCCCCTATACCGCCCTTATCCGCACCCGTAGCTCAGCTGGATAGAGCGCTGCCCTCCGAAGGCAGAGGCCAGAGGTTCGAATCCTCTCGGGTGCGCCAATTAAATCAGTGAATTACTAGGAATATTTTTAACGGTACTACTAAACAGGTAAGCACCGAGTGTGATTTAATATCCGAAAAAACTAATACCGCGAAGACTTTTATGCCCTTATCTGGTCACAGCCAATGAGCACTTCCATCTCTGCATCTGTGGTCCAGTTGTCCTGTGTAGGAAGGTCATCAGTCAGTAAAGTTCGTCGATTTGGGACAATGTATATTCAATGCAAGTGTGGATTGCTTGAATTTGAAATAGATCGTTCACGAAAACACCGATATTTCAACCAGTTTGCATTGGATACAGTGATTAATCGACAGCTGGGACTGAAGCAAGCCAGCGGCCAAATTTCGGCATGCGCTGTGCTGTGCGTCTTTCGCGATCCCTTAAAGACTTTGCTCCGAAATTAACGTTAAATCCGATGGAAATAACTGTATCGTCTATATCACCGTTGGTGGCGGACTTTTCATCTACTGTGATGTGCTCAAATGATGCGTATGCGGACGTTGTACTGCCGAAAATGTTGATTGGTAAAGAATGTTCTACGCCTACCTCAAAAGCACGTAATGCAGTCTTGTCTGGGGTAGGGCTATCAAAATCCTGATCACCGCTGCCAATTGCGATAGAAACGTTTACAGCGGTTTTTCCTTGATTGAAAAATCTTTGTGCCAGGAAGCGGCTGAAAGTAAAGTTTGAGATTGTTTCAGCATTTTGAGAGTCGGCATCTAGGCGGCCAAACTGGCCGGTGAACGACCAGTTATTTGTGTGGTAAGCACCTGAAACGCCAAAAACATTGTAATTCGCCGCAGCGCGCGCTTGTGCTGCATTTGTCGGCATAAGTTCAGTACTGCCCGTTCCAGAGAAAAGGCCAAGATAGTGCTTATCACCTAAGTTTCGCCCAACCTGCGCCCCGATAAAACTGCTTCTGTCATATGTGAAACGGGCAGGGTTCCCGCTAGAAGTTATGTAATCAGCATTAGTGATTTCATTAATACCTTCTATTTGGAATAAGTATGACTTTCCGATTGGAATTGCGACAAAACCNTTAACAGTTGCAATTTCGAAACTCTCAAGTTCCCGTATGTTTGAAGGGGTCGGGTTGTTCAATGCACTACCGCTTCTAGAAAGCCCGCTGTAAGACAATCCCCCTTCGATAATAATTGAGCGGGATGCATCAGACGTATCTGCCCATGCGATTGTGGATGAAAGCAAAACTGTTTTTACAGCTAAAATTATAGGCAAACCGCGCATTGTATATCAACCATTTGTTACTTAGTATATTTTAAAGAGATCGCATTTTGATCTTCGTATATCAAATTAAAAGGAAATTATTTGTATGAGTGTTGCAATAGTGCAGTTTCTTGTAAAATCGTGTCTGACTTCAGCACTCTTGGGACAAAATTGAGCGTTTTAATGAAATGGGTAAATCATCAAAATAGACTTAAATTACGTGTACTTGTTCAAAGAGGTTAACTCTTGGTTCATTTTATAAACTCGACACCTATTGCCATCAACTTCAAGCGGCCTGATGGGGGCACGTGATCTCTTGTAATCTGGTGACACAAGCCTGAGTAATAAGAGGTTTCCCCGTAGTATGCTCTAAACAAATAATAAATATACTTGGGGAAATGGTACCAGCGCCCCGGCTCGAACGGGGGGCCTCTTGATCCACAATCAAGCGCTCTAACCTACTGAGCTACGCCGGCACTGCGCCGTGATTTAACCGTCAATTTCGATGAATGCAAGCACATATGCGCCTTGAAATTCATCAATAGTCTTGTTAGCGGTGGTTTTCGCAAAGGAGATCACCATGGGCATCAATTCAGAGAAAAACATCGAAGCCAATTTACAGATCGGCCCGACATCCGATGGTATGGTGCGTTTGTTCATCGATGCCGGCAAAATGGAAATCCCGCTGGATTTCGACCCTGATGAAGCCGATGAGATTGCCGAAGAAATCCGCGCCGCCGCTGCGCGTGCCCGTGCGGTAAAATAAAGACAGTTCACCGTCGTTTCGGTTTGCTTCTTGCATTTATGCCATCCTAGGCCTAACTTGACCCG
>JGI24723J26617_10002099_pt1 | contig 16360 bp, 9 predicted proteins | sample Cruoilmetagenom6_FD_26617 | JGI IMG/M metagenome (IMG submission 26617)
TATTTCATCGCCGGAATTTCAGCGCTCATTATTGCATTAATTACCATAAGCTATCAGTCATTAAAAGCAGCGTTAATGGATCCTGCTAAATCGTTGCGGTCAGACTAATTATAAAAGTTAAAATAAAAAAATAGTATGTACAAATTATATCTAAAAATAGCACTGAGATACTTGGTTAAAAACAAGTTATATGCAGGAATTAATATTCTTGGTATGGCCATTGGAATTGCTTCGTTTATACTCATTATGCTGTACGTTAACTTTGAAAAGAGTTATGATACCTTTGAAGGATCAGACCGTGTGCAACGGGTGTATATGGATGCCTTAGAGGGCACTAATTTTGTACCGTCAGATGCCGAAACGGCAAATTTGATTGGGCCTACGCTTAAAGCGGAATTTCCAGAAGTGCTGGAACAAGTACGGCTCTATAATTTAGAGAAAGCCACCTTTAAAATAGGTGATAAAGTTATTGAAGCAACAAAGGGGTACTTGGCAGACGAAAGTTATTTTGAACTATTTAATTATCCCTTATTGGAAGGCAATCGAGCTTCCGCATTAAAAGCTCCAAGAAGTATTGTTATGACAGCCTCATTTGCCGAAAAAATAGTTGGAAAAGGGCCGGCCATGGGTAAATCGCTTGAAGTGTTTTATAATGGTGAAGGAATAACGGTTACCATTACAGGGATTGTTCAAGATATTCCTCAAAACACGCACTTAAAAACCAATTTTTTAATATCGATGGCTACCTATGCAAATTGGTTTGCTTCAGAGGAACAAGTTGCGTTAAATTGGAGTCATTGTAATTACTATACTTATGTAAAGTTAGATCAGGGGGTGGATGATCAACTACTCAAGCAAAAAATTATAGGAATAGATTTTGAAGATGATCTTGAAGAGCGTTACAATATAGAACCCATTACTTCTATTCATTTACAATCAGACAAACCCTTTGAGCCAGAGGCTAATGGAAGCGCTTCAAGAGTTAAATTTTTAACCGCCATTGCCTTTATTATTTTAATCCTTTCTTGGTTAAACTATATTAATTTATCGACCACTAAATCGTTAGAACGCGCCAAGGAAGTAGGGATTAGAAAAGTAGCAGGAGCACAGCGCCTACAACTTATTTTTCAATCGTTGTCAGAGTCACTTATCTTAAATGTGATAGCCCTTGTATTTGCCGCGGGAATTTCAGCGGTCATGCTCTCGGTATTCAATGATTTTACAGGAAATTCATTGAGTTTCAACACAAAAACACTACTTCAATTGANCCCCGTTTTAGTGCTGCTAGTTTTAGGTATTCTATTGGCTGGATTGTACCCTGCGTTGTTGTTGAGCAGTTATGCACCGGCCAAAGCATTGAAAGGAAAAATACGAGCGTCGGCTAGCGGACTCAATGTGCGCAAAGGCTTGTTGGTAACGCAGTTTATTGCTACCATTGTGTTGTTAATAGGAACCATTGTGGTTTCAAAACAAATCAACGAATTGCAAAATCAGCCTATTGGGGCTAATTTAGAACAGACGGTAGCATTTAATGGCGAGTTTTTAAGCCAAGCGTCTGATTCGCTGATTCGCTCAAAATATCGAATTTTAGAAGGAGAACTCAAAAATTTACCTACGGTGAAACAGGCCGTAAGAGCGCAAACTTATCCGGGCGAAGGCTATGAAAATCTGAGTACCATGGTTGGTTTAACTTATCCGAACGGTAAAGACGACTCAAGCACAAACTTTTATTTTTACGCTTCGCAACCGGGCTATTTTGATCTCTTGCAGATTCCGTTTTTGGCAGGGGAAGATTTTGTGAAAAATGCAGCGGGTGAATCAGATGAGATTATTATCAACGAAGCGTTTATGAAGGTCATTGAATTTGATAACCCTGCCGATGTAGTTGGCAAGTCTGTTGAGTTTTTTGGTCAATCTTGGGTCATCAAAGGGGTAGTTAAAAATTACAATCATTTCGGCTTAAAAAGCGAAGTTTTTCCCACCATGATAATTCATCGAAACACAAGTGCCAATTTACTGGTAAAGTTTAATCAAGAGGTAGCGTCCTTCCAACGTTTTTCATCCGCAATAGCGCAAGTAAAAGATCAATGGCAGAATGTGTTTCCAGCATCTACCTTTAATTACACCTTTGTAGATCAAAAATTTCAAGCCCAATATATGGATGAAAAAACATTTGGAACTTCATTTAGTATCTTCACCCTTCTGGCCGTTTTTATTGCTTGTTTAGGCCTGTTTGGGTTAACGGCTTATACGAGTATTCAACGTAAAAAAGAAATTGGCATTCGCAAAGTAAACGGTGCGACCATTAGTGAAATACTAAAATTACTCAATAAAGATTTTTTGCTCTGGATTGGTATTGCCTTTGTCATTGCGATTCCAATTGCCTGGTTTGCAATGAATAATTGGCTCGAAGGCTTTAGTTATAAAACCACCTTGAGTTGGTGGATTTTTGCCTTGGCTGGAATTGTTGTATTAGTCGTTGCGTTGTTAACCGTAAGTTATCATAGTTTCAGAGCGGCTTTGCATAACCCTATTGATGCCTTACGAGATGAATAAAAGTAGATCATTTTAAAAACACCTTATCATGTTAAAAAACCACATTAAAGTTACTTGGCGCAATCTTAAGCGAAATAAAGGGTATACCTTAATAAATATTGGAGGCCTAGCCATTGGTATTGCGGTAACCTTTATGATTGGATTATGGATAGAAGATGAGTTGAGTTATAACGATTATTTCACCCATCACGATCATATTGCACAGGTTTTTCAATCACAAACCTTTAACGGTTCTACAAATTCGGGTCCCGCCATTCCAAGACCTTTAGAAATGGCTTTACGCGATGGCTATGCAGATAATTTTAAACATTTGGTCATGGCATCTTGGAATAACGCTATGTATTTGGGATATAAGGACAAAAATGTATCTAAAACAGGGAATTATATGCAACGTGGAGCTCCTGATTTATTAGATCTAAAAATTCTTAAAGGTGAAAAAGACGGTCTCCGAGAAATCAATAGCATTATGCTTTCACAATCCGTTGCTCAGGCCATATTTGGCGCAGAAGACCCTATTGGGAAAAGTATTAAAGTCAATAATGAGTTTACAATGATGGTCTCTGCCGTGTATGAGGATATTCCAATCAACAATGATTTTAACGACGCACAATTTTTAATGCCCTGGGACAAGTATTTAACGTTACAGCCTTGGCTGGCAGATGCGGCTGATCAATGGGGAAATAACTCNTTTCAACTCTTTGCACAAATTGCCCCAAACACCAGTATGGAAAAGGTAAATGCTATAATTAAAGATGTTAAAAAAGAGGCGAACGAGGAAACGGCGCAATTTGAACCCAGCATCTTTTTATTTCCAATGAGTGAGTGGTATTTAAGGGGTAATTTTGAAGATGGAAAGCAAGTAGGGGGTAGAATAAAATATGTATGGTTATTTGGTATTATTGGTGCATTTGTACTCTTATTGGCCTGTATTAACTTTATGAATTTAAGTACAGCACGATCAGAGAAACGGGCTAAAGAAGTAGGAATTCGAAAATCGATCGGCTCGCGGAAAGGACAGCTAATTGCTCAATTTTTAAGTGAATCCTTTATTATTGTTACCATTGCCTATGTCTTTGCTATTCTGCTGGTCTTATTGTTGATGGACGGATTTAATTCTTTGGCGAGTAAGGAGGTTGAGTTTCCGTGGACCAATGGATATTTTTGGCTTATTTCTTTAGGTTTTATCATTTTCACCTCTTTTTTAGCGGGAAGTTATCCAGCCCTATATTTATCGTCGTTTAAACCTGTTCAGGTTTTAAAAGGCACCTTTAAAGGAGGGAAGTATGCAGGAACACCTCGAAAGGTGTTGGTGGTGATGCAGTTTACTGTATCTGTNGCATTTATCATTGGTACCGTGATTGTAATGCAGCAAATTAATTATGCAAAGAATAGACCGATTGGCTATGATAAAGAGGGGTTGATTCAAATTCCAACGGGGAGCAAAGATTTCAGTGGAAAATACGATCTCATGAGATCCGAATTTTTAGCCTCAAATGCCATTGTAGAGATGTCTGCTTCGAGCAGTCCAACCACCGAAATATTTTCCAATAGAGGGGGCTACACCTGGGAAGGAAAACCTCCGGAGTTTCAAGATAATTTAGCGTGGACTACCGTGTCTCCAGAATATGCCAAGTCGCTTAATTTAAAAATTGTTGAAGGACGAGATTTTTCAAGAGATTTTGCCTCAGACTCTAGTGCCATACTCATTAATGAAACTGCTGTAAGGTATATGGGACTTGAGAATCCGGTAGGTACTTTGTTGCGTGATGCTGATGAAGAAAATCCATCCCCACCGTTAACAATTATTGGGGTGGTGCAAGATATGATTGTACAATCGCCTTATGAGCCTGTGATGCAGGGAGTTTATGCATATGACAACGGTGGAAATTTTAATTATTACAACCTGCGGTTAAATCCAAATCAAAGTGCAAGTCAAAATTTAACAACCATTGAACAAGTCTTTAAAGAGCACTTTCCCGATGTGCCATTTCGCTATGATTTTGTCGATAGTACATATGGAGCAAAGTTTGCTGCAGAAGAGCGTATTGGAAGTCTCTCGGGAATCTTTACGGGCCTAGCCATTCTAATTAGTTGTTTAGGATTGTTTGGGTTAACCTCTTTTGTGGCCGAACAACGCACCAAAGAAATTGGGGTACGTAAAGTGTTGGGGGCCACTATTTTTAATGTGTGGAATATGCTCTCAAAAGATTTCTTAAAGTTGGTGATGATCTCGTGCATTATTGCTATTCCAATCGCGTATTATATCATGAACCAATGGTTGCAAAGTTATCCTTATCGCGTGTCACTCTCGTGGTGGATTTTTGCCTTGGCTATCATTGGAGCATTAATAATTACCATAATAACAGTGAGTTTTCAGGCGATTAAAGCAGCAAATGTAAATCCGGTAAAGAGTTTAAGATCTGAATAACGAATTGTAAACTACGATAACATGTTTAAAAATTATAGTAAAATAGCCTGGAGAAACCTAAAGCGACAACCGTTCTTTACCTTTCTAAACATTTTTGGTTTAGCCATCGGAATTGCAGGGGGGTTACTGATTTCATTGTATTTATACGATGAACTGAGCTTTGATAAAATGTTTAGTGATGCAGATCGCATCTATCGTATTGATGTAGATGTNAAGTTTGGTGGAGAAGCCAATCAGTTTGCACAAGTCTCTGCACCNATGGCTGAAGCTCTTAAGAATGATTTTTCGCAAGTGGAGGAAACGGNACGTTTTAGAAATGGAGGAAGTTATTTGTTAAAATCAGATCAACACGCGTCTAATGTTAAGGAGCCACATGTGGCCTATGCTGACCCTTCATTTTTAAACATGTTCGGAATAGCCTTGTTGTACGGAGAACAAACCACAGCGCTTACAGATCCGAACACTGTAGTATTGACAAAATCAGCTGTTGCAAAACATTATACTCCCGCTGAGGCCGTAGGTAAAACCCTCGTACTAGACAATGACGAAACCTTTACCATAGCGGGCGTTATTGAAGACTTGCCTGCCAATTCATTTTTGAGAAATCACACGGTCTTTTTGGCCATGGCAGGTTATGCAGACGCGAACGATAACGAATGGACCAGTCATAATTACAACACGTTTATTAAAACTGCTCCAGGGGTTCAAATTGACGACTTTCAAAAGCCGTTGCAATCCATGGTAGGCACGTACGTAATTCCGTTTGCACAAAAATATTTTCCGGGCATTACAGCAGAAGAATTAAAAAAATCGGGTAATTATATCAACTACAGTACCATTGCCTTGACAGACATTCACCTCAAGTCGGATAGAGCGGGACAGTTGAGTGCAAGTAGTAGTATGCAAAATGTCTACATTATGAGTGCTATCGCGTTGTTTTTACTCGTGTTGGCATGTGTTAATTTTATGAACTTATCTACTGCACATTCATTAAAACGTGCCAAAGAAGTAGGGATTAGAAAAACGCTTGGATCGGAAAAATCAGCCCTTGTTAGGCAATTCTTAACAGAAGCGGGAATACTTAGCTCTATCGCGCTAGTCTTAGCCGTACTCTTGTCGTTTTTGGCACTTCCCTTGTTTAATCAATTGGCCGGAAAAAATATACATATGCCATTTTCAAGCCCTAGTTTTTGGTTGATTTTAGTGGGGGCAACAATGGTTTTAGGACTGTTAGCGGGTAGTTACCCTGCCTTTTTTATGTCCCGTTTTAAAGTGGCTTCCGTGATAAAAGGGACCAGTGCAACCAAATTAGGCGGAGGTAAAATTAGAAACGTGTTGGTTGTATTTCAATTTGTAATTTCAATTTTCTTAATCATTAGCACCNTGGTTGTGTATAAACAGTTGCAATTTATTCAACACAAAGATCTCGGNTTTGAGAAAGATCAGGTTTTGATTATTGAAGACACCTATGCCTTAGGTAATAGAGTTCATACCCTCAAAGAAGCTGTTCAGCAANTACCCCAAGTAAAAAGCGCCTCCTTGAGTGGATATTTACCGGTGCCATCCTCAAGAAACAGCACTACTTTTTATTTAGAAGGATATGACAGTCAAGAGTATAACATTAATATGCAGCATTGGCAAGTAGACTGGGACTACCTTGAAACCTTAGATATGGAATTGTTGGCTGGGCGAAATTTTGATAAAACCTATGGCACTGACTCAACGGCAATTATTCTCAATGAATCGGCATTAGCCATTTTAGGCTTAGAACCTCAAGAGGCTATAGGGAAACGAATAACCAACGATATAGGCAGTGAAGATCCTAATTTTCTGACTGTAATTGGGGTGTTAAAGAATTTTAATTTTGAAAGCCTGCGAAAAGAGATTAGTGCGCTAAGTCTGCGCATAGGAGAATCGACTGGTGCGTTGGCTGTAAAATTACCAGAAGGTGAAGTGGGGGCTGTATTGTCAAAAATAGAAACAATCTGGGAAGAAAGGGCAGCTGGCCAACCGTTTAGTTATCGATTTATGGATGAAGTGTTTAATACCACCTACGATGCTGATCAGCGACTGGGACGTATTTTTATGACCTTTGCTATCTTGTCTATTTTAATTGCTTGTTTAGGCTTGTTTGGATTGGCGGCCTTTAATGCTGAAAAACGCACCAAAGAAATTGGGGTGCGTAAAGTGTTGGGTGCAAGTGTTGGACAGGTGACGTTTAGGCTTTCAAAAGATTTTATGAAGTTGGTGGCAATTGCTATTGTAATTTCATTGCCCTTGGGCTGGTATGCCATGCAGCGTTGGCTTGAAGATTTTTCGTATCGAACAGACTTGTCGTGGTGGGTGTTTGGGGTAGCAGCCTTGCTGGCTATTAGCATCTCTATTTTGACCGTGAGTTATCAAAGTATAAGAGCTGCCCTAATGAATCCAACAAAATCGTTACGATCTGAGTAAGTTAAAACAATCCCCGAAAGGGAAAAAAATGAAATATAATGTTTAAAAACTATCTAAAAACAGCTTGGAGAAATATTTGGAATAATAAGTTATTTTCGTTGATTAATGTGATTGGTTTGGCCATAGGATTGAGCGCATCTTTTGTCATTGCGGCGATTATTTATTACGATGTTACCTTTGATAAATTTCATGAAAATGGAGATCAAATTTATCGGGTGGTATCTGACTTTTACAGCCCTGAAGGTGAGAGTTACAATAGAGGGGTGCCAGTTCCTTTAAGAGAGGCCATGCAGCAAGGAGTTCCTGGGGTAGCGAATACAAGCTTTTTTTATGTTACCTATATTCCCGAAGCTACGGTAGAAGAGAAGGTTCATAAAAACCCTGGGGAAATTATATTTACCGATGAGCATTATTTTAAGCTTTTCAGTTATGAATGGTTGGCAGGTCAAAAGGAAGGAGCTTTGGCTGAGCCCAATCAGGTGGTAATAACAGCCGATCGGGCAAAACTTTATTTTCCTGCGTTGAGTCCGCAAGAAATCCTTGGGAAATCCATTGGTTACAATGACAATATGCTCGCAACAGTAGTTGGGGTTATTGCTAATTTTGAACAACGGTCCGATTTTATTTTTGAAGAGTTTATTTCATATAAAACGGCCTTTGGAACGGATTCAGAATATGAAGTTTCTAATCAAGATTGGGGCAGTACCAATTCAGCCTCTCAATTGTTTATTCAAGTTGAGCCCAAGGCGACTATTGCTGAAATTCAGGCGAATTTAGACCGCATTGCCAAAGAACATGAGAGTGAGCGTAATATTGCGTTAAATCAACGGCGTAAATTTTCACTTCAGCCCTTAAGTGACCTTCATTTTAATCAGAATTACGGCGCTTTTGATATTACGATGAACGAAGCTAGTCTTCCCGTCTTAAAAAGTCTGGCCTGGATTGCCTTGTTTTTACTGTTATTAGCCTGTATTAATTTTATTAATTTAAATACAGCTCAAGCCACTAAACGCGCCAAAGAAATAGGCATAAGAAAAACGTTGGGAGGGTCTAGAAAGCAATTGATGTGGCAGTTTTTGGGGGAGACTTTTGTGTTGACCTTGATTGCAGCAATTGTATCCATTGGGTTCTCGGCCTGGTTATTTAAGTTGTTTGCAAGCTATTTACCTAAGGACGTTAATTTTCAACTCCTTACCGAGCCTTTGGTAGTTGGTACTGTACTAATTATTTTAATTGTTGTAGCCTTGGGTTCGGGGTTCTATCCGGCAGCTGTTTTAGCGCGATTTAATCCGATGCGTGTGTTTCGCAATCAAATTAATCAAAAAAATAGCCATTATGCAGTGCGAAAGTATCTAACCGTATTTCAATTTGTGGTAGCGCAGGTCTTTATTATTGCCACCTTATTTGTGGCTAAACAGATTAATTTTATGATGAGCAAAGACATGGGCTTTACCACCGAGGCTGTGGCCTATGTTGGAGCACCTTGGGGAGACAATTCAACTGAAAAAATTGAGCGATTACGCGATGAGATAAAGACGCTAGCACACATACAAAAATCAAGTGTAGGCGGTAATCCGCCAGCGTCAAATAGTATGAGCACAACAACGACCACCTATTTTGCAGAAGATAATGAAATAAACACTAATTTGCAGTTGTTATATGGAGACAGTCAGTTTATGGATGTGTATGGAATTGAGTTGTTGGCTGGTAGGGATCGACTTAATGACACGATAAAAGAGTTGGTCATCAATGAAACATATCTCCACGTGTTAGGTTTTGAAAACCCAAAAGATGTGCTCCAAAAAACGGTAAAATTGGGCAGTAATACGGTTCCCATTGTTGGGGTGATGAAAGATTTTAACCAACGTTCTTTAAAATCAAAAGTCAATCCCTTGGCTTTTTACGGTGGAACCCGTCATTTGTCACGGATACATTTTACCTTGTCAACGGCAAATTCTAGCGAATGGCCGACCACTATCAGTACGATTGAAGAAATTTATAAAAGTATTTATCCAGATGCTGAATTTAGATTAACTTTTATGGATGACACCATCAAAACTTTTTATAGACAGGAGCAAAAAATGGCCGTATTGCTCAGGTGGGCGATGGGCTTATCTATAGTAATTAGTTGTTTAGGATTACTAGGCTTAGTAATTCATTCAACGCAAAAACGAACTAAAGAAATTGGCATACGCAAGGTCTTAGGAGCATCGCTGGGTCATTTAAATATGATTATGTGTAAAGAATTTTTATGGATGGTAGGAATTGCTTTTCTTATCGCGATGCCAATAGCCTGGTGGGGATTGCAAAATTGGTTACAGGATTTTGCATTTAAAACCAGTTTAAGTTGGTGGGTATTTGTGCTTGGAGGGGTGCTAATGATATTGATTTCATTAGTTATCATGAGCTTTAAGACCTTGTCAGTTGCCAAAAAAAATCCCGTAGATAGTTTGCGTAATGAATAGTTTATGGGGAAATTAAGTTAGAAAAATAAAACAAAAATATGCTAGTACAATTAAACAACATTTTTAAATGGGTCAATTCGGGAGGCCAACGCGTTTTTTTATTAAAAGACTTGAGTATTGATGTAAAAGAAGGTGAATTTATTTCTATAATGGGACCTTCTGGCTCTGGTAAATCGACCTTGTTAAACGTTATTGGAATGCTAGATGCATTTGATGAAGGAGAATATCACTTTTTAGACGAATCGGTACATACCATGAAAGAAAAGAGTCGTTCAAAATTATATAAAGAATACATCGGTTTTGTGTTTCAGTCATATCATTTAATTGATGAATTAACGGTACGTGAAAATTTGGAAATGCCCTTGTTGTACAAGAAATTTAAAGGATCTGAGCGCAAGGCGATGGTGGCCGACATGTTAGATCGGTTTAATATTGTGGGTAAAAAGGACTTGTTTCCATCACAATTAAGTGGCGGACAGCAGCAGCTTGTTGGTGTAGCTAGGGCCCTGATTGCAAACCCAAAATTAATTTTAGCCGATGAACCTACTGGAAATTTGAATTCGGCACAAAGCAAGGAAATCATGGAGCTGTTTAAGCAACTCAATGCAGAAGGGGTGACGATAATTCAAGTGACACATTCGGCCGAAAATGCGGCGTATGGATCGCGGATTATTAATTTGCTTGACGGAAGAATCGTTTAAGATCTGGTGTAATAGAAATAAAGCAAAAAAAGTTTAGCCGCAGTTGCGGCTAAACTTTTTTATTTTTTTATCAATCGTCAATCTTAAATCTTAAAAGTAATCACTGGTCGTAAGGCATGATTTGCCAAGTCGGTACTAATACTTTCACTAAAGAGTTGTGACAATCCGCTTCGTCCGTGCGTATTAATCGCAATAACATCGGCGTCAATTTTCTTACCAAAATTCAAGATTCCTTCTTCAATGGTAATGTCGTTATACACATTTAACGTATGATTTGTCAATTCGAAATCACGGGTAAATTTATCTAGTTTTTCTTTCGTTTCCTTGGAGGTTTCAAATCGATGTGCGGTATTGACAAAAAGTAAATGAAGGGTAGCATCAAATAGTTTGGCAAAATTAAGTACGCGTTGAAATGATTTTTGACTTTCTTTACTGAAGTCGGATGCAAAAATCACATCGTTTATCGCAAAATTTTCTACCGGTTGTTTGATGACCAGAACGGGAATGTCGGATTTTCTAACTACTTTTTCTGTATTAGAACCCACTAGCATTTCTTTGATTCCTGTAGCCCCCTGTGAGCCCATAACGATGAGGTCTACCAAGTGTTTTTTGCTTTCGTCGATGACACCTTGAAAGGCTTTGTTAAAGATGACATTTTCGGTGATTTTTAGGCCTTCGAAAAAGTCCAATTTTTTATATTCTTCAAATCGTTTATGAATACTTTTCATAAAGAATATGGTTTGGGCACCACCCTTCATGGCACTTGCATCAATTGGATCTATTGATGCTGAGGGGATGTCAAGCATATGCAGCAGTATAATTTCACTGCCAGTTACATTGGCAATAGACGCAGCTACTTTACATGCATTTTTCGATTCGTCAGAAAAATCGATAGGAACGAGAATTGTTTTCATGGTTTGATATTTAAATTTAGTCAATATATAGTTCTGAACTGATTTTAACTAAAGATGTTGTGCCAAGAAAGGGCAATTTTTCCACAAATTGACAAAAGTTTGGCTCAGTTCTGTACTATAATAACGATAAAATAGCGCTAATCTTGTCATTCTGAAATATAGTTTATATATTTGCACTCGAAAATAATGGAATAAAAGAATGGAGGGGACGGAAAGTCCCCTCTTTTTATACAAAGAAAAGTGAAGGAGACTATTGAGCAATTGGTGAAGGAAGCCATTGAGGAAAATCCGAGTTTATTCTTAATTGAATTGAAGATTTCAGCAGGGTATGGGATTACAGTGGTAGTCGATGGAGATGACGGAATTAATTTAAAAGAATGTATGCGAATCAGTAGGCATATTGAGCATAATCTCGACAGAGAATCTACTGATTTTTCATTAGAAGTTACTTCGCCTGGGGCTACTGAGCCATTAGTGAATAAAAGACAGTACGGTAAAAATTTAGGAAAAACCCTAAAAATACGTACGGAAGAAGATAAATTTGAAGGAGCGCTTACAGACGTCTCTGAAGACCAAATCACATTGACTTGGAAAGCGAGAGAGCCAAAGCCTGTAGGTAAAGGAAAAACAACAGTTGAGAAAACGGTAACGATTCCTTACGAGCAAATTAAACAAGCAAAAGTGAAATTAAAATTTTAAGTACAAGAGCATGGAAAACATTGCTTTAATAGACTCTTTTTCGGAGTTTAAAGACGACAAGAGTATTGACAGGGTAACGCTTATGGCGATCCTTGAAGAGGTGTTTAGATCGGCATTGAAACGCAAGTATGGATCTGATGATAATTTTGATATTATTATTAATCCTGACAAAGGCGATTTAGAGATTTGGAGAAATCGAGTGGTGGTCAATGACGGAGAGGTAGAAGATCCTAATGAAGAGATTTCATTGTCTGAAGCGATAAAAATTGAGCCTGATTTTGAAGTGGGTGAAGATGTGTCAGAAGAGGTGAAATTAGAAGATTTGGGAAGAAGAGCTATCTTAGCCTTACGTCAAAATTTGATTTCAAAAATACACGAACACGACAATACAAACATTTTTAAGCAGTTTAAAGAGCTTGAAGGTGAAATTTACAGTGCAGAGGTTCATCATATTAGACATAATGCGGTTATTTTACTGGATGATGAAGGCAACGAAATTATCCTTCCTAAAAGCGAACAAATCAGATCAGATTACTTCAGAAAAGGAGAGTCTGTTAGAGGAATCATTAAATTGGTTGAGTTACGAGGAAATAAACCGGCCATCATTATGTCACGGACGGCTCCAGAATTCTTGGTTAAATTATTTGAACAAGAAATTCCTGAAGTATTTGACGGATTGATTACCATTGAACGCGTAGCTCGAATTCCTGGAGAGAAGGCAAAAGTAGCGGTTGATTCTTACGATGATAGAATTGATCCTGTTGGAGCTTGTGTGGGGATGAAGGGATCTAGAATTCACGGAATTGTACGTGAACTAGGGAACGAAAACATCGATGTAATCAATTATACTAAAAACGATAAGATTTTTATCGCAAGAGCCTTGAGTCCTGCCAAAGTAGTTTCTATGGAAATTCATGAAGCTGCGGAAGGGGAAAAATCAAGAGTTGATGTATTTTTGAGACCAGAAGAGGTATCAAAAGCGATTGGTAAAGGCGGTGTTAATATCAGGTTAGCAAGTCAATTGACAGGCTATGAGTTAGATGTTCAACGCGAAGGTGTGGGTGATGAGGATGTTGAATTGACAGAATTCTCTGATGAAATAGAACAATGGGTTATTGATGAATTTAAAAATATCGGGTTAGATACCGCGAAAAGTATTCTCGATTTGGAAGTAGCCGATTTGGTAAAACGAACAGATTTAGAAGAAGAAACCGTTGCTGAGGTTCAACGAATTTTACGAGCTGAATTCGAAGAATAGTAAGGGGTATAAAAAATAAGAGTAAATAGATTAATTGTATATGGCTGAAACAAAAACATTGAGACTTAATAAGGTTTTAAGAGAATTGAATATTTCTTTAGATAGGGCGGTAGAGCATCTGTCTAGTAAGGGGTATGAGATTGAGGCAAGACCTACAGCTAAAATTTCTGACGAAGTTTACAATGTACTTTTGGATGAATTTCAAACGGATAAAAGTAAGAAGGTGGCTTCTAAGGAAGTAGGAGAGGAAAAGAGAAAAGAAAAAGAAGCCCTACGAATTGCACAAGAAAAAGAATTAGAACGAAAACGTCTTGAAGAAGAAGCCAAGCGTGAAATCTATAAACCATCTTCTGAAAAAGTACAGATTAAAACGGTAGGGAAAATTGATATTGACCCAAAACCGGAGAAAAAAGTTGTACCAGAAACTCCAGTTGAGGAAAAACCAAAAGTCGAACAGGCTCCTGAAAAGGTTAAAGAAACACCAAAGGTTGAAGCTAAGGAGGAAGCCAAGGTTGAAGCCCCAGTAACTCCCGCCAAGGTTGAGCAACCCAAGGAAGCGGTTTCCGCGAAGGAAGAAGCGAAAAAGGAAGATTCTACCCCAAAAGAGGAGAAAAAAGCAGAAGAAAAACCTACCCCTGAAGCAGACGCTACCCCAGGTGTAATTAAAACAAAATATCAAAAACTTACCGGACCAAAACAGGTTGGTGAAAAAATTGATCTTAAACAATTTGAAAAACCAAAGAAAAAACCAGTAGCTAAAACGTCTAATTCAGACGACGCTAAAAAGAAGCGTAAGCGAATTAACAAACCCGTGAGTGGTGGTTTTAACCGCGGTGGAGGCGGCTCTAATTTCAGATCAAACAGTCCAGGACAAGGAAGAGGAAGGAAAAATGTAGTTAAGGCTGAGCCTTCAGAAGAAGAAGTACAAAAACAAGTAAGAGAAACCCTTGAAAAATTACAAGGGAAATCTAAGAAAGGTAAAGGAGCTAAATACCGTAGAGAAAAACGAGATTTACACCGTCAACAAAGTGAAAAAGATTTAGAACAACAAGAAGCAGAAAGCAAAGTATTAAAGGCAACAGAATTTGTTACGGCAAGTGAGTTGGCTACGATGATGGGCGTTTCTGTAACGCAGATTATTTCTGCGTGTATGTCCCTAGGGATGATGGTTACCATGAATCAACGTCTAGACGCTGAAACCTTAACCATTGTAGCAGAAGAATTTGGATTTACGGTAGAATTTGTAGGAGCTGAGGTAGAAGAAGCTGTTGAAGAGGTTGAAGATAATCCAGAAGATTTAGTGCCAAGAGCACCAATTGTGACCGTAATGGGACACGTTGATCACGGTAAAACCTCCCTTTTAGATTACATTAGAAATGCCAACGTTATTGGGGGTGAGTCTGGTGGAATTACACAGCATATTGGCGCGTATGGAGTGACCTTAAAAGATGGACAAAAAATTACATTCTTAGATACTCCTGGTCACGAAGCCTTTACGGCCATGCGTGCACGTGGAGCACAAGTTACTGATATTGTAATTATTGTTATTGCAGCAGATGATTCAATCATGCCGCAAACAAAAGAAGCCATTAGCCATGCACAAGCCGCTGGGGTTCCTTTAGTATTTGCAATTAATAAAATTGATAAACCGGATGCCAATCCTGAAAAAGTAAAAGAAGAATTGGCGCAAATGAATTTACTCGTTGAAGATTGGGGTGGTAAAGTCCAGTCACACGATATCTCTGCCAAAATGGGTACAGGTGTAGATGAATTACTTGAAAAAGTAATGTTAGAAGCAGAGTTATTAGAGTTAAAAGCAAACCCAAAAAAGAACGGTGTAGGAACCGTAGTGGAAGCGCTCTTGGATAAAGGAAAAGGGTATGTTTCTACTATCCTTGTTGAGGCTGGAACCTTGCGTATTGGAGATTATCTACTTGCGGGTAGACACAGTGGTAAGATTAAGGCAATGCACGATGAACGTGGAAAGGATGTGAAAGAAGCAGGACCTTCAACACCAGTATCTATTCTAGGGTTAGACGGTGCTCCACAAGCGGGTGATAAGTTTAGAGTCTTTGATGATGAACGTGAAGCAAAACAAATTGCTGCAAAACGCGATCAATTACAACGCGAGCAGTCTGTACGAACGCAGAAGCATATTACGCTTGATGAAATTGGACGAAGAATTGCCTTAGGTGAATTTAAAGAACTCAATATCATCCTTAAAGGGGATGTGGATGGTTCTGTTGAGGCCTTAACGGATTCATTACAGAAATTATCTACTGAAGAAATTCAGGTAAATATTATTCATAAAGGCGTAGGAGCTATTACAGAATCTGATGTACTATTAGCTTCAGCCTCTGACGCAATTGTCTTAGGATTTAATGTAAGACCTTCTGCAAATGCTAGGCAGTTAGCAGAGAAGGAAGAAATTGATATTAGAAATTACGCCATTATTTATGATGTAATTAATGATGTTAAGGATGCTATGGAAGGAATGCTTTCTCCAGAAATGAAAGAGGAAATTACAGGTAATGCTGAGATTAGAGAGACCTATAAAATTTCTAAAGTTGGAACCATTGCAGGTTGTATGGTAACAGATGGAAAGATTTATAGAAATTCTAAAATCAGAATTATTCGCGATGGCGTGGTTATCTTTAATGGCGAATTAGCTTCGCTAAAACGTTTTAAAGATGATGCAAAAGAAGTGGCTAAAGGATACGATTGTGGTATTCAAATTAAAAACTTCAATGACATTAAAGAATTAGACGTTATCGAAGCCTACAAAGAAGTGGCTGTAAAAAAGAAATTAAAATAAGATACGCTTAACACAGTGTAAAAAACCCAAACCTAGTGTTTGGGTTTTTTTAGTTAATTAACCCGATGAT
>JGI24723J26617_10002100_pt1 | contig 16354 bp, 11 predicted proteins | sample Cruoilmetagenom6_FD_26617 | JGI IMG/M metagenome (IMG submission 26617)
GGTGTTGCAGAGAAATGGCCTGGTGCGGCATCTGCAATCGGTAAGTTTGACATCTCAAACGATGAAATGGGCGCATTGGTATCTGCCGTTGATCTGGACGGTGTTTCAATTGAAGCCGCAGTTGCAGGCTGGTTGGACGCCAACAAAGCAACATGGTCTGACTGGATCAAATAAACAAAGGGAAACGGGGTTGGAAGCAGCCCCGTTTTCATACTTTACATAAAGATGATTAATCTACGAGGTTACTATGCAGCGTCCTGTCAAGTTGGATTGCCGTGGGGTGTGGAAGGTTTATGGCCCAAACCCTGCTGAGTTTATGCAAACATATGATGGTGCGCCAAGTGACAGTGATCTGACGCGTGCGGGTATGATCGGGGCGGTGCGCGATGCGAATGTGCAAATTCGTGATGGCGAAATTTTTGTGATCATGGGCCTGTCTGGCTCTGGCAAATCAACACTTGTGCGGTGTCTTTCACGTTTGATTGATGCGACTGCCGGACAGATCAATTTTGAAGACAACGACCTATTGGGGATGTCCGAAAAAGAACTGATTGATTTACGCCGCACCAAGATGGGGATGGTTTTTCAACAATTTGCGCTGTTGCCGCATTTGACGGTGCTGCAGAATACAGCCTTTCCATTGGATGTGCAGGGTGTTGATCGCAAAACCCGTGAAGCGCGGGCACGAGAAATGGTGGAACTTGTGGGTCTGCAGGGGCGCGAAGATTACTTTCCACGTCAATTATCTGGTGGCCAGCAACAACGTGTAGGTATTGCACGCTCGTTGGTGACGGAACCTGATTTATGGTTTCTGGATGAACCTTTTTCAGCTCTTGATCCGCTGATACGCCGTGAAATGCAGGATGAGTTTTTGCGCTTGCAGGCTTTGTTGCACAAAACAATCGTTTTTATNACCCATGATTTTGATGAAGCCATTCGACTGGCCGACCGTATCGCGGTTATGAAAGATGGACGTATTGTACAAACCGCCACGCCTGAAGAGCTGATTTTAAACCCTGCTGACGATTATGTTGAAGAATTCACACGCCATATTCCACGCGCTAAAGTGATGCGTTTGATCTCGGTTATGGCCAAAGGTGTGCCAAAAGGAGATTATGCAGGCGACTTGGACGGCGATCTAAGTGTTGAAGCCGCTGTTGACCAGATTGAAGCGGCGGATAAACCGTTTCGTGTGTTGGATAATGCGGGCAAACCGGTTGGAACAATCAGCGCGCAAGCCGTGGTGGATGTGTTGATCGGGCGTAGGCTGGTGTGATGCGGATTGTGCGCTATATAACACAATCAACACGCATGTTCTGGCTAGGTTTGTTTTTGATAACGTGGATTTTATCGACGTATTCCTTCAGCCTGTATAAAGCGCTCGGGGCACGTTGGATCATTAAGTTTCCAAAAAAATGGGAAATGCCACTTGCAGACACAATCTCTGATGCAATGAAATGGCTGGTAGAAGATGCCAGTTTCGGCCTGTTCACTTTTCGCGAGTTTACGCGTTTTATTTCGTCGATCATTGAATGGCCCTATCAGGTGGTGCGTTCCAGCTTGATTGAAGGGTTTTCAACGGGGCAGGGCCAGCAAGCGGTGGAAATTGCGCCGGCTCTTAGTTGGATCGCAATCATTGTGGTTTTGATTGCGCTGGCACGTTATGCCAAGGACTGGCGGCTGGCGGGCTTGGTCGGATTATGTTTCTTGTATCTGGCTGTTTTCGGGCAGTGGGAAAGTGCGATGGTCACACTGGCGTCTATACTGATAGCCGTTCCGTTGGGTGTTGCTGGCGGGTTAACCTTGGGCATTTTATCCTACCGATCAGCATTGGTTGAACGTCTTTTACGCCCTATTCTAGATCTGATGCAAACCGTCCCCGTTTTTGCCTATCTTGTGCCTATCCTGTTTCTGTTCGGTTTCGGCCCAGTGTCCGCATTGGTGGCCACTATGATTTATGCGATGCCCCCAATGGTGCGGGTTAGTACGGTTGCGTTGCAAACCGTCCCCGCAGAGGTGATTGAAGCGGGTACAATGGCGGGCTGTACACGGCACCAAATGTTATGGAAAGTTCTGATCCCCACGGCAATGCCAACCCTGATGGTCGGGGTTAATCAGGTGATTATGTTATCGTTGAACATGGTGATTATCGCGTCGATGATCGGGGCGGGGGGCTTAGGTTATGATGTGCTGACGTCTCTGCGTCGCTTGGACATTGGCGGAGGGGTTGAAGCGGGTATGGCGATTGTCGTGATGGCGATTGCACTGGATCGATTGAGTCAGGCTTTTGCGAATAAAACACAGGAAGAACTGCCTAAAGCAGGGCTGTCATTTATCCGCCGTCATCCGTGGTTGATGACGGTTGGAATGATCGTTGTCGGGCTGTGGTTGGTAGGGTTGATGGTTCCTTCAGTTCAAAGTTACCCAGAGAAGGCGACCCTGACCACAAGTGCGTTTTGGGAAACGACGATGAAATGGATCAACGTCAATTTCTTTGATATGTTCGAGGCAATTAAAACCTTCTTTCTCACGTATCTTATGATACCTATAAAACGCTTTTTCGTTGGTATTCCATGGGCATGGGGGATCATTGCTATCGGGTTGGCCGCATGGCGGGTGGGCGGTTGGAAATTGGGATTGATGGCAGCGTTCATGGCTTTGTTCATAGCTTCAAACGGGCTGTGGAGCAAAGCGATGATCACGGTTTATCTATGCGGTGTGTCTGTGTTGATTGCCAGTGCAATTGGTATTCCTTTGGGGGTCTGGGCAGGGCAGAATGAACGGGCCTATTCCGTGGTGGGTGCCTTTATCGATACGCTGCAGACCCTACCTAGTTTTGTCTATCTGATCCCTGTGATCATGCTGTTTCGGGTTGGCGATTTTTCCGCAATGATTGCGGTGGTATTGTATGCGCTGGCACCTGCGGTGCGCTATGCAGCCCATGGTATCAGAGAAGTGCCATCGCAGATGATCGAGGCGGGAAAGGTTTCGGGCTGTACAGGATGGCAATTGCTGTGGCGCATCAAGTTGCCCATGGCCACGCCTTCGCTACTTTTGGGCCTGAACCAAACCATTATGCTGGCTCTTTCCATGTTGGTGATTACGGCATTGGTCGGCACCCGTGATTTAGGGCAAGAGGTTTATATTGCGCTGACCAAAGCCAATACAGGCAAGGGTATTATTACAGGATTATCAATTGCGTTCATTGCGATTATTGCGGACAGAATAATTTCCGCATTGGCACAGGCATCACGTGAAAGGTTGGGGCTGAAATGACTTTGACGAAGCATAAAGCGGCGGTTGACCGTGCGATGGGCCTGTCTTGTTGGCAAAACCCAGAGAGTCCACGTATTTTAGAAGGCGGGATTACAAATGTGAACTTGTTGATCAATGATCAGGGTTCCGACTTTGTCGTGCGTATGGGAGCGGATATCCCCGAGCACGGTATCATGCGATTCAATGAACTGGCGATCAGCCGTGCGGCACATGCCGCTGGTATTGCACCGGCCGTTCATTACGCTGAAACTGGCGTTTTGGTGCTGGAGTTTATCGATGCGGTATCATTAACCGAGGAGGATGTGCGCGCGCCCGATACATTATTGCAAGTGGTGGATCTGATTGCGCGGATGCATCGCGATTTGGCGGGATTTGCGCGTGGCCCGATCCTGAGCTTTTGGGTGTTTCATGTCTTGCGCGATTATGCGGCACGGTTGATGGATGAAGGTTCATCCTATTCCAAAATACTACCTGATCTGATGACACAGGCACAAGGTTTTGCCGATTGTATCGGGGCGGTTGATCTGGTGCTGGCGCATAATGATCTGTTGCCTGCGAATATCATGCGTGGGTCTGATCGATTGTGGCTGATCGATTGGGAATACGGTGGTTTTAATTCACCGTTGTTTGATCTGGGTGGGTTGGCCACGAATTGTGGCTTGGACGAAGCTGCGGAACAAACCATGCTGGCTACTTATTTTGGCGAAAAACCCGATGCCAAGCTTATGCGGCGCTACACTGCGATGAAATGCGCGTCACTGTTGCGTGAAACTTTATGGAGCATGGTATCAGAAACCAGTTCAGAGCTGGATTTCGATTACGCTGCATACACTTCCGAAAACTTGGCCCGCTATAAACGTGCCTATCAGAATTACCTATCAATAAGAGGCCTGAAATGAGCGATTTTCCCAACACTGCAAAAGCTGTCATTATCGGCGGTGGAATTATCGGTTGTTCAACCGCATACCATCTGGCCAAACTGGGGTGGGATGTTGTGCTTTTGGAACGTAAGAAACTGACATCCGGTACTACATTCCATGCGGCAGGATTGGTGGGTCAATTGCGCAGTAACGCCAATATTACCCAGCTTTTGGGCTATTCGGTTGATCTTTATAAGACCCTTGCGGATGAAACCGGGCTGGAAACTGGTTGGAAAATGAACGGCGGTTTGCGGCTGGCGTGTAATGAAGAACGCTGGACGGAGGTGAAACGGCAGGCTACGACTGCGCATAGTTTCGGGCTGGAAATGGAATTGCTGACCCCGAAAGAAGCACAGGATTTGTGGCCCTTGATGCAGGTTGATGATGTGGTGGGTGCCGCGTTTATGCCAACGGACGGACAAGCAAACCCTTCTGATATTACGCAATCTTTGGCCAAGGGGGCCCGTATGGCGGGGGCGCGGATTTTTGAAGACACCAAAGTTTTGTCTGTGGATGTCGAAAAAGGCGTGATCAAAGCTGTTGAAACCGAAAAAGGCCGGATCGATTGTTCTGTGGTGATCGCGTGCTGTGGCCAATGGACACGTAATTTTGCCAAAACTGTGGGTGTAAACGTGCCGCTGGTTTCAATGGAACACCAATATATGGTGACCGAGCGGATTGAAGGTGTGACTGCTGGTTTACCGACTTTGCGCGATCCTGATCGGTTAACCTATTATAAGGAAGAGGTTGGTGGCTTGGTGATGGGCGGTTATGAACCGAACCCGATCGACTGGGCGCGTGGCGGTGTTATTCCGCAAGGCTTTCATTACTCGCTTCTGGACAGCAACTTTGATCATTTTGAACAGCTGATGGAACTGTCTTTGGGCCGTGTTCCTGCGTTGGAAACCGCCGGGATCAAAGAGTTGGTGAACGGGCCTGAAAGTTTTACTCCTGACGGGAATTTCATTATCGGGGAAGCCCCGGAGCTGAAAAATTTCTTTGTCGGAGCGGGTTTTAATGCATTTGGTATTGCTGCAGGTGGCGGAGCAGGTATGGCATTGGCAGAGTGGGTTGCCAAAGGTGAACCGCCGTTTGATCTATGGCCTGCTGACATTCGCCGTTTTGGCCGCCCACATTTTGATGATGACTGGATCCGTACCCGCACAATGGAGGCTTATGGTAAGCATTATACAATGGCCTGGCCCTCTGAAGAACATGACAGCGGCCGCCCGTGCCGCAAATCACCGCTTTATGATACTTTATTGGCGGATGGAGCTGTATTCGGTGAAAAGCTGGGTTGGGAACGGCCCAACTGGTATGCGGATACACAGGCGGGAGAAGTACAGCATGATATTTATACCTTTGAGCGGCCAAATTGGCATGATGCGGTCGGCCGCGAACATAAAGCAGCGCGGGAAGCGGCGGTGCTATTTGACCAAACCTCTTTTGCCAAATTCAGCCTGAAAGGCCCAGATGCGGAAGCGGCCCTTAGCTGGATTGCCGCCAATGATGTGGCCAAACCGATTGGCTCGTTGATTTACACGCAAATGTTGAATGATCGCGGTGGGATCGAGTGCGATTTGACGGCTGTTCGTGTTGCAGAAGATGAATACTATATCGTCACGGGTACAGGCTATGCGACCCATGATTTTGACTGGATTTCACGCAGCATTCCTGAAGGTATGAATGCGCAATTGTTTGATGTCACCTCTTCCAATGCGGTGCTGTCATTGATGGGGCCAAAGGCACGTGATATTCTGGCCGCCGTTACAAGCGATGATGTCAGTAACGATGGTTTCCGTTTCGGGACCGCTAAAACCATCGGGATTGCGGGTTGCCCCGTGAATGCAATGCGGGTGACATATGTGGGTGAACTGGGATGGGAACTGCATTTACCCGTGGAATATGCCGCGACGGTATACGCAGCTTTGCATGAAGCAGGGGCAGCACATGGGCTAGTGAATGCCGGTTACCGTTCGATTGAAACCCTGCGGTTAGAAAAGGGTTACCGTGCTTGGGGCTCTGACATCGGACCGGATCATACGCCGGATGAAGCGGGCCTTGGCTGGGCTGTGAAGATGAAGAAGAATATTGATTTCAGGGGCCGCGCGGCAGTTGAAGAACAACGCGCAAATGGTACGAAAAAAATGTTGGCAACTTTTGTAGCAGACGGGAACGTGATTCTGTCGGGGCGCGAAACCATTTATCGCAACGGAGAACGGGTGGGTTGGCTCAGCTCTGCTGGGTACGGGTACAGTTTAGGCAAATCCATTGGTTTGGGTTATATCCGTGACAAGGCGGGTGTGGATGTGAGCTATGTAAAATCGGGTGAATATGAGTTGGATGTTGCAACCGTTCGTGTCCCTTGCACCGTTAGTCTTGCCCCTTTGTACGATCCGAAAATGGAGCGGGTGAAAAGTTAAGCATTGGGCCTATTGCGATTCCACATATTGTATCAGTTTTGACGTAGATCAATTACAAATATTCTCTAAAGCATTAGGGGTGTTTCTAATTTAATAAATGGAAAATGTACGATGGTTGTTTTGCAACGGCTGGATAGGTCAGGATGTGGTTGTGACGCTGATGACATGACAGGTGGACTGGTGCCGTTAGATAAAGCTTTAGCGATTGGGCTGGATTTGACGCAAGCTGTAACAGAAACTGAAACGTTACCCTTGTCACACGCTCTTGGACGTGTGTTGGCTAACGCGGTTTTGACACAGGCAATGACCCCGCCTTTTGATAATTCTGGTATGGATGGGTATGCGATCAGAGTTGCCGATCTGACAGGCCAGGGGCCTTGGCTATTGCCCGTTGCCGATCGTATAGCGGCAGGTGATGATCGTGACGTGGTGCTTTCATCCGGAAGTGCCATGCGTATTTTCACGGGCGCCCCTTTGCCGGAAGGGGCCGATGCTGTGATCATGCAGGAACGCGTGACCCTTAATGAAGGGAAGATAGAATTTAGCCATTTGCCTATCCGGGCTGAGAATATACGCAAAGCAGGTGAAGATATGCCTCTTGGTTCTGAGATCTTGCCACTTGGCCGTTTGATTAATGTGCGCGCTATAGCGGCTGCGGCTAGTGCAGGGGTGGGGCAAGTCACAGTATTTCGCAAACTTCGCGNTGCATTATTGATGACGGGGGATGAGGTTGTTCCGGCAGGACNAGCTTTATCNCATGGTACAATTTGGGATGTTAATACACCCATGATGCTTGCGGCCCTAAGTGCTGCCAATGTTGAAATTATTGCGGTTGAACGGGTTAAAGACAATCTTATCGCGATGACAAAGGCACTTTGTCGGCTTACAGCGCAGGTTGATATGATTATTACTACGGGGGGTGTTTCAGTCGGGGATGAAGATCACGCACATGGTGCATTGATTGGTGCCGGCGGTGAAATTGCAGTGGCCGGTGTGGCGATTAAACCCGGTAAACCGATTACCATCGGGCAAATAGGAAAAACAATCTATGTTGGCTTGCCGGGAAACCCGGTTTCAGCCTTTGTAACATGGTCGGTATTTGGTGCACCAATTCTGGCAAAACTGTCCGGTGATGCTAAACGTATAGATTTGCGACGTCATGTGGTTGCATCCAAGACACTTACCCATAAAACAGGACGCTGTGAATTCAGGCCTGCCACAATCATAGGCCATCAGGATAACGGTATTGAAGTTGTTGAGACACCTGCAGCTGTGCATTCAGCACGGTTAGGTCCCCTGACAAATGCTGATGGCCTGATCATGATTCCCGGAGATATAGAAGAAATACTAAAAGGTGATTTGCTGGAGTTTCTACCGTTTGGCAAAAACTGAGTGTTTAAGACGAAAGGCAAATTTATGAAGATTGCATATACGATGTCGCCCAATCAGGGTGATACGGATCAAATATTGGCGCGTTTGGCAGCAAAACTGATGACAGGGGGGGTGCGTGCCTGTGGCGTTGTGCAAATCAACACAGAGAAAGAAAATTGTCGCCATCTTTGCGATATGGATGTCCAAGTGTTGCCCGATGGCCCTGTTATTCGCATATCACAGTCGTTAGGCCCAGAATCCAGAGGATGCAGGTTGGACCCTTCTGCTTTAGAAGATGCTGTGGCAGAGGTGGCTGCCCGTTTGGGGAACGGCGTAGATGTTTTGATTTTGAATAAATTTGGAAAACACGAAGCTGATGGCAGGGGGTTTCGCGACCTTATTGCACAGGCATTGTCGCATGATATTCCAGTTATAACTGGTGTAAACAAACAGAACCTAGAAGCGTTTCTGGCGTTTTCAGATGGGTTCGCGTCACAAGTNCCGCCTGATATTGATGCGTTGTCCGAATGGTTGAATACCACATTGGAATAGTGACCGAATGGTTAATGGCCCGGTTTACACAATAATAAATTTCCAGAGGGCATATATTTACGACTCGGTTAATGATTTGCATGCGTACAATACGTTTTCCGGTCGTAGATTTGGCGCGCATTTTTAAAATAGGATCAATACCTGCAATCCTGTATTATTGTTTCCACAGGGGAAATAAAGAAGCTAATTATATTGGTATACTTTATGTAACTTAGTATTTTTTTATGAAAAAGTTTAGAAAATATGGCATAGTTAAGGCAAGTTTGTGATGAGAAGTTGCCGTAACAGTGTCAGAAAACGTACTGGTTCTGTTCCTGTTGTAACCATTGCAGATGATTGGCCGTAAATGTTGTTTTGGCCTGTGATTAGTGAGTAAGTAAGGAGTATTGTTGGTAAATTAGGATTATTGTCGCTGCCTAGGTGCTTTCTGTTGAGTGGTTAATTTGAACTCGCAGAAATGCCCAAAGTTCAAAAATCTACCGGATTTAATGAATGTACACTTGATGATTTCAAGTGGCCTGTTTGCGCACGTTTATTTCTTTTCCAACAGTATTCCATTTTTGAAAGGGAATACGGTGGCGATCAATCCGAACCAGGTCTATTTTGAGGGCCGTTTAGCTGCGCTATCAGAAACAGGTTATTATGCACGGTTTTTTAAACGCCTGCTTGATATTGTTATTGTTTTAACTTTAGCTGTTCCGACTTTTTGTATTCTTATGGCAGTTATCCCGTTTGTTGCATTTAGTGGCGTTGGTAGTGCTTTTTATAAACAGCAGCGGATTGGTAAAGATGGGCGCGTATTTTGGATGTGGAAACTGCGGAGTATGGTGCCAGATGCCAAAAAAAAATTAGAAGAGTATTTGGTTAAAACCCCTGAGGCGCGGGTAGAGTGGGATCTTACACAGAAACTTAAATATGATCCCAGAATTACCCGTATAGGGCGTTTTATTCGTAAAACATCCCTTGATGAGCTTCCGCAGTTTTGGAATGTCTTTATGGGAGAGATGTCTTTTGTTGGGCCCCGGCCGATTATGATCGAACAACGTGAAATATACCCTGGAAAAGAGTATTTTTCGATGCTTCCGGGAATTACAGGGTTTTGGCAAATTTCAGACCGTAACGAATGTAGCTTTGCGGAGCGCGCCCATTTTGATGCGCATTATTTTCAAGAAATGTCATTTATGACTGACTTGCGTGTATTGTTGAAAACCATATGTGTGGTGATAAAACCTACAGGCTGTTAGTTATTATGTGTAGAATGTCTATCGGCAATTCCGGCTTTTAACGATGTATAAGTTTGTTTTTGATCTGCCGGGCCATATTGATGAACGGAATATGTTCTTTCCAACCTGTATCATGTATATCGGTCCTGGATGCACGTTGAACAACCCATTGTGATTTTGTGGCCATGGTTTTGATGTCTGAATGTTCCTTTCTGAACCAACTATAGGCACCATCAATATGCATCGGCCCGCCAAGCGGGTCGCCAATCTTACGTGTCAGCATGACTTCAAGATAGGGAACGATTTCCAATATTACTGTTTTTCTAAGAAGCATAGAATGGGTCAATTTAAGCGGCGCAACCGGCACTACAGAGGTGAAAAATCCATAGTCGTTATCTGCGTTTTCATCCGGGCTATATTGGCTTCCCAAATAAAATATATCCCAGGGTGTTTTTGTTATCAAAGAGGTATCGCTTTTTGTAATATTGCAAAAACGGGATGTGAAATCGGCGTCATCTTCAAGGATCAGTATACAATTATGGCCCTGTATACGGGCATTCTTCAGTATGTTTAGGTGGCTTAAAAAACATCCCCTTGTTCCGACATTCGGAAATTCATCCGCAGTGTCTGGGCGTGAAGCGGGGAAAAGTTTGACCTTTGGGTGATTATAATCCAGCCCAATACGGGCAAGCTGCTTGTGCATTTCCGAACGGCGGTCAGTTCTGTATTCTAAATTGATAACGTAGATTGCATCAATAAAACTCAGAAGCGGAAAATAGGACACAGGCAGTTACTTTCAATTTGTTGTTTATCTGTCAGGCGCACCTGAACATTTTTGTTACACATAAAGTTTCATAGGTACATATAGAGGTTATGTCGGGTTAAAATATGACATTCTAAAGGCAGGTAAAAAAGCAGCTAATTTGTGCTTATTATGCCAGATGACGAAACGATTATGATTAACGAAATGATTGGGGTATGTATCAAGTGTGTTTAGGGTTTTAGCCTTGTTGGTTGTATGTGTGAGTAGGAGAAAGCATAGTAATGCCTAATAGTTTTGCATATTTCATGTTGCTGCTTTGGCCTGTTGTTATGATTGGATTATTTCGCAAAATGCCGGTAAAGCGTGCGTTGATCTGGTCTTTGCTTGGGGCGTATCTATTTCTTCCACCTGCACCGGCAGCATTCGATTTTCCATTATTACCGCCATTTAATAAAACATCTATTCCAAGCCTTATGGCTTTTCTAATCTGCCTGGCAATGTATGGGACCCGTATGCTTACGTTGCCTAAGTCGATGGTTGGTAGGGTTCTGATTATGATGTTCGTTCTTGGCCCGATTGTGACAGCGCTGACAAATAGTGAACCTATTGTTTTTCGCGGGGCGGAGGGATTGCCGGGGTTGCGTATAACAGATGCTATCGCACTTGCGATCAATCAAACGCTTTTATTGGTTCCGTTTTTATTGGCGCGTCAATTGCTGGCATCGCCTGAAGCACACAAAGAATTGCTTATGGCCCTTTTAATCGGTGGGTTGATTTATTCGATCCCGATGTTAATCGAAGTGCGCTTAAGCCCGCAGGTTAATGTTTGGGTCTATGGCTATTTCCAACATTTATTTTCACAAACGATCCGGTTTGGCGGGTACAGGCCAGTGGTGTTTTTGAACCACGGCTTGTGGGTTGCTTTTTTTGGAATGACAACAGTGATTGCTGCTTTGGCGCTGTGGCGGATGGAAAAATCTGATAATCGTCGTATGTCGTATTTACTGTCTGCATGTTATTTGGCTGTTGTTCTGGTTCTTTGTAAATCAATGGGGGCTATTATTTTTTTCGTCCTTCTGGCGCCATTGGTTATTTTTACAACCCGCAGAATCCAAATCAACATTGCCTTTTTATTGGTTATCCTTGCTTTGGCATACCCCACACTTAAAGGCATGAGTTTGATACCGGCGGATGCTTTGGTTGCACAGGCTGAAAAGATAGATAAAGAGCGTGCCGGATCACTTGCCTTCCGGTTCTACAACGAAGACTTGTTGCTTGAACGTGCATATGAAAAGCCTTTGTTTGGTTGGGGAAGTTGGGGACGTAATCATTTACATGACCCCGTTTCGGGAACAATCCAAACAGTGACAGATGGTCGATGGATTATTGTATTTGGCATTTTTGGATGGGTTGGCTTTATTGCTGAATTTGGTTTATTAGGCCTGCCGTTAATTTTGTTGTGGTGGACTATGCGCACGGCGCCGCCCGGATCGTTATCCCCCGCCATTGGCTCTTTGGCTTTGATCCTGGTTATAAATATCGTTGATCTTCTACCCAATGCCACACTTACGCCTATTACATGGCTTATATCCGGGGCGTTACTAGGGTATGTCGAGTTGGCTAAAGAGACATCCCTAAAGGCTAAAGAAATGGACGTACGTTGGCGGCCAATTATGTGATTGGGGTAAGATTTGGGGAACGTAAATAAAGCATCAGTACCAAAGGTTTTGTTGATCGCTGAAGCTGCAAATCCTGAATGGGTCAGCGTGCCGTTGGTGGGTTGGTCACTTGCCGTTGCTTTGCGCAATATATGCGATGTTCACATTGTAACGCAAATACGTAACCGTGATGCAATCGTGCGTGCAGGATTGGTTGAAGGGCATGATTTTACGGCGATAGATTCCGAGGCTTTTGCAAGGCCAGCATGGAAACTAGGTAATAAATTGCGAATGGGAGAAGGTAAAAGTTGGACGCTTTTACAGGCGGTTAATGCAGCATCTTACCCATATTTTGAACACCTTGTTTGGACCCGGTTTGGTGATCGTATTCGGCGGGGTGAATTTGATATTGTTCACCGCATTACCCCGTTAAGCCCGACAGTTTCCAGTCTTCTTGCACGTAAATGCCATAACGTTGATGTTCCGTTCATTCTTGGGCCGTTGAATGGTGGAGTGCCTTGGCCAAAAGGGTTTGATGCAGAACGTATACGCGAACGCGAATGGCTTTCTTATGTACGTAGTGCATATAAAATTATGCCGGGCAGACGTTCAACTTTAACCAAATCCGCTGCAATTATTGTAGGATCGCGCCACACCGAAAGTGAAATTCCCGAAAGCTTACGCGATAAAACAATCTATATACCTGAAAACGCAATTAACCCTGAACGGTTTTCCAAAGTGGCGACCCATGCCGAAGGTCCGCTGCGCGCATGTTTTGTTGGGCGTATGGTGGCGTATAAAGGGCCGGATATGCTGCTGGAAGCAGCTAAGCCATTGCTGCGTGATGGTTGTATGACGCTGGACATGATCGGGGATGGCCCCTTGTTGGAAGAATTAAAAGCACAGGTAACAGCAGACGGCACTGCGAGTTCTGTCCGATTTCATGGTTGGGTTGCACATGATGGCGTACAAGACATTATGACAAAGTGTAATTTGTTGGCATTTCCATCCATTCGAGAATTTGGTGGTGGGGTTGTCTTGGAAGCGATGGCACTGGGTATTGTCCCTTTGATTGTTGATTATGCAGGGCCGAGCGAGTTGGTAAAAGATGGTTTTGGCTTCAAGGTACCGTTGGAAAATAGGCCCCAAATTATTGCAAGTTTTAGACAGCAATTAGAGCAAATTGCAATGTCACCGATGATGTTACCAAAAATCGGAAAAGCGGCGCGTCAACACGTATTACAGATGTTTACCTGGGCGCAAAAAGCCCAACAAGTGGTTCAGGTTTATGACTGGGTTTTGGGTCGACAGAACGAAAAACCAGACTTTTTTTAGCGCATTGCTATGGATGATATGTGTAGGAACACAAAAAACCACTTATAAACAGTTTGCTTCGTGGTGAAAATAACACGGTTTAGTTTGTTGATCAGCCACAAATGCGCCTTATCTGACCACTATAAAGTACNTGTCAGTGTTTAGTAGGTATGCAGAATGTCCGATAAAANCCCCACGATCACGGGTATAAAATATCGTCCTGAGATCGACGGCTTGCGGTGCATTGCTGTCTTGGCCGTGGTATTTTTCCATTTTTCTGTTCCAGGATTTTCCGGTGGATTTGTCGGGGTTGATATCTTTTTTGTTATCTCCGGCTTTCTGATCGGGGGCATTCTTTGGCAAGAACTGGCAACAAAGGGCAAAGTATCCTTTGCACGGTTTTATATGCGCCGTTTACGTCGTTTGGCCCCAGCCTTTGTTGTAATGGCCGTTATTACAAGCATTTTCGCTTACTATATTTTATTGCCTTTTGAATTTCGGGAGTTTGGCAAAGCACTGATCTCGTCTACAGTATATTTGTCCAATGTCCTGTTTTTTCGCCAGTCAGGATATTTTGACAGCGGTGCAGATGAAAAAATTCTGCTGCATACATGGTCTTTATCCGTAGAAGAACAGTTCTATATATTTTTACCGTTTCTGATCCTGATTTTTGCCAAGCATCATAAAGCACTGCATATTGCACTGGCGATTATTGCAACACTATCCTTACTGGCTTGTATCTGGTTCACGCGCAGCTCCCATACCGCAACGTTTTTTCTGTTCCCGTTTCGGGCTTGGGAATTGCTGGTTGGGGTTTTACTGGCAATTTACGGGCAAAAGACACAGGAAAACTGGCGCCATGGGCCTGCGGCATCTTGGGCTGGAATGGCCTTATTGCTGGGTGCGATCGGGTTTGTGCAAGCGGGGGATAATTTTCCGGGCACCCAAGCTTTGTTTCCCGTGGCAGGTACTGCAATGGTGATATGGAATGGGCGCGATGATAATCCTGTTAACCGTGCATTATCTTCGCCTATTCCCGTTTTTATAGGGCTGATTTCGTATTCTCTTTATATCTGGCATTGGCCAATATTGACCCTGTCGCAGTATTACTTTGGTGGTTATGGCAGTGGCTTAGTGGCTGCTCAATGGCTGTTATTTGCCATTGTCGTTGCAACAGCATCTTGGTGGTTTGTTGAACGGCCAATCCGTTATGCGCGTAATCTATCGGGGCGAATGATGGTTGGCAGTGTTGTCGTGGCCTCGGTCAGTTTGCTTTCAATTGGTAGCGTATTTTATCTAAAGAATGGACTACCTAACCGTTTTGCCCCCGAAGTGCGGGCGCATATAGATGCCACGGCTGACTTTTTGCAGGACTGGAGCAGGTGCTACATTCCTGAAACTGGGCCATTAGAGGGTTTGAAAGTTTGCCCCATCGGCCCCGAAGGGCAAGCGCCGGAAGTGTTAGTTTGGGGCGACAGCCATTTGCGGGCGTTTAAAGAAGGTGTGGCATTGGCTGCCCTAGAGCATGATCAGTCTGGTTTGATTGTATGGAATGCAGGTTGCCCACCCTTGTTTGGGCTGGTTAAACAAGAAACGGCCAGTACGCGGCAGGAAGATGCACAATGTTTGGTGGCGACTGAGCGGGTGCAAAAAGCGATCCCGCAACTAAATGGAGTTCATACGGTTTTATTAATAAGCCGTTGGGCTTATTACGCTGAAGGGCAGGGTATAGGGAACGATGCGCATAACAAAGTAACGCTTTCGGATNTTTATGGCCCGGAAAAATCAACTGACACCCAAAGCATGATTTTTGCAAAAGCTGTTAAAGCTACAATAGCGCAACTTTCTAGTTCTTTTGATAATATATATGTTTTGCGGCAAGTGCCTGAGATTCCACAGTACGATTCACGAAGAATAGCGCGCATGATGGCACATGGTAGGCTGAAATACGGCACTGAGCTGGATAAGATAACAAGCGTTTCAGTGGATGATTTAAAATTACGAATCCAAGATGCTGAAAAGCCGTTTCAAGCTTCTGGAAACCTGGAAATTCTGGATAGTTGGCAGCAGATGTGCAACCCAAAGGAATGTTCGGCAATTGCGGAAGGGCGTGCGCTTTATTTTGATAATAACCACATCACCAACACAACTGCACTTGCGATGCGCCATTTGTTTGATCCGGTTTTCAGCAATACGGTAAAGGATAAACCATGATTGATGAGATTGTGAAAAAATCATGGGATGTTATTGTTATTGGCACTGGCATCGGCGGCGGTACGGTCGGGCGACGTTTGGCTGAACAGGGCCTGTCTGTTTTATTCGTAGAAGCAGGGCCAAATGGCCCGCGTGGGGAACAAACTGCGCTTGATAGTGATGTTTACGATCCCGTTGCGCGCCGTGTTCGTGGGTTTTGGCCAACCCGGCTAAAGGCAGAAATCAATGGACGCNCATCAGAGTTTTTTGGCCCCTTAGGTGCAGGGGTAGGTGGCTCATCTGTGTTTTATGCCGCGACCCTAGAACGTCCGGAGCGCCATGATTTGGATGACAGCCCGGAACGCCCACATCCAACGGGGGGCTGGCCTGTAGGATATGATAACTTCCAACCCTACTATGATGCGGCGGAAAAGTTGTATCATGTCTGCGGGAATGAAGACCCTTTGTCTGTTGAACGGCCATCATCCTTATTAAAGCCGCCCGCGCAAACTGCAGGTGATAATGCAATGATGGATGGGTTTCGCCATCGTAACCTGCATCCATATCAGGCGCATATGGCTGTGCGTTATTTGCCGAATTGCAAAAATTGTTTTGGTTTCAAATGTCCGCGAGCCTGCAAAATGGATGGTAGATCGGCGGG
>JGI24723J26617_10002108_pt1 | contig 16276 bp, 16 predicted proteins | sample Cruoilmetagenom6_FD_26617 | JGI IMG/M metagenome (IMG submission 26617)
TACATTAGCTTTAGGAAAAGGGTTTTGGCAAGTATTCATTGCTGTTGGTCTAACTATGTGGGTTGAAGTAGCCAGAGTAGTTAGAGGGCAAATTATAAGTGCTAAAGAAATGCAATATGTTACTGCAGCAAAAGCTTTAGGTTTTAATGATTATAGAATTATAACGAAGCATATATTACCAAATATTATGGCTCCAATTATTGTAATTTCTGCAGCAAATTTTGCAGCAGCAATTTTAATTGAAAGTGGTCTTAGTTTTTTGGGTATAGGAGCGCAACCACCAATGTCAAGTTGGGGAGCAATGATAAAAGATCATTATAGTTATATCATTTTAGGAAAGCCTTATTTAGCATTAATACCAGGATTATGTATTATGATTTTGGTGATGGCATTTATGTTAATAGGTAATGCTCTCAGAGATGCTTTAGATGTAAAAACTTAGGTTAACCAATGTGATAAGTCTCTGTTGGTTAATTTTTTTAATATCATCTTTAATGCTATTTAAAATATAGGTTTTAGTTTCCAAAGAGAGGGCTGGTTTTTGGTATATAAAATCACTATTAAAATAGTTTTTAATAATAAATATAACTTTCTTTAACTTTTCAAATATGTTTTTTGGGTTGTCATACTTATAGTGAATAACTCTTCTATTGAAGCTTTTATTCGTGTTTAAGGTACTTTTATTTACTGTAATACGATCAATTTCTAAGAAATCAAAAGTGGTATCTAGCAGATGTTGTGGTTTTGAAACAAAATCCTCAAAGAATAACATTAGTACATTGTTTCGTCTAAAACAAGCAATATAAGCTTCAATTTGCATTGCGTATCGTGCAGTATCTATGTAGTGATTGTTTGAAGTTAATGCTAAATTAATATCATTAATTGGTTCGTGTCCTCTATTATATGAAATGAATATAATGAGAGATAATTCGATCTATTGGGTGCCTCATCATGTAAATTATTTTCATATTAGGATTGTAATTGAAAATATCTTGATGAATAGTTTTATAGTAATGTGGAAATTTAGAGTAGTTAGTAGAGCCTTCTCCATAAAGTTTTGAAGACTTATTTTTAAATAAAGAATGGTAAGTGTCAATGTTTTCTCTCCAATTATCTTCACTAAAAAAAACTGAGGTTCTTTTGGGTCGCTAAAACAAATATCGGGATGTTGTGACAACGCATTACTTAAGCTTGTTGTTGCTGATTTTGCTGCTCCAATAAGTAAAAAGTCTACAGTCACTTTACATGAAATTATCGCATTGTGTTAATNTGATGATTTGTNTCTTCTATAAACTGAAGTATANTCTCACGTCCTATCGCTTTNGAGGAAGAACTTATAAAATATTGAGGNAACTCTTCCCAAGTTTTTAAAAGTTCTTGACAATAGTCTTCTACGTTCCGTTCAATTGCCTTTGGTTTTAACTTATCTGCTTTGGTGAAAATNATAGAAAATGGAATTTGACTAATGCCTAAATATTCCATAAATTCTAAATCAATTTTTTGTGGTTCATGTCTTATNTCGACTANAATAAATGCTGAAACTAATTGCTTTCNTTTTTCGAAATAATTGGTAATAAATTTTTGAAATTTTCGCTTTGCAGTTTTTGAAACTTTAGCATAACCATAACCAGGTAAATCAACTAAAAACCAATTTCTATTAATTAAAAAATGATTGATAAGTTGCGTTTTTCCAGGTCTTCCTGAAGTTTTTGCTAGGTTTTTGTGATTCGTTAGCATATTGATTAAAGAAGACTTTCCAACATTACTTCTTCCAATGAAAGCATATTCTGGTAAAAGGTCTTTCGGACATCTATCAACATCAGAGTTACTTATTACGAATTCAGCAGTTTTAATAAGCATAAAATAAGTTTTTTCACGAAAGCGATTGAATTAGAAATTACGTTCTTTAAACCAAGAGTATAGGATTTCATTGAATTCGTCTGGATGTTCCATCATAGCAGCATGTCCGCATTTGTCAATCCAATATAAATCAGAATCAGGTAAAAGTTGATTGAATTCTGTTGCAACTTCTGGAGGAGTAACAGTGTCGTTTTTGCCCCAAATAATGCAAACAGGTAATGTCATTTTTGGCAAATCTTTGGCCATGTTATGTCTTATTGCGCTTTTTGCTATTGCAAGTGTTTTTATGAGTTTATTTCTGTCGTTAACAGTTTCATAAACTTCATCAACAATTTCTTTGGTTGCGACTTCTGGATCATAAAAAACATCTTGTGCTTTTTTCTTAATTACTTCATAGTCACCGCGTTTTGTGTATCCTCCACCCATTGCGCTTTCATATAGGCCAGAGCTTCCAGTAATAATAAGCCCTTTGACTTTGGTAGGATATAATTTTGTGTGATAAAGACCAATGTGTCCTCCTAGAGAGTTTCCTAATAAAAATACTTTATCATAGCCTTTAAACTCTATAAAGTCATGAAGGTATTTAGCAAAGCTTTTTACATTTGTTTTTATCAATGACATCGAATAAATCGGAAGTTCAGGGATGATAATTTTATAGCCTTTCTCACTAAAAAAGGTCGTGACAGCATCAAAATTACTTAGTCCACCCATTAGTCCGTGTAGCACAATAATTGGAGTGCCTTCGCCACTTCAATATAACTGAATTCTTTTTCCTTCTTTAAACGATGCGCCATTAATTATAGGTCATTTGATCAAAAACAAATATAGGTATTTCAATTAAAACATTTCCATAATTTTTCAACCGAACTTAAACGAATGTCAATGAGATATTAACAATGCTTTTTAGAAAATTCTTTTGGTTTTAAGTGGTTTGTGTTTAATTAGTTATGTTGTTTATGTGTTCCATAATTAAGATGTAAAATACAGTTTAAATAAAATTTATCAACAAAAGTGGAGTATAGTGGTAAAATGTGGGATAATTTTCAATATATTTGAATCTTAATCGCTAGTTACGCTAAATCGATCAGTTTGAACCCATTAATTGGAACTTATGAATGTAAAGTGGATGCCAAAGGAAGGCTTATGCTTCCTGCTGCTGTAAAAAAGCAGTTGCTTCCTGTGTTACAGAATGGGTTTGTTTTAAAACGTGCTGTTTTTCAGCCATGTTTGGAGCTCTATCCAATGAGTGAATGGGAAGCGTTGATGCAGAAGGTGAATAAGCTTAATCGTTCAAAAAGAAGAATAACGATTTTATACGTCGTTTTACTGCTGGTTTGAAAGTGGTAGAAGTTGATGCTGCAGGTCGATTGTTGATACCGAAAGACTTAGTGCTTTTTCTGGAATCACCAAAGAAATTGTAGTGTCTTCTGCGATTAATATTATTGAAATTTGGGACAAATCGAAGTACGAAAAAGCTATTGATGATGCAACAGGCGACTTTGCAGATTTAGCTGAAGAGGTGATGGGACAAGATGATGAAGATGGAATATCATAATCCAGTTTTGCTCAAGGAGACCGTTGATGGTTTGGATATAAAACCTGATGGAATTTATGTCGATGTAACGTTTGGTGGTGGAGGTCATAGTAAAGAGATTTTAAAACGATTAGGTCCTAACGGAAAGCTATTTGCTTTTGATCAAGATAAAGATGCTCTTTTAAATACGATTGATGATGATCGATTCACATTAATCAATGAGAATTTTAGATACGTCAGACGATTTTTAAGATTCTATGGTGCGAAAGAAGTTGATGGTGTTTTAGCTGATTTCGGTGTATCCTCTCATCAGTTTGATGTTGCTGAACGCGGATTTTCAACACGTTTTGAAGCTGATTTGGATATGAGAATGAATCAAGATGATGCTGTTTCTGCGTATCATGTTGTAAATGAATATGAAGAAGAACAGTTAAGACAGGTCTTGTCTCAGTATGGTGAATTAAGACAAGCGCCTGCAATGGCAAAAGTTATTGTTGAAGAAAGAAAAAATGGAGAGATAAAAACGAGTGAACAATTAAAAACTGTTTTGAAACGATTTTTAAATCATAAAAAAGAAAATAAAGTTTTAGCTCAAATTTATCAAGCAATAAGAATAGAAGTAAATCAAGAGATTGAAGCTTTAAAGGAGTTTTTGATGCAAATGCCAGAAGTTTTGGTGAAAGGAGGTCGATTGAGTTTAATATCATACCATTCTCTTGAAGATCGATTAGTGAAACGTTTCATAAGAAATGGTTTGTTTGAAGGAGAGCCTGAGCGAGATGTTTTTGGAAATTTTGAAGTGCCTTTAAAAAAAGTAGGTAATCTAATTGTTCCAACAAAAGAAGAAATAGCCATAAATAATAGAGCAAGAAGTGCAAAACTTCGTATTGCTGAAAAATTATGAAAAAAAATATTTACAGCATTTTAAGAGGTAAATTTTTAGTTAGTGATGATTCNTTTAAGAACTGGAGGATTATCCTTTTTATTTCGTTTTTGGCNATAATAATGATTGCTAGTTCGCATAGCGCAGATCAAAAAGTTTATGAGATAGCGCGACTTAAAAATGAAGTAAAAGAATTGAGGTCATCATTTGTAGATGGCAGGTCAAAATTGATGAGACTTAAAATGGAATCATCAATTATAAAAAAAGTAGCAGATAAAGGAATCATGATATCAGAGATTCCGCCAAAAAAAATAAAAGTAAAAACAAAAGATTGAATTAAGTGGCAACAACCGAAACTAACATATTAAACAGATTGTATTTCATAGCTGGATGTATGTTTGTCTTCGCTTTGGCTGTTGTTTTTAAGTTGTGTACTATTCAATTTATTCAAGGTGATGATTATAGGGCTCTTGCTGAAGAGCGNACTGTTAAAAATCATGAGATTCCAGCTAATAGAGGTAATGTGTATTCTGCTGACGGAAGTTTGTTGGCAACTTCAATTCCTAAATATGATATTAGACTAGACGCGGTTCAGCCTAAACAAGTAACGTTTAATAAGCATATTAAGGCTTTGTCAGATTCGCTAGCAAAATATACTGGAAAATCTTCAAGCTATCACCAAAACGCTATAACTAAAGCGCGATCTAATAAAAATAGATATTTCCTTTTGGCTCGAAATATTAGTTATTCCGATTATATCAGACTAAGAAATTTCCCGATGCTTCAACTAGGAGCGATTAAAGGCGGACTTATTGTTGAGCAAACGACGAGACGAGAGCATCCAATGGGAGGAATTGCGGAACGTACAATTGGATATGAAAGGGAAGATGAAAATGGAAATGTAACAAGACCAGGAATAGATGGTGCTTTTGGAGCAAAATATTTAAGTGGTGTTAATGGGTCTAGATTAAAGCAGAAAATTGGTAATGGCCAATGGAAGCCTATTGCAGATTATAATCAAGTAGATCCTCAAGATGGTTACGATGTGTATACGACTATTGATGTTAATATTCAAGATATCGCACATCATTCTTTGTTGGGTCAATTAGAAAAGTATCAAGCTGAACATGGTTGTGCAGTGGTTATGGATGTTAAAACAGGTGAGATAAAGGCAATATCAAACCTCGGAAGAAATGAAAACGGGAAGTATTATGAGCGTCTCAATTATGCTGTAGGTGAAAGTCATGAGCCAGGATCAACATTTAAAGTAATGGCGCTTATGGCAGCATTAGAGGATAAAGTCGTTGATACATCCACTATTGTAAATACGTATAAAGGAACAAAACGCTTCTACGGAAGAACGATTAGTGATTCACGTGGTCATGGTAAAATTTCGGCTGCTCGTGCACTTGAAGTATCATCAAATATTGGTTTAGCTACTATAATTGATGAAGCTTATGCGAAGCAACCTAAAAAATTCATTAATAGACTAAAAGGGTGGAAATTACATGAGCCTTTGGGAGTATCAATAATAGGTGAAGGGGTTCCAGATATTGCGGAACCAGGAAAAGTCAATTGGAGTCGTAATGCTTTGCCATCAATGGCGTATGGCTATAATCTTAGAATGACACCACTGCAGACCTTGACATTTTATAATGCTATTGCAAATGACGGTGAAATGGTAAAACCAAGATTTATTAAAGCTGTAAAAGAGTTTGATAGAGAGATTGAGGTTTTTAAAAAAGAAGTGCTTAATCAAAAAATCTGTTCAGATAAAACATTAGGAGAGATGCGATCGATTTTAAAGAATATTATTATTCGCGGAACAGGATCTAAAATGTATTCTGAAAATTTTTCAATGGCAGGTAAAACAGGAACGGCAAGAACAGATTATCGTGATTATGAAGAATGGCGAAAAGACAGAAAGTACGTGTCGTCTTTTGCAGGTTATTTTCCGGCAGATAATCCTAAATATTCCTGTATCGTAGTGATTCATAAACCAAGTACAAAAGTTGGGTATTATGGCGCAGATGTTACTGGTCCTGTATTTAAAAGAATAGCACAAAAAATTTATACCGAAACACCTTTAATAGACGAGGTAGAATCATTAGAAATCGTCAATACTGAGGTTGAGGAAGCTTATGAAGCATACTATGATATAGCAAATACATATAAAACTATTATGCCAAATGTTATTGGTTTGCCTGCAATGGACGCTTTGGCACTATTAGAAAATATGGGATTAAAAGTGAAGCTTCAAGGTGTTGGAGTGGTAAAGAATCAATCGATAAATAAAGGTGTAAAAATAAAACCAAATCAAATAGTTGTTTTAAATATTTAATGGCAGAATTAAAAGACATATTATATAAGGTTACAATCAATGCTGTTGTTGGAAGTACTGGCATTGAGGTGAATGCTATTCATTTTGATTCTCGAGCAGTGTCAAATGGAGATGTCTTTATTGCTATAAAAGGGACGACTGTTGATGGTCATAATTATATTGAAAAAGCAATAAGTCAAGGAGCTATTGCTGTGGTTTGCGAAGTGATTCCAGATAACATTCAAAGTGGAATTACTTATATAGAAGTTAAAGATGCAAGTAGCGCTTTGGCATATATGGCTTCCAATTATTATGGAAATCCATCTAGTAATTTAAGATTAGTTGGTGTTACTGGAACTAACGGAAAAACTACAGTTACAACACTTCTGTATCAGTTGTTTAAAAACGCAGGTTACAAAGTTGGTTTGTTGTCTACCGTAAAAATTATGGTTGATACTACTGAATACAAAGCTACACATACAACTCCAGATTCATTAACTATAAATAAGTACCTAAAATTAATGAATGACGCTGGNGTTGAATTTTGCTTTATGGAAGTGAGTTCACACGGAATCCATCAAAAACGTACTGAANGTTTACAGTTTGAAGGTGGTGTGTTTACAAATTTGTCTCATGACCATTTAGATTATCATAAGACCTTTGCTGAATATAGAGATGTTAAAAAAATATTTTTTGATCAGCTATCAAAGCAGGCTTTTGCACTTGTGAATATAGATGATAAAAATGGTTTGGTAATGTTGCAAAATACTCAAGCTAAAACATACACCTATGCATTAAAGACGTATGCAGATTATAAAGCTCAAGTACTCGAAAATGAGTTGAGCGGATTGCTATTGAAACTTAATGATAGTGAATTGTGGACAAAACTAATAGGAACTTTTAACGCATATAACTTGGCAGCGATTTATGGAACTGCTGAATTATTAGGTCTAGAAAAAGTTGAAATCTTAAGATTAATTAGTGAGTTAGAAAGTGTAAGTGGCCGTTTTCAATATCTAATNTCAGATGAAAAAATTACAGCTATTGTAGATTATGCACATACACCTGATGCACTTAAAAATGTATTAGAAACGATTAATAGCATACGAACAAAGAATGAAGAATTAATAACAATAGTTGGTTGTGGTGGAGATAGNGATAAAACGAAACGTCCTAAAATGGGGCACATTGCATCAGCGCTTAGTGATAAAGTGATTTTCACGAGTGATAATCCTAGAAGTGAGCAGCCAGAAGCAATTATTGAAGACNTAGAAAANGGTGTTGAGCCTCAAAATTTCAAGAAAGTAATTTCAATAACTGATAGAAAACAGGCGATTAAAACAGCTTGCCAGATGGCAAAACCAAACGATATCATATTAATTGCTGGAAAAGGACATGAAACCTATCAGGAAATTAAAGGTGAACGTTTTGATTTTGATGATTATCAAATAGTACAAGAATTTTTAAAACAGTTACAAAAATGAGCATTTACAAAATACTCATATTAACAAAAATGTTTAATGGCGAATTANATCNGACCATTAGTAACATTATAAAACATCAGATGAAATAATATGTTGTATTACCTATTTGAATATTTAGAACAGCAGTTTCAGTTTCCTGGAGCATCTCTTTTTGGGTTTTTAACCTTTAGAGCTGCTGTGGCTATTATTTTGTCTTTATTAATATCTACAATTTTTGGTAAACGCATCATTCGTTTTCTTCAAAGACAACAAGTTGGTGAAACAATTAGGGATCTCGGATTAGAAGGTCAGGTAGAAAAGGCAGGAACACCAACAATGGGTGGAATCATCATCATTTTAGCAACGTTAATTCCAGTGTTATTATTAGCAAAGTTAGAAAATATTTATATCATTCTGTTGATAGTGACNACGTTATGGATGGGTGTCATTGGTTTTATTGATGATTATATCAAAAAGTTTAAGAATAATAAAGAAGGTTTAAAAGGACGGTTTAAAGTTCTAGGTCAAGTTGGTTTAGGAATTATTGTAGGAGCAACTATGTATTTTCATGAAGATGTAACTATTAAAGAAAAACTTCCTGAACAACAACAAAAAGTGCTCTTGGCTCAAGACGCTAATATAGCGCCAACAAAACTTTTTAAAGATGAAGAAAAATCTACAAAGACAACAATTCCTTTTGTAAAAGGAAATGAATTTGATTATGCTCATTTAATTACATGGGTTAATCCAGATTTAGAAAAGTATGCTTGGATAATNTTTATTCTCGCCTCCATATTTATCATTACCGCTGTGTCTAATGGTGCAAATCTCACNGANGGCATTGATGGTTTAGCAGCTGGGACATCGGCCATAATTGTACTCACTTTAGGGATTTTTGCGTGGGTTTCTGGTAATATTATTTTTTCAGATTATCTCAACATTATGTACATCCCAAGGGTTGAAGAAATTACTATTTATATCGCTGCATTTGTTGGAGCGTTAATCGGGTTTTTGTGGTACAATACATATCCAGCTCAAGTATTTATGGGAGATACTGGGAGTTTGACAATAGGAGGAATCATAGCTGTAATAGCAATCGCTGTTAGAAAAGAATGGTTAATTCCATTGTTGTGCGGAATTTTCTTAGCCGAGAATTTATCTGTGGTAATGCAAGTTAGCTGGTTTAAATACACAAGGAAAAAATATGGTGAAGGTCGACGCATATTTAAAATGTCGCCTTTACATCATCACTATCAGAAATCAGGATATCACGAAAGTAAAATAGTAACACGATTTTGGATTGTAGGTATTTTATTGGCCATATTAACCATTGTGACATTGAAAATACGATAAATGAAAAGGCTAGTAATTCTAGGTGGAGGAGAAAGTGGTGTTGGTACAGCACTTTTAGGAAAAGAGAAAGGATACGAGGTTTTTGTTTCAGATAAAGGAATAATAAAAGAAAAGTACAAAGAAGTTCTTATACATAATGAGATTGAATTTGAAGATGGTCAGCATACAGAATTTAAGATTCTAAATGCAGATGTAATCATGAAAAGTCCAGGAATTCCAGATAAAGTAGCACTAGTAAAACAGATTAGAGCAAAAGGAATTACAGTCGTTTCTGAAATTGAATTTGCATCAAATTTTACGGATGCTACTTTGGTTGCAATTACAGGGAGTAATGGAAAAACAACAACGGCAAGTCTAACGCATCATTTGTTAAAACAAGAATTGAGTGTGGGTTTAGCAGGAAATATTGGCGATAGTTTTGCTAAGCAAATTTTAGAAAAAGATTTTCCAAACTATGTGTTGGAGATTAGTAGTTTTCAGTTAGATGATATTATAGAGTTTAAACCAAAAATTGCAGTGCTGTTAAATATCACGCCAGACCATTTAGATCGATATGATTACGTTTTTGAAAATTATATCGCTTCAAAATTCAGGATTGTTGAAAATCAAACAAAAGAAGATTATTTCATCTATGATGCAGATGATGAAGTTATCGAGTCTTGGTTAAAACAAAATCCTATTCAATCAACATTATTACCATTTTCATTAATTAAAACTATTGAAAATGGAGCGTATTTAGACAAAGACAAAATTAAAATAACAATAGATAATAACCAGATAATTATGCAAACAAAAAATTTAGCATTAGAGGGTAAACACAATATTAAAAATGCAATGGCTGCTTCAACAGTAGCACACTTATTAAAAATAAGAAAACAAACTATTCGTGAGAGTTTGGAGAATTTTCAAGGTGTTGAGCATCGTCTGGAAAACGTGCTTAAAATTAATAAAGTTCAATATATAAACGATTCGAAAGCGACCAATGTAAATGCAACTTATTATGCTTTGGAAAGTATGGATGCTCCAACGGTATGGATTGTTGGTGGACAAGATAAAGGTAATAATTATCAAGAGTTATTTCAGTTTGTAAATGAAAAAGTAAGAGCAATCATTTGCCTAGGAGTTGATAATGAAAAACTCATCGAAAATTTTGGAAGCATGGTTGATGTTATTGTTGAAACTCAATACATGAGTGAAGCAGTAAAGATCGCTTACAAAATTGCAGAAACAGGAGATAATGTTTTGTTGTCACCTGCTTGTGCAAGCTTTGATTTGTTTGAAAACTATGAGGACAGAGGTCGTCAGTTTAAAGACGCTGTAAGAAATTTATAAGAGGCTAAAACGTGCAAACACTATTTAAAAACATAAAAGGAGATCGATTAATTTGGGCAATTGCTGCATTGTTAGCAATTTTCTCATTCCTTCCTGTGTATAGTGCTGCTAGTAATCTCGCTTATGTTGGTGGTTCTGGTAATACCTTTGGGTTTTTTATTAAACATTTTATGCATCTCTTTTTAGGCTTTGCAATTATGTATGGTGTGCATAAAATTCCGTATCGCTATTTTAGAGGGCTTTCAATGGTGATGATTCCGATTGTTATTGTGTTACTGGTAGTAACAATGTTTCAAGGAACTACCATTGATGGCGCAAATGCAAGTAGGTGGATACAAATCCCATTTGTGGGAATGTCATTTCAAACATCAACTTTAGCTGCTGTTGTTTTAATGGTCTATGTAGCTAGGTATTTATCAAAAATTCAAGATAAAAAAGTCACTTTCACCGAAACCTTGTTGCCACTTTGGACTCCTGTTTTTTTTATATTAATACTCATTTTGCCAGCTAATTTTTCTACAACTGCAATCATGTTTTTGATGGTTATGATGTTGGCATTTATTGGAGGTTATCCAATTAAGTATTTAGCTGTGATTATAGGTACAGGAATTGTCGCTTTATTACTATTCGTATTGGTTGCTAAAGCATTTCCAGATGCAATGCCAAATCGAATAGACACATGGATGAGTAGAATTGAAAACTTTTCAAATAATGAAGATACTGAAGGTGATTATCAAATTGAAAATGCAAAAATAGCTATTGCTTCAGGTGGAATTCAAGGAAAAGGACCAGGAAAGAGCACGCAGAAAAATGTGTTGCCACAGTCTTCTTCAGATTTTATTTTCGCCATAATTATTGAAGAATACGGGTTAATTGGAGGTTTGTTTCTATTGGTAATGTACTCCTGGTTATTGTTTAGAATTGTTATTGTATCTCAAAAATCAGATACCATTTTTGGTAAATTGTTAGTTCTTGGTGTTGGTTTGCCTATTGTGTTTCAAGCCTTAATTAATATGGCTGTTGCCGTGGAGTTGTTTCCAGTTACAGGACAAACTTTACCATTAATAAGTAGTGGAGGAACATCGATTTGGATGACCTGTTTAGCTATAGGAATTATATTGAGCGTAAGTGCAAAACGAGAAGAAATAAAAGGACAAGAAGTTAATGAAGATAATCCGCTTGAAATATTAAGTGAAACAATTTAATGAGTAACTATAAAATCATATTGTCTGGAGGAGGAACAGGAGGTCATATCTATCCTGCAATCGCTATTGCAAATGAGTTAAAATCTCGTTTTCCTGATGCTGAGTTCTTGTTTGTAGGTGCTTCAGATCGCATGGAAATGGAGAAAGTGCCGCAAGCTGGTTATGGTATTGAAGGTTTGTGGATTTCTGGACTTCAACGTAAACTGACTTTAAAAAATCTGTTGTTTCCATTAAAATTGATGGTTAGTTTATTGCGTTCAAGAAAAATTATAAATACGTTTAAGCCTAATGTGGTTATTGGTACAGGAGGTTTTGCAAGTGGTCCATTATTGAAGGTGGCTTCATCTAAAGGAATTCCTAGTTTAATTCAAGAGCAGAATTCATATCCTGGAATTACTAATAAACTTTTAAGTAAAAAAGTTAATACTATTTGTGTGGCTTATGAAGGTCTTGAAAAGTTTTTTCCTAAAGAGAAAATAATATTGACTGGAAATCCAATTCGTAAAGATTTACTTGATGTTGAATACAAACATATTCAAGGGAAAGATGCGTTTACTTTAATACATAGTAAGCATACCCTTTTAATTTTAGGAGGTAGTTTAGGTGCAAGACGAATCAATGAATTAATAGAAAGTAAACTTGAGTACTTCGAATCACTCAACGTGCAGTTGATTTGGCAATGTGGAAAGCTGTATTATCAACAATATAAACGATATGATGAATTGGCTAATGTACAGGTTCACGCCTTTTTGAATGCTATGGATATGGCTTATGCAGCGGCAGATATTATTATTTCACGTGCTGGAGCAAGTTCTGTGTCTGAATTGTGTGTGGTTGGAAAACCGGTAATTTTTATCCCTTCACCTAATGTGGCTGAAGATCATCAAACTAAAAATGCTAAGGCAATAGCAGATAATAATGCAGCAATTTTAATTAAAGAAAGTGATTTAGATAATCAATTTGAAAATGAGTTTTCCGATGTGTTAGACTCAAAAGAGAGAAGAGAAAATTTAAGTAAACAAATTAAAGCATTAGCATTGGTTAATGCTACAAAAGATATAGCAAACGAAGTAGAAAAATTGTTAAAGAAGTAAATGAATATAAAAGACATAAATAGCGTTTATTTTATAGGTATAGGAGGTATTGGTATGAGTGCCTTAGCGCGCTATTTTGTGGCTCAAGGACTAGTTGTTGGTGGTTATGATAAAACCAAAACAGACATTACAAATGCACTAGAAGATTTGGGTGTTTCTATTCATTTTGAAGATAATATTAATAAAGTTGAAGATGCTTTTTTAAGCAAGATTAATACACTTGTTGTTTATACACCAGCAGTGCCTAAAGACCATACTGAATTAAATTATTTTAAGTCAAACGATTTTGAAGTTTTAAAGCGTTCAGTTGTTTTAGGAGAGATTACAAGACAAACATTCTGTTTAGCTGTTGCAGGAACTCATGGAAAAACAACTACGACTAGTATTTTAGGTCATTTACTTAATGAATGTGATGTAAAAGTAACCGCTTTTTTAGGTGGAATTAGTGAAAACTACAATTCAAATCTTATTCTTAACGGAACTGATGTTACTGTTGTAGAGGCAGATGAATTTGATCGCTCTTTTTTAACATTATCTCCAGATTATGCTTGTATTACGTCTATGGATATAGATCACTTAGATATTTATGGAGATGCTTCAGAATTGGTTAAATCTTTTGAAGATTTTTCAAAAAAAATTAAACCTAACGGAAAATTATTCGTTAAAAACGGATTGCCAATAAAAGGGATTACCTATGGCATCGAAGACGATTCTGATTATTCTGTTCAAAATATAAAAATAATTAATGGTAGCTATGTGTTTGATGTAAAAACACCAAATGCGCTACTTGAAGGTTTTAAATTTAGCCTACCTGGTAGACACAATCTGTCGAATGCATTAATAGCCTTGGCGATGACTGTAGAATACGGCATCCCTAAGCCACAGCTCGCCAAAGCTTTAGCATCCTATAAAGGAGTAAAACGCAGATTTACATACCAAATTAAAAGTGAAAATTTAATATTTATTGATGATTATGCGCATCATCCAGAAGAGATAAATGCAGTACATCAGGCTGTTAGAGAAATGTATCCAACTAAAAAGGTGCTAGCTGTTTTTCAGCCACATCTATTTAGTAGAACAAGAGATTTTGCTGACGATTTTGCAAAGAGTTTATCTCGTTTTGATGAGGTTATCTTACTAGATATTTATCCAGCAAGAGAGTTGCCAATTGAAGGCGTAACTTCAGAATGGCTTTTAGGTAAAATTGAAAATAAACATAAGAAGTTAATTCAGAAATCAGAATTAATTCAACATATAAAAGAATCTTCAGCTCAGGTTGTTTTGACCATAGGAGCAGGAGATATAGGTGAACAAGTAAAATATATAAAAGAAGCGTTAAGTATTGCGAGTTAATTATAATTACATAAAGGTCTTTTTGTTAGTGCTGCTAGTTGGTTTTTTATTCGCGTTTTCATCGTTTAGAAACGCTACTAGAACAGTGAGTGCTCCAATAATACAATTTGTTGGTGATGAGAACCTATTTGTAACACAAGAGAATGTTAGTAAATTGTTAATACAAAATCAGGAGAGTGTTACGAATAAGCCTAAAGATATTATAGATTTGAATGCGTTAGAAACTGCCCTTAATTCTAACCCAATGATTAAGCAAGCGCAAGTGTTTATGAGTGTTGATGGCTCAATCACTGCGACTATTGAACAAAAAAAACCTATAGCAAGAGTAAGTACAAATGCATCCTATTACATTGATGAGCAAGGGTCGTATATGCCGTTATCAACAAANTATACTGCACGTGTGCCATTAGTGACTGGAGTAATTGAAAAAAATAATTTGTCAAATGTGTTCACTATAGCTAAAAAAGTAAAGGTGGATGAGTTTTTGAGAAAACACGTTGTTGAGATTCATCAAAATGAAGATCAATCTNTCGATTTGAGATTACGTGATACAGATTTTAAAGTTCATTTGGGACGTTTAAATCTATTAGATAAAAAAATTAATAATCTCAAGGCGTTTTATTTAAAGGCCATAAAAGATAAAACATTAGATAGTTATAGTGTCGTGAATTTAAAGTTTGATAAGCAAGTTATTTGCACCAAAAAATAAGTGATGGAGAATAATAAAATTTCAGTAGGATTAGATATCGGAACCACAAAGATTGTGGCTATGATTGGTCGTAAGAATGAATATGGAAAGGCAGAAATTTTGGGCATTGGTAAATCCAAAAGCTTAGGTGTACATAGAGGTGTTGTAAATAATATTACNCAAACTATTCAATCAATTCAGCAAGCTGTGCAAGAAGCAGAAGCTGAAGCAGGATTAAAAATTGAAGAAGTAACNGTTGGTATTGCTGGTCAGCATATAAGAAGTTTGCAACATAGTGATTATATCACAAGAGCAAATTCTGATGTTGTAATAGATGAAGAAGATATTGATCGCTTAATAAACCAAGTGCACAAGTTGGTAATGTTGCCTGGTGAAGAAATTATTCATGTATTACCACAAGAATATAAAATTGATGGTCAACCAGAAATCAAAGAACCAATCGGTATGTATGGTGGACGCCTAGAAGCTAATTTCCATGTGGTTGTTGGTCAGGTGTCTTCGATAAGAAATATTGGTCGTTGTGTAAAAAGTTCTGGTTTAGAATTAGAAGGTATCACATTAGAACCATTAGCATCTGCAAATGCAGTGTTGAGTCAAGAAGAAAAAGAAGCAGGAGTAGCTTTAATTGATATAGGTGGAGGAACAACAGATTTAGCAGTTTTTAAAGATGGAATTATTCGTCATACAGCAGTCATCCCTTTTGGAGGAAATGTTGTAACTGAAGACATCAAAGAAGGCTGCTCAATAATTGAGAAGCAAGCAGAATTACTAAAGATAAAATTTGGTTCTGCATGGCCAGGAGAAAATAAAGAGAATGAAATCGTATCGATTCCTGGACTGCGTGGTCGAGAACCTAAAGAGATTACTTTAAAAAACTTATCTAAGATTATACATGCGAGAGTTGTAGAAATCGTTGAGCAAGTTTATGTTGAGATCAAGAATTATGGTCACGAAGAACAAAAAAAGAAATTAATTGCTGGTATTGTATTAACAGGAGGTGGAAGCCAACTGAAACACTTAAAGCAATTAGTAGAATATATAACAGGAATGGATACCAGAATAGGCTATCCTAATGAGCATTTAGCAGGAGATAGTGATGACGACATCGCAAGTCCATTATATGCAACAGCTGTTGGTTTGGTTATGGATGGCTTAAAGCGTCAAGAGCGT
>JGI24723J26617_10002109_pt1 | contig 16269 bp, 14 predicted proteins | sample Cruoilmetagenom6_FD_26617 | JGI IMG/M metagenome (IMG submission 26617)
GCCTCGTCGGGATCGGTGTGAAAACGAATACCTATCCAGCCGTGTCCTTTGTATTTCTTAGCAAAATCAATAGTTGCCACGGTATTGGCATAAGCAAAGAATATTTTGTTAGGATGCTTTTCACGAACGATACGCTCTTCAATAAGCTCCATTTCGTGATTCAACATTTTCTTTAAACGCGCTTCGGTCACATAGCGACCGTCCTCTTCAATTCCGTAAATCGCATCACTAAAATCTTTGTCGTAAGCCGACATTGTTTTTGCAATGGTTCCAGAAGCACCACCAGCTCTAAAAAAATTACGAACTGTTTCTTGACCTGCGCCAATTTCCGCGAACGTTCCGTAGATATTTTCATTTAAGTTAATACGAAGCGCCTTGCTGCGTATGGAGGGGATGTTTTCAAATTCCTTATCTCCTTTTAAGTGTTCTGGCATAGCAAATTATTATGTTGTTGCGATCCTAACAAAGGTACTAAATACAATAGGCAAACAAAAAAAATACTGTTATTTTTGTTGTCATGAAATCACCGCTTACAATCACTTTTTTGGGTACGGGAACATCGCAAGGAATCCCTGTGATTGGTAGTGATCATCCCGTTTGCAAAAGTGATAATGTAAAGGACAAGCGCTTGCGTGTCTCGGTCTTGTTAGAGTGGGATGACCATACGTTGGTTATTGACTGTGGTCCCGATTTTAGACAACAAATGTTACGCGAAAATGTAAAAAAGTTGGATGGAATTTTGATCACACATGAGCATAGCGATCACACTGCGGGTATTGATGATATTCGTCCGTTTTATTTTCGGCAAGGAAACATTCCGTTTTATGCAGCGCAACGTGTTTTTAAGTCGTTACATGAACGTTTCGGTTATATTTTTGAAACTGCCAATAAATATCCAGGAGCTCCTACCATTGACGAAATTGAAATTGACAGTGATACGCCTTTCAATCTCTTCGGAAGAAAGGTTATTCCCGTTCAAGCTTTCCACAACAAACTACCTGTTCTCGGATTCAGAATAGACGGATTTACATATCTCACCGATGTAAAAACGATGATACAAAGTGAAATAGAAAAGATCAAATATTCTGAAGTGCTAGTTATCAATGCACTTCGGGAAGAAGAGCACCATTCACATTTTAACTTGCGTGAGGCGCTCGATTTTATTTCCGAAGTACAGCCTAAAACAGCCTATTTGACGCATATTAGCCACGTTATGGGGTTTCATGACGAAGTAGAAGCCAATTTGCCTGAACACGTGCATTTAGCATACGATACGATACCTTAACCATTACCGTTTAATTTAAAAATACTTGTGATATGAAACGCAGCCTTTTTATGTACCTATTTTTCTTTGCAGTACTCTTTATTATTTTTCAGTATATGAATGAAAAGAAGATATTTGAAGATCAAGAAAAGAAAATAGCAAGTTTGTCAAAACAAGTTGAAGCGGGCGATCTTGCGTTAGAAGCCGCGAACGATCGTGTGGCCGATCTTAATTATTTCACCCTACAAGGTAATGAAAATGCCATGACCTATTTTGAAAATGGTGGTGTAGATCCTCTTAAAATTGAAGGTCAAATAGGCGATGTTATTTATGAAAATAACTTTGTAACAACAGGAAACCCAATGGTTCCTTTTGACGGAATGGCGGGGCCTATGCATGTTAACAAAGTACGGTTCTTAAATCATAAATGGATCTTGGCCGATTTTACCGATGGTAAAAATTGGGGCGAAATGCTCTTAGAATATAATTATATCAATGGTCAAGACGTCGAATTTACAACCTTAGGATCGTTTATTTATCCGCAACCTTAAGATCGTTTTTCAAGCCATGATTTCAATTCACCAAAATTTTGTGGTGAAACACCATGCCCCACAGGAAATTCTGAATATGCACAAGGAATATGTAATTGGTCGAGAAAGGGTTTGGTTTTTCGTGCCCAAGTTACTGGGATAACTTGATCAACACTTCCGTGCGAACTATATACCTCAAGTTTGCTAAAGTCATTATTTTCATACCCTTCTTTCAACATGTCTGTAGCGATATAGCCACTCAAGCCAATCACATTCTTTACTTTTTCTGGATAGCTTAGTGCCACGGCAAAGCTTAAAATGGTTCCTTGGCTAAACCCTAATAATGTAATATTTTCTGCGGAAACATTATACACAGAAATCACTTCATCAATACAGTTTGCAATGAGGTCGCGAGAAGCAACCGCCTGCGGAATATCATTAAACTTTCCATCATTCGCATCAAAATGAATATGGTACCATGCATTTCCGTAGGGCTGCAAGGGGAGCGGTGCTTTTAAAGCGATTATATGGTACTGCTCGGGTAATTCGCCCGCGAATGAAAAAAGATCATTTTCATCACTACCATATCCGTGAAGCATAATGATTGCTGGAGATTGTGGTGTTGGATTTTTCGGCGCTTTGTAATTATGGGGTAGCGGTAATGTTTGTTTGTTCATAGATCAAAAATAAAAAGATGCTTTCAGTACGAAAACATCTTTTCAAGTTATTTAAATACTTTTTTTTATCCTATTCCCTTAAACCACTCTTGAAATTGAGCTCCTAATACAGGAACAAGCTTCTTTTCTCCTTGAATAGCTCCTAAAAGCCCTAAGATCCAAAAAACTAAAATTGCCAATTGAGTGATAATACTAAGAATATAGATCCCTATAAAACCAATAACAATGCTTAGTAATACCGCAACGATGATAATACCTAATGATTGTCTCAAGTGAAAGGCACCCAGATCCGATTTGCNGTTGCTGTGTAGAATATATGCGATGATCCAACCAATCCCAAAGTAAGAAAGGATGGCGATAAGTTTACTATTGTCTCCTGTTGTTTCAGTCATAATAAAGTTTTGTTAGGTTTATCTTTTAAAGATACTTTATCTAATCTAAAAATGTAAACCATTCTTGAAATTTTCTACTGAAAAAAGGAATATTGGGTTCTTTTCCTTGTGTTGCTTGGNTCAGGGAATAGANNGTAGCGATAATAGACAGTAGAAAAAGTGCGTCTCCGAAATACGGATTCACATAAAAAGTACAAACCTGAGAAATGATCCAAAGGATGGTAATACCTGTCATGTTTTTAATATGCTTTACCGTAAAATCTTCCTTTTTATCACTATTCATAGAAATAGCAATNAATAATCCAACAATGGTGATATACGCTATGATGGCCTTTTTCTTTGCATCGGGTGTTAATTCCATTCTGAAAGGAGCATTTTTTTGTTAGCAATAATTCCGTAGGCTTTTCCTTTGAGCTTCTGACCTAAAAGCGCAGCATTCTTAGATTTTGAAATAATGTCGTCTTCTGTAAACGTCCAATTATGATCGGGGTCGAAGAGCGTTAGATCTGCTCTAATTCCTTCCGAGATCCCTTCGGAAGGAACCCCGAAACTTGTTTTGAGTCCGTTGAGTGCTTTTACGGCGATCTCTGTATTTGTTGCGGCGTTCAATGCACCGAAACAACTCTCTAAGCCAATACTTCCGAAGAAAGCATGGTCAAATTCTGTTTTTTTATGCTCAATATCAATAGGGTCGTGATCACTGGTCACACCATCTATGGTTCCGTCCTTTAAGCCTTTTAATAATGCTTTTACATCTGTTTGTGTGCGTAAAGGTGGAAGAACCTTATAATATGTGTCAAATGTTTCTAAAACATCATCTGTCAGAATCAAATTTGAAATAGACACGCTACAAGTGACGTCGAGCCCCTTTTTCTTCGCATCGCGCAAAAGCTCAACCGATTTCTTAGTTGAAATTGTTGGAATGTGTAATCGGCCGCCAGTATATTCTAATAGATAGAGGTCGCGAGTGATCTGTAATTCTTCCGAAAGTGCCGGTATACCTTTGAGTCCGAGTTTTGTACTATTAACTTCTTCATTCACCATCCCATTACGGGCAATGCTCTGCTCAAGCGGAAAACTCTGTACATGTCCGCCAAAATTCTGCGCATATTGCAAGGCGATCTTTAATAAATTAGCATTTGCAATGGGTTTTTTATAATCGTAAAATGAAATAGCTCCTTCGCTTTTCATATCAAACAACTCGGCCATGTCGACCCCTTTGCTGCCTACCGTAAGCGCACCTACGGGATACAGTGTTACTGGGTTTTTTGCGGCTTGGGCTTTTAAAAATTGAATCCCCGATTTGGTATCTGTTATAGGGTAAGTGTTTGCATTGACTGCTACGGCTGTAAATCCAGAGTATGCAGCGGTTGTGAGTCCGTTTGAGATCGTTTCTCTTTCTTCGTAGCCAGGCTCGCCAAATGATACACTGCTATCAAACCAACCCTGTGAAATATGCAAGTTTTTTAAAGAGATCTCTTTAATATCCTTTTCCGAGGGAATAGTTGCTGCGATCTTTGTAATGACGCCACTTTCAATAAGCAGATCTCGTTTTTTAAGATGATGCTTACTTTGTTCGTCAATAATGGTGGCTGATTTCAAGAGAATCTTCATCGGTAGAATTTTAAAATGAGCATTTCCAATAGCAAAAATAGTAGTGCAAAAATAACAAACCATTTCCAAAAGCTATTGATATTATTGTCTTTCCTAATGGTGTCGAAGAGTTCTTCCACAGTATCATACACGGTAACACCAGCCCAATTATTGGGATCTGCATATTGTAGAACACTTTCCGTTCGGTCGTTGTTAAAACTTACCCACTGAAGAAAATCATTTTCTTTCTCAATCGTGTATGTCGCCGCCCGATTAGGCATTTCGGAAGTCGTAATGTTTACTTGATTCGCTTTGGTTTGCTGTAAGGGTATAAANCGTTCTGTNCTGTCGCGAAGCGTAAGAATAGCATCTTTAGGTAAGGATATAGGAACCGAAAACTTATTTTGCTTTCCTATTTGATAATACAACTTCGGAAGGGATAAACTTTGTTGTGCCATGTTATAAAGGGTTGGCACGATCAGCGGCGAATTTTTAAAATTGGTATTTACATCATTATAGGCGGCAGTGCTTACATAAACGTTATTCCTTTGAAATAAAAACGGACTCCCGTCTTCAAATTTAAGCGCTGTAGCGGCGTTGCTAGACGTTGAAAAGTAATGGTTCACTTTTGGATATTGAAAATTCACGACCCGTTTCTCAAAGACATCACGATACAAGGGATGATCAAAAACAATTTGAGTGATCTTTTTTTCTTGTGTGTTTTTTTCAGAAAAACTGCCCATACCAAGACTGCTNAGCAAACTATTATAGCTCGTTAGGTCGCTCTCTTCGGAAGGAATCACAAATACACTTCCGCCATTTGATACAAACGATTGTAAGGCGGTAGTAAGGGACGCTGGAATTTCTTTTAATTCGTTTAAAACAATGAAGTTTTGGGTAGGAATAATATTGTAATTGAGATTTCTGAAGGTTTGCTGAATATATTCGAATTCATCGTTTCCAAAAATGCGCTCTAAAAAGTTCGCGTTCGCTTCGTTAATAGAAAGTACCTTGATTTTTTCCGAAGCATTTAAACTGAAATATAATACGTTGTCATAACTAATAGAAGCATCATTGATCTGTAGAACACCTTTAAAACCATTGGTATGCTCTACATCAAAGGTGACGGTTGTATGGGTATTGTCAGAAAAATCGGCCGCTGTTTTAGCTATTAAGTTTGAGTCTTGGAATAACGAAACAGGCACTGAAGACGGTACCTCACCTTGTGCCGAAACCTGTGCTTTTAGTTGAAGACCCGCTGTNTTTTTTGAAACAATAAAAACCGAGTCGATACTAATATTTGCAGTTCCTAGCGGTTTTAAGTGCACGGCGTCAACTTGAATTGTTGCCTCTTNTTCAGGAAACGCTGATTTTTGTTGAAAATCTGAAATGATCACCAATCTTTTAGTAGCTTCCGGATCATTTGAAAATAATTGATTCGCCTTTAAAAGAATCTGAGTAGGGGTGAGTTGCGTTTGTGTAAAGGGTGTCTTTAAAACTTCTGATTTAAAATCTTGGAGTCGGACGCCTTTGTGTGTGCTNGAATTGGTAAACCAATTGATCTTTTCGGTTCCTTGCACTTGTTCATATACCTCTTGCAGGGTGCGTTGAAGCAACGAACCTTTAGCTCCTTTGGCTTCCATGCTAAAGGAATTGTCAATATAGAGAACGGTTTCTTTTTTGGTGTTTAGGGCCGTTTTAGACGCTGTAAACGGTTGCGCGAAGGCGAAGATGATACAAGCGAGGGCCAGGAGTCGCATAAGCAGCGTAAGCCATTTTTTTAATTGCGANCTTTTCCGTGTTTGAATGGTTACTTTCTTGAGAAAAGCGACATTGGTAAAATCTACTTTTTGAAACCTTCTCAGTTGAAAAAGGTGAATAATGATAGGGATGAGCAGTAAAAAAAGCGCGTAAAGAAGTTCGGGGTGTTTAAACTGCATTCTTTGAAATATTGTTCAAAGATAAAAAATGGAATGTAAATACCGCTATTTCTTTACGGTAAAGCTAAAAGTTGTTCCTTGACCAAGCGTTGATGCTACTTGAATGGTGCCGCCAAGTTTNGTAACTAAGCTTTTAACCGTAGCCAAGCCAATACCATTTCCTTTGGCTCCGTGGCGATCCTTATCAGTTCCTGTGGCAAAAAGATCAAAAATGACCTTTTGCTTTTCTTCATCGATGCCCATGCCATTGTCTTCAACTTCAAAGTAGTAGAAGAATTCATCTTCCGAAAAACGCGTAGAAACAAATGGGATATCTTTNTGATTATATTTCAGGGCATTTCCTACCAAATTCAGTAAAATCTGTAGCAGTGCGGGCTTATTGACATTTAAAATAGCTTCATTGGTGCTGTGTTCAAATTCAGCATTATCAACAAATAACATATCTTCAATTTCTTCATAAATGGTTTGAAGCGGTATTTTTTCCTTAGGGGCTGTAAGCATTTCATCGCTTCTATAATGCGTGAGCATCCCGTCTATGTAAACTTTGAGTGTTTCGGAAGACTCTTCAATATAATTGAGATATTGATTCCCATCTGCATCTATACTTTGTCCGTATTCGTTTTTAAACGTACGCGCGAGGGATGTAATATTTTCCAAAGGAGATTTAAGATCGTGCGACACGAGTCCGGCAAAATTCTTTAACTCTTCATTTCGACTGATGAGCTCTTGTTCAATTTGTTTTAGTCGAAGGTTATTTCGGTTTAACTCAAAAAGTTTAACAACTTGTCTCGCCACCGAAATTATGGTATTCTTTTGAACATCCGTTAATTTTCGGGGTTTCTGGTCAAAAATACAAAGCGTTCCTAAAGCGAGACCCTTTGAATCATAGAGTGGTGCTCCAGCATAGAAAATCGCCTGACTCTCTTTGACGAGCGGGTTGTCTTCAAAGCGTTTATCGATGCGTGCATCTTCTACAATAAAAAGATCTAAAGGCTCTAATATGGCATGGCCACAAAAAGAAATATCTCTTGGTGACTCACTAATGGGAATTCCGTGGTGCGATTTTAAGAAATTCCGATCTGCATCCAAAAGGGTGATCAGTGAAATTGAAGTTTCACATACGCTCGCAATTAAACAAGTAAGATCATCATACTCTTCCTCCGGAAGGGTATCTAAGAGACCGTATGAACGTACCGCATTGAGTCGTTCTTGTTCGTTTGCGGGTATGTTGGGAGAAATCATAAGATCTGTGTACGAATAAAATGATTAATTAATATGATTTTCTTGATGTATCGAAAATTCAAAAGTCGTTCCTTTTCCAACGACCGAAGAAGCTGTTATTTCTCCCTGCATCGCTGTCACCAGCTTTTTGGCAGTAGATAAACCAATGCCATGACCTCTCTTGCCATCACGATCAAGTTCACCAATAGTGGCAAAAAGATCAAAAATGGTATTTAATTTATTCTTAGGTATACCTACACCATTATCTGAAACTCTAAAAATGTAGTGATCCTGTTTGTAATCGCAATCAATATCGATGATCATTTTTTCTTTGTCGTTATATTTGAGACCATTGCCTATAATATTAACGAGAATCTGTTCTAGTGCAGTTCGGTTGCTATGAATTTCGAAATTTGTTTCGGGAAAATTAATTTCACAGTCTGATTGTATTCCGAAGACATCAATTATTTCTTCAAGCAGATCGTGAATATAAAAAGAAGAATTAACCTCCGTTTGAACATTGTCACTTTCATAATGAGCTAAAAGTCCTGTAATGTAGTCACTTAGCGTAAAAGAACTTTGTTTTAAATACGATAAATATTCGATGGCTTTTTTGTCAAGCTGAGAAGCGTATTTTGCTTTTAAGATGTCTGTGGTAACGATGATATTTGCTAGAGGCATTTTCATATCNTGAGATACAATCCCTGCAAAATTTCTCAATTCAGAATTTTTAGTTTCCAAATCAACTTTCGACTTTTTTAGCGAGCTGTTTGAGTGATGCAGCTCGATCAATTTGACGACCTGCTTTGCCAAGGTTTTTAAAACAGTTAGGTTTTTTTCTGAAATTGAATTNGCCTTGTTATCGATCACACAAAGAGTTCCCANTTTATAACCATCTCGATCAATTAAGCAAACTCCTGCGTAAAAAATAATAGGATCAACTTCATTTGTCACATAAGGATGATCTACAAAACGCGGATCCAATCGAGTATCATTGATCACAAGACTGTTTCCTGAATTGCCAACGGCATAACTACAAAATGAAAAGTCCCTACTGCTGGAGCATATATCCATTCCTTTAGCCGATTTAAACCAGACTTCTTCATCAGAAACTAATGAAATTAACGAAATAGGTGTATTGGTCAAATAGCTCGCCAAATCTGTGATTTGATCGTAGGTTTGATCCTTTTCAGTATATAAAATACCGTAGTTTTTCAGTGCTTGAAGCCGCTTNGGCTCATTGGATGGAATAGAAGGTACTATCAAAACAGTAGCGATCGTTTTTGTTTCAACCTAAATGGGCCTAGGCAGTAATGTAAATGTAAAGCAAAATTGCCGCACTCTTAATTGAATCCGTATTTTTTTTAACACTTTTACCTTAGAATTTTTCAAAGGCTCCGAGTCCGAATAAAGCAAAGTCATACTTTACAGGATCTATCGGGTCGAATTTTCGCAGTTGGGTGTCAAGTTCCAACAGTGCTTTTCCGTCGTTTTGCTTTCTTTTGAGAAGCTTTAATTTTCGCGCCACGTTGCCACTGTGTACGTCTAAAGGGCAAGAGAGCAGGGCTGGTTTTAGGCTTTTCCAAATTCCGAAGTCAACTCCAGCTTCATCATCGCGTACCATCCAGCGCAAGAACATATTGATTCTTTTTGCTGCGGAATTTTTTAGCGGATCACTTACATGNTTTTGCGTTCTGGNTAGATGCGGAATTGAAAAAAANACCTTTTTAAACTCATGAATTGCAGGTTGCAGGGAGTCATTTGATGCGTTTTGAGCAAACACACTTTCTAGTCCGTTATGATGTTCATAAATATTCCGAAGCGCTTTAAAAAAGTAGTGTAGATCTTCATGATTAAAGGTACGGTGCACAAAGTGCGATACAGCGCTTGCATCGGGTTCGGCATAATTCATTATAAAATCATAGGGCGAATTTCCCATGATATGAACCAAACGATTTCCATTGGTTATGATGCTTTTTCGGTTACCCCAAGCGATGGTAGCAACCAGAAAAGCCATGATCTCGATATCTTCTTTTAGTTGAAACTGATGTGGAATTTGAATGGGGTCGCTCTCAATAAATCGCGGCGTATTGTANTAGGTAGCTTTTTCGTCTAAAAAGGATTTAAGTTCCGTTTTGNGCATNNTTAGAGTACGATTTTACCNTCCTGCATCACCAGTTTTCTATCGGCCATTTCGGCTAATTCTTCATTATGTGTAACAATAACGAAGGTTTGTTTAAATTCATCACGCAANTGAAAAAATAAATTATGTAGGTTTTCAGCACTTTCTGAATCAAGGTTTCCACTGGGCTCATCGGCTAAAATGATAGCTGGGTTGTTGATCAANGCGCGCGCTACCGCAACACGTTGCTGCTCGCCACCCGAAAGTTCATTCGGTTTATGGTGTGTTCTATGTGATAAGCCTAAGAAGTCGAGAAGCTCTTTGGCGCGTTTTTCGGCTTGCGCCTTATTCGTTTTTTTTATAAACGCTGGAATACAAACGTTTTCTAGGGCTGTAAATTCAGGTAATAATTGATGAAACTGAAAAATAAAGCCAAGATTTTCATTTCTGAATTTGGCGAGTTGTTTCCTATTTAAGCTTGAAATTTCTGTATTATTGATGTTGAGCNATCCTTCCGAAGCCCAATCTAACGTGCCCAGTATTTGTAACAAGGTAGTTTTTCCAGCCCCCGAAGCACCAACAATAGATACAATTTCGCTTTTGGCGATATGTAGGTCAACCCCTTTTAAAACATGGAGGCTATCATAATATTTATGGATGTTACTAGCGGTGATCATATGGTGAAATTACTATAAAATTTACAGACCTCAAGAGTTCTTATTGAANAAATAAGNAAGGTTATTATAATCAATAAAATAGGTAATACGTAAGGANATGGTATTTTGTTGTGACTGTTTAAACAAGTTTTCTAAACTTTCTGTATATCCCAGTGTCGATAAATTGTCTTGGTTAAAAATTTGATTTCGATAGAGGAGGGTAGCTTCACTTCCTGGCGCAAATCTCCAACGGAAACTCAGATCTAAATTCCAAATATTAAAATTTCGATTTGGATCATTTTCGGAAGTGTCATAAGCCATATTGGTTCTACTACCATCTTCATTTAGCGTATAAAATACATCGTCTCCATAATCTACACTACTCCAAAAGTTTCGGAACCGAAGATCAATTGCTTTGAATGGATCAAAATTATAGCTTGCTGAGATCGAATTTTCAAGGCTTCTAATGTCGCGCTGACCAAAAAAGATATCGGTGTCGTTATTATCGATATAACCAAACTGATTGTCCCTTATGGAAATATCTGTAGACCAAATGACCAAAAGTTTGTCTGAAAAACGAAAACGCGGTGAAATGTCAACAAAATACTGTTTGTATTCATCGTCAAAGGTGTTTCGCCAGCCATAGCCAATATCGTAAGCAAATTTCCGTCGATAATCTGAAGAAACCCAAACACGACCTCCCAAGTTGGAAGGAAACGTAACAAAGCTTCCAGGGACACGTGGTTCAAAATAATCATCAAAATCTGAAGTATAGCTCATATAGCCACCAAAGGCAAATCGGGATTTTAGCACAAAAAAGGTGTCTAATTCGAGGTAATTATCGGTTAAAACATCCGGCTTATACAATCGATTGTGTCTTGCGGTAAGGGTGAATCGATAGGTATTAAAGAGTTTTGTGGGCTCAAATATTTGATATGAAGCTCCGGCGACAAAATTGTTAAAGTTGTTTCTGAAATTTACACCTAGATCGTTTATATCTAATGTTTTATTTGCGAAGTCATGTCCTATTCGGTAGCGAAACTTTCCTTTAATACGGGAAACATCCAATTCAGAAAGCAAACCTGTAGTTCGCCCGTCGTCACTCACCGTGCTCATGATGGCGCGACCAGAGGCTGCCCAAGTATTTTCTTTGTCGGCTACATTAAAAACAAAAGCCGATGTATTGGCGTCACGCCCGTCTCCTTCACGTGTCACGTTGGTGTTAATGATAGAGATCGATGAATTTCCATTAAACTGTTGGTCCAGTACAAAGATATTATAGTTGCTGAGCGGCTCTACTAGAGCGTCACGAACGTCACCGCTAATGGTGTCCTTTATTCGAGCATAGGTTTTTTCGGTGATGGCATTAAAAAAACCAACGCCCAATTGACCTTCGGTACGTCCTGATATTTTTAAAGCGTTTAGTAGGTTGACCCGGTTGGGGATTTCAGCGATCTCATTTTCGTTCAAATCATCAACACTCCCTGAGGGACCGCCTCCAATACGTCTGGAGAAGAAAATGCCTCCTTTGTTAAAAAGATCGATTCCTTCCGTAAAAAACTGACGTTGCTCGGCAAAAGTTTGTTCAAACGGGCCTAAATTAAGGGTAACTTCGTCAAAAGCTGCTTGTCCGAAATCAGGGATAAGCGTTGCATCCAGTGTAAAACTATCGCTGAGACCGTATTTTATATCCATCCCAGCACTAAAATCTGTATCGGTTTGACCGTCAAAATTACTAACAACCCCTTGCGCGAAAGGAAAGAGCGTTAAACGTACGGGTGGGTCAATATTTGTAACGCCACGAACAAGGCCGCTGTATTGAGATTCGGCTCCTTTGGTAATGTTTATAGGATTCCAAGTATGCGTTTCATTTCTTTTTATGAGTCTTCGGTAAAAGTTTACACTCCAGTTTTGAACGTCAACCTCAGGAAAACGCAAAGCGTTATATGGAATTTTAAACTCGGCATACCAGCCCTTATCGTCTTTCGAGACCTTACATTCAAACACTACATTATATCCGAAGTCAAAAGAACTACTCACAGACTTCGCATCACCAATCGTTCCCGCGCTTGTTACAAAAAAGTGCGTTTCATTAATGCCGTCATTATAGGTGTTTAGTGCTACGGAAAAATGGTCGGCTTGCACAAAAACATCATCACGCTGTGAAAACTGACTTGCAATTGCATTCGGATTTGGGTCATACATATAACCAGCGACATACACAGCTTTATCATCATAAGCCATTTTAACCTCCGTAGTGTATTTTGGGTCGATACGACCTTCGGTTCCGGGCTCATACATATTAAAATTCCCATAGGCGGGAAGGCTTTGCCATATAGCTTCGTCTAAAACGCCGTCAATTTTTGGGGCTTCAGAAATACGAGTAGCAGTGAGTTCTTTAGTTTCTTGTGAAAAGCTTATACAACAGTAGGCTGTACAGAGTAGGAGCAAAGATAAACGAAGTGTCATTTAATGATTGTTCTTTCAGATACAATAAGCATCGAAGATAGTTGAATTCGCAAAGCTACTCTTATATGTAGCTGGATTTATTAACAAAAAGTTAAAATACGGCAATCGCATGATGCTTCGCATTTTAATTGTAATTTCGTTTTGAGGCTTAAATACAGCTTTGTTTTTAACTTTCTTCTGAAGAAAAATAATCACTTTATTAAACAGTTTACATGGGATCATACAGCGTATCAGAATCATATGACGAAAAGGTCACTAACGATCTGAAATCGAATTTTTCAGAAATTTTAAAAGGAATAGGAGAGGATATTGATCGCGAAGGAATAGTAAAAACGCCCGAACGTGCTGCCAAAGCGATGCAGTTTCTTACTTCGGGTCATTGTCAAGATGCTGCCGAGATCTTACGGAGTGCCATGTTTGCTGAAGATTACAACGATATGGTTGTGATTAAAGATATTGAACTGTATTCCTTATGTGAACACCATATTTTACCTTTCTTCGGAAAGGCTCATATTGCCTATATTCCAAATGGGCATATCGTCGGACTTAGCAAAATACCGCGGGTTGTGGATGTTTTTGCACGCCGACTGCAAGTACAAGAGCGTTTGACGCATGAGATTTTAGAATGCATCAATGATACGCTTCAGCCGAAGGGTGTTGCCGTAGTTATAGAAGCGTCACATATGTGTATGATGATGCGCGGGGTTCAGAAACAGAATAGTGTTACTACAACTTCAGGTTTCCGGGGTGAATTTAAACATATTGAAACGCGTAACGAGTTTCTAAAACTTATTAGCAACGATCTTTCATAAAGAACGAGGTGTTTTGGTTATGGTATGCTGTGCGAAGTGACTTAGGGCGTAAAGTGACATTGCAATTTTTGGCAAGCTTATTGCGTTATATGTGATAGTAATTTATAACACAACACAACATGAGAAAATCCAAATTCAAACTCCTTAGGAATAGCATCCTTTTAGATGCCATAGGTGTGGCAACTAGCTTTATACCTGGCGTAGGAGAAATATTCGATATTTTATGGGCGCCATACGCTGCAAAAAAAATGCGTGAGATGTTTCCGGGTGAAAAGGGCAAAATAGCCTCTGTAATCGTTTTTATTGAAGAGATCATTCCGGGAACCGATTTTATCCCAACGTTTACGTTAATGTGGTTATTTACTTTCGTCTTTGGACAAGAGAAACAACCCATGCCGCAAACGATCGAAGTAGAAATAAACGAATAAGAAAAAAGCCCCAAAAGGGGCTTTTTTTATAAGGCTAATTTTAAATTTATATTGATACTCCTACCCATATTAGGAATGCCATCTTCTTTTAATCGAGAGAGGTGAGCGACATAAACCTCATTGGTGAGGTTCGTGACATTCAATCCTAGTTTTAGATCAAGTTTGTTTAAGGTCATTGAAGTTTCTCCACCAAGACTTAGTAAATTATAGCCATCGGTTGGGGTTTCAAAATTACTTACATTCTTTTGAGTGAACGTATTTTGCAATCGTATAAAAGCAGTTGATCGTTGCAATCGCTTGCCGTCTTTAAACTCAACCCGAACGGTATTGGTAAGGTTGTTAGCAGGTATCAATGGTAAATAATCATCACTACGCTGTTTTCCAGTTACGGTTTCAAAACTACTCTCAAGGTGTAGCCAATCCAATGGATGTGGGTGTAAATGCATCCCGAACTCGCCTCCGTAGAGATTAGCATCATCCTGTACATATTCAAAAATCAGGTTATCGTCCAGCATTTCTCCCGTTGGCGTAATAAAAATATAATCAGATATCGCGTTGTAGAAACCATTGGCAAAAAATTCAATGTGTTCGTTTGCAAACGACAAAGAAACATCAGTTTGCAAGTTTTGCTCATTGGTTAGATCAACATTCCCTATTTCAAAGCGGTTGGTTCCCTCGTGCACGCCATTAGAAGCTAATTCGGCCAAATTGGGTGCTCGAAACCCGCTTGCAAGATTGATTCGTGCTAACAGATTTTCGGTGATATCCATTTTAGCGCCCAAAGCGGCGTTAAAACTATTGAAAGATCGATCAAACTCGGGAAAATATACTTCCTCGCCCACTTGTCCTTCGGCTTCTCCTTGAATATTTCTGCGATCAAAGCGCAACCCTGCTTGAAGATCTATTTTTTCCAGATGGTAATGTGTGGTTGCTAAAATTCCAATATCGGTTGTTGTTGCATTTGGAATTAAAAATTCCTCGCCAAAATTTTCGTTGGTTTGATACATTCCCTGAACACCTACAATAGTTTCGAAATTACCAAAATCGGGCATATTGTACTTTACATCATAATTATACGTATTGAGCTTTAGTTGTAATGCAGCTAGGGGCTCGTCAGATTGTCGTGCTGTTTCATCATGCTCTTCCTCTTCAAATTCACGTCGATCGTTAAATAAATATCCAAGCTTAATATCTAAGCTAGAATCGCCAAAATATAAAGTGTTATCTAGGCTTAGAATATGGTTGTCTATGGCTTGGTAGGGCGTACTTAACGTCTTGGTTGTTGTTTGCGCTCCAATTTCCTCAGGAATTCCTAGATTGGCCACATTATAATTATAGCGCAGTGTCGATTTAAATTTGATCGTTTGATATTGTACACCCGTTTTAAAATCGGTTTCATTAAAACGCGAATTTGTCACACCAATATCGTCTCCTGTGCGATAATCGCTATGGGTGACATAGGCAAACCGACCTAAGAACTTCAATTTTTCGCTCGATATTTGAACGCCGGTATTTCCTTTAAAACCATAAGTATTCGACAAATACGCCGAACTTGCATCGATGTGTTTTTCGCCAGCAGGCGCAAATTTTTCAGGATTTAGATAAAGTACACCGCCTAAAGCATCGCTTCCGTAGAGTAATGAGGCAGGGCCTTTAATCACTTCAACGCTCTCAATACCCGCTTCGTTAACTCCAAGTCCGTGTTCGTCACCAAATTGTTGGTTTTCGAGGCGAATTCCTTGCGTATAGGTCAACACCCGATTGGAGCTTAACCCACGAATTACGGGTTTTCCTATGCCGCTTCCAGTACTAACAGACGAAACGCCTGGAATGTTGGTAATCCCATCTGCCAGTGTTACCGCTCCATGCGAAGTCAATGCATCGGTTGCTAAACGTTCAACACGCATGACATTATCACTTTGCAGTTTATGAAAGGGTGTAGAAATAATGATTTCTTCCATTTCTACGGCACTTTCGGCCATGGTAAATTGTCTTGTAATTGATTTTTCTTCGAAAAAGGATAGCTTTTCGGAAACGGTTGCGAATCCCAAAGCAGAGATCACAACTTTATAGGTTCCTTGCGGAATGTTCTCCAGACTAAAATTTCCGTCAAGATCGGTTTGTGTACCTTTTTCCAATTGCGGAAAATAAACGGTAGCGATAAT
>JGI24723J26617_10002110_pt1 | contig 16264 bp, 14 predicted proteins | sample Cruoilmetagenom6_FD_26617 | JGI IMG/M metagenome (IMG submission 26617)
CCGTTCTTGCGCATGTCCGCGACGATTTCATCGGCCGCATCGGCCACCGACGCCACATCGTTGCCATCCACCTGACGGGACGGTATTTTGAACGCGCNGGCCAGATCCCGGACCTCGGCGACAAATTGCAGCGAGGCGGGGGAAAATTCGGACCAGCCGTTATTTTCGCACAGGAACANGATCGGCAATTTCCACAANGAGGCNAGGTTGAAGGATTCGTGCAACACGCCTTCGGCCAGCGCGCCATCGCCAAANAAGGCCACGGCGATGTTGTTGTTCTGCTGCACCTGATGCGCCAGCGCNCTGCCCACGGCCAGCGGGATGCCGGCCCCGACGATGCCGTTGGCCCCCAGCATGCCCACCGACATGTCGGCCACATGCATTGACCCGCCGCGACCGCCGCAGATGCCTTCCTGCTTGCCCATGATCTCAAGGAAAAAACCGTCCAGATCCACACCCTTGGCGATGGCGTGCCCATGCCCGCGATGGTTCGAGGCAATGGTGTCGGCGTCATTCAGCGCNTCCATCACACCNATGGCNACCGCCTCTTGTCCGACGCTGAGGTGGATGAAACCGGGCACTTCGCCGTCCGAGAACAGCGCGCTTAGCTTTAGTTCGCATTCGCGCACCAATAGCATCCGTTCATAAAAGCCAAGAAGTCTTTTGCGGGAGTTTGAGGTCATCGTGATCTTGATCCTATACAGTCAAATAGCGTGTCTTGATGTCTTCGTTGTCGCGCAGGGCGTCCACCGTATCGCAATAGACGATGTGCCCGTTGTCGATGACAGTGGCATGGGTGGCAACAGAGAGACAGAAATAGAGATTCTGTTCGGCCAGGAAAATCGTCGATCCCATCGACTGAAGCTGGCGGATCAGATCGCCGATCTGGGCAACGATGATCGGGGCCAGACCCTCGCTGGGTTCATCCAGTAACAGCACTTCGGGGTTGCCCATCAGGGTGCGGGCGATGGACAGCAACTGCTGCTCGCCCCCGGAAAGATTGCCGGCCGCGCGGTTGCGCAGTTTATCCAGCAGGGGAAAAANCTCGAATATCCGNTCAAGNGTCCAGTAGCTGTCGCCGTTGACNCCGCTTTTGGTCCCGACAACCAGATTGTCCAGTACCGAATGTTCTGGAAACACCTGACGGTCCTCGGGGACATAGCCAATCCCCATGCGGGCGATCCCGTATGGCTTTTTGCCCTGCACCTGCGTCCCGTTCAGGATGATTTCCCCGTTCNGGGGCGGGGCCAGGCCGGCAATCGCCTTGAACGTGGTGCTTTTGCCGGCACCATTGCGCCCCAACAGNGCCATGCACTGNCCCTTGTNGATGGAAAAGGATGCGTCAAAGATGATCTGGCTGGAGCCATAGAACACATCAATGTTCCGCGCCTCCAGGATGGTCTCGCCGCTCATTGCGCTGTTCCCTCAAAGTCGTCGCCCAGATAGGCCTTGACGACATCGGGGTTGGACCTGATGTCGGCGGGCGTGCCTTCGGCAAGCACCTTGCCATAGCACAGCACCCGGACGCTCTGGGCGATTTTGAACACGATATCCATGTCGTGTTCGATGAAGATCAGCGTCATCCGTTCATTTTCCCACAGCTTGTAGATCATGTCGATCATCTTCCAGCGCTCTTCCGGGCCCATCCCCGCCGTGGGCTCGTCAAGCAGCAGAACCCGTGGGTCAAGCGCCAGCGCCAGCGCGATATCCAGCAGCTTCTGCTCGCCGTGCGACAGGTTTTTGGATACCACCCCGGCGCGGTCCTGAAGGCCGAACATCTCCATGATCTCATCGGCCCTTGTGCGGGCTTCGACGGCTGAAAACTGCACCGTCAGGCGCGCCGTTTGCTGGCGATGCGACAGGACAGAGGCGGTCAGGGATTCGCGCACGGTGAATTCCGGGAACAGATTGGCCACCTGAAACGCCCGGCCAATGCCGCGCCGCACAGTGGTCAGGGAATCAAACCCGGTGATATCTTCGCCATCAAACAGGATACGCCCGGAATCGGGGCGCAGCCCGCCGGTGATCAGGTTGAAGAACGTGGTTTTCCCGGCCCCGTTGGGACCGATGATCGCGCTTAACGACGCAGGTTCGAAATGCAGCGACACATCGTCGGTCGCGGCAACCCCGCCAAAGGACTTGGTCAGGTTTTCGACTTTAAGCATCCGCTGACCCCGTCATCGCCCTACGCCGCCATAGGTGTTCCAGGAACCGGCCGTCAGCCAGCCCAGATCAACCGGCAGGTTGACGCCGGTAATGCCCGAGGCCCGCCCGCTTGCCAGAAACGCCACCGCTGCGGCAATTTCCGAAGGATCGACCAGCCGCCCGACGGCTGAGTTGTTCTCAAGCGATGACACATCGCGTTCGCCCCGGTCGATGGCGTCCTGCAGGGCCGGGGTCCGGGTGTATCCGGGCGAAACCGTGTTCACCCTGACGCCGGAACGGCCCCATTCCGAGGCCAGGCATTCGCTCATCGAAATCACGGCAGCCTTGGCCGGTGCGTAGGCATGCAGCGGCATCGACCGCATGCCCGCCACCGAGGCGATGTTGATGATGCTGCCCGATCCGCGCTGCGCCATGCGCAGGCCGACATCGCGGCAGGTGACATAGGTGCCGCGCTGGTCGATGTGAACGACGCGGTCCCAGTCCTTTAGCGGCAGGTCGCCAACGGGCAGGGGGCTTTGGATCACCCCGGCGCTGGTCACAAGAATATCAACCGGACCGACAGTGTCTTCCACCTGATCAACAGCGGCTTGCACGCTGGCCTCGCTGGCGACATCCATTTCGACCGCGTGGCCGGCAATGTCACCGGCAACAAGGCGCGCCTGTGCGATATTGACATCGGCCACCGCCACCCGGCAGCCGTATTCGGCCAGCAACCGCGCGCAGGCCTCGCCTATGCCGCTGGCCCCGCCGGTCACCAGCGCGGTTCGGTTCTGAAGGGTGGTTTTCATTGGCGGCTCTCCTGTTTTTTGGCGGTTGCGGGCTGTTTTGTTGTGTCCACCCTCGCGGCCCGGCGATCGCGGATGCCCTCGACAACAAAGTCAAGCAGGCCACGGCGCAGGCCGAGAACGAAGACCAGGATAAATCCGCCCAGCACCAATCCATAGTGATCGGTATAAAGTGTGGTCAGATCATTGAGGACAATCAGCATGATGGCTCCGACAAGGGGGCCAAGAAAGGTGTTCATGCCGCCCAGCATGATCATGAAAATCCCGTCGCCGGACATGGTCCAATAGCCGAAACTTGGATAGGCACCGGACACGAACAGCGCCATGAGAACGCCGGCGATGCCGGCAAACGTGCCGGCCATGGTGAACGCGGCCACCTTGTAGCGGTCGACGGCAACCCCCAGAAACCGGGCGCGTTCGGTATTGTCGCGGATCATTTTCAGCGTGTACCCGAACGGCGACTGGGTGATCTGATACAATAGCACGACGCAGATAAGGAATATGGCGCAGCAGAACAGATACAGGTGAACCGGGTTGACCAGATCAATGCCCAGGAAAACTGGTTTGGGAATGCCGCCCAGCAACCCCTGATCGCCGCCGGTCAGTGACGTCCAGCTAAGGATGATGTTGTAAAACAGCATCTGGAACGCCAGCGTGAGGAAGGTGAAATAGGTCTCGTTCAGGCGCACGCACAGAACCGCGACCATGGCCGACAGGGCAGCAACGAACACAATCGTCAAGCCAAAGGCGACAGGAATGGAAAGCGCCCCGGTCTGCATCAGCAGGCCAAAGCCATAGGCCCCGGCGGCGTAGAACCCGCCATGCCCAAAGGACAACAGGCCGGTACGTCCAACCAGCAGGTTGAGCGACAGGGCGAACAGCCCATGCGCACAGATCACGATCCCCATGTCGAGGATGGAAATATCGTCAGTGACCAGCGGAACGATGGCAAGGGTTGCCATCGCCACAAGGGCGACCGCGCAGTATCTGGTAAAGGTATCCATCCGCATGACCTAGTCCCGCCCCTTGCCAAACAGGCCGGTGGGCTTGACGATCAGGACGATGACCATGACCAGGAACATCAGCCCTTCGGTGAATTCCGGCATCACGATGCCGCCGAAGGATCGGGTAAGGCCAATCACGATGGCCGACACGAACGCCCCAACGATGGATCCCATGCCACCGATAACCGTGACGATAAAGCTTTCGATCAGGATCGACATGCCCATGCCCGGCACCAGCGAGCGCACCGGAGCCGCCAGCCCGCCGGCCAGCCCGGCCAGGACACCGCCCAGCCCAAGGGTGACGGAATATAGCAGGCCGGTGTTGATCCCCAGCGCCGCGGCCATGTCGCCGTTATGGGCAGCAGCGCGGACCACTTTGCCAAACCGGGTCTTTTCGATAAGAAACCAAAGCCCCCCGGCGATGGCAAAGGCCGCGAGGATCAGGAAAACATAGAACGCCGGAACATAGGCCCCGGCAATCCGGAAGGGCGGGATACGAAACATATCGGGCATGCCCATCGCCTGAAACTCACTGCCCCAAACCAGCATGACAACATCATCCAGGATCAGAATGACCGCATAGCTAAGCAGCAGCTGCATCAGCACATTCGAGCCATAAATGCGCCGGATAAGAAAGCGCTCGAACAGGACCCCGAACAATCCAACCCCTATTGCAGCCCCGCAGACAGCCAGAAAATAGTTGTTGGTAAGCTGATAGACCGTCAGCGCAAAGTAAGCCCCAAGCATATAAAACGAGCCGTGGGCGAAATTGGTGATCTTGAGCACCCCAAAGATCAGCGACAGCCCCGATGCAACCAGGAACAGCAGCATGCCGATCGTCAGGCCGCTGATGGATTGCGTAACCAAGCAGGATGCGCTGCTTACGCACCCAAAAAGCGATGAAAAATCCACGCCCGCACTCTCCAGTGTTGCAAAGGCCTACACATTCGGTTGCAGCGGGGCAGGGCGGTCTGCCCGGCACCCGCTGCGACCAGTTCTTCGGATATCGCGGTCAGATATAGCCCTGCTCTTTCTTCCAGGCGGTCTCAAGCTCGTAGATGAGTTTCCAGTCGGTCGCCGTCACATCCGGCATGAATGGCTGGCTCGATTGTGTCACCCCCCACCCGGTGCCGTATTCGACAATGGTCTGGTCCTCGGCGCGCATGGTGATCGTACCGTCGACACCAAAAGGCGAATTGATCTTCATGCCCGGCAGAACCTTGGCAATCTCGGCCCCATCCGAGGTTCCGGTCTTTTTCATGCCCTCGATCAGGTACTGCATGCCAAGCGCGGCCTCCCAGGACCAGTTGGTGGGACGACTGTCGAATTTCTTGACATAGTCGGCCTCCCAGGCGGCGTTGGCGGCACTGCCCGGGAAGGTGCTGACATAGCGGTTTCCAGAATGGATGCCGGTGGGCAGTTGCTTGACAGCCGCCATGGTGGTGTAATCGGCTAGGGCGATGCAGAAATACTGTGCCTGATCGAACAGCCCGTAAAGGTTGCCCTGTTCAATGAACGACGACAGGTCGCCGCCCCACAGACAGGTGAATACCGCGTCGGGTTTTTCCTGAAGGATCTTGTTGATGACATCGGTGTAATCGGCCTGGAAAATCTTCGGCCAAAGCTGAGAGCCGAGGGTCACGTCAGAGCTGAAGTGATTGAGATACTTGAGAAACTGCTTGGTGGTATCATGGCCGTAAGCATAGTTCGGGCCGACGGTCATCCATTTTTTCAGACCCTTTTCTTTGGCAATTCCGGCGGCATAAGACCCGGCCGAGATCGCATCATGCGCGCCCTGGCGCCCGGACCGGAAGGCGTTGTGAACCCGCAATTTCGGGTCGGCGGTCAAAGACGACGTTTCCGAAAGACAATGCATGCACAACGAGCCCAGTTCACGCACCACTTCCTGCACGGCAAAAGCCCCGGTCGAAGCCTCGAGGCTAAGGATCATGTCGCAATTGTCCCGGTTGATAAAGTCCCGGTTGATCCGCGCGGCTTCCTCGGGTTTGCCCTTTGAATCGCGGATTATCAGTTCGATCATGCGGCCATTCAAACCACCGGCGGCGTTGAATGCGTCAACGCCCATCTTGGCACCGTTGGTCGAGGACGACCCCAACTGGGCAACGCGACCCGACATGATCGACGACACGCCGATCTTGATCGGTCCGGTGTTCTGCGCCTGGACAATTGCCGGGAAGCCGGTGACTGCGGATACCGCCGCCACGCCGCCAATACCCTTTACAAAATCTCTGCGCTTGATGTTTTTCTTGCTGAAGTTCCTCACGGTCATCTCCCTGTTTCACGAATGTCCGACCAAACATTCCACCGTTGAATTTTGCGCCCCCTGCCCAAATCAGATGGCGCAGGCGCAATATGCAGGTCGGATAAAATGATCCGGAAATTCAACTCCGGATGGCACAAGCATCCACTGGAATCGGCCTGTGAGTCAATGACAAATGAACCGCGACTCATTGTTCATCAAACAAGCGGCGCAATGCAAGAATTGCCGCACCAGTCCGAAAACACGGATCAATTGCAGGGTAGGGCCATTCGCAGCACCACTGCTGGCGCAAAGCGATAAAGCGCATTTCGTATAGGACGGGATGAAGTGATCCTAATGCACGGCGGCGTACATCAGCATTTCTTCGGTGGCTTCCAGCGGCGAGAATTCTTCGACAACCTTGCCGCCGCGTGCCACCAACAGACGGTCAGACAGTTGCATCACCTCGGGCAGATACGAGGATATGACAACAACCGCCTTACCCTGGTCCGCCAGTTTGTTGATGATGTCGTGGATCTCGGCAATGGCACCGACATCGACACCGCGCGTGGGTTCGTCAAAGATGATGACATCGGGATCCTGCACCAGCGATTTGGCGATCACCACCTTTTGCTGATTGCCGCCCGACAGTTCATTCACCTGTGCATTCTGGGTCACCGCCTTGACCTGAAGCGACGACACCCATTCATCACCCAACCGGTCCATTTCCTTGTCTTTCACCCAGAAATTGCCGGATTTCATCTTGCTAAGCAGCCCGACATAGATGTTGGCCTTGATCGACATGGTTTCAAAGAACCCTTCGACCTTGCGGTCCTCGGTGATATAGGCGATGCCCGCCTTGACCCCCGGCGCGGGCACCCGGTAACGCACCGGTTTGCCGTTCAGGATGATTTCACCGCCGTTGCGATAGTTGCGTTTGATGATGCCGGCGGCCACTTTGAATGTCTCGGTGCGCCCCGATCCGACCAGCCCGAACACGCCGGTGATCTGCCCTTTGACCGAAAGAGAGTTATTCTTGACCGCCCCGCCAACCCGCAGATTCTGGATGCTCAACACCCGCGCACCTGCCGGGCGGACCGAGGTTTTCGACTGGCCGTACAGTTCTTCGGTCAACTCACGCCCGACCATCGACTGAATGATCCGGGCGCGGTCAAATTCCGCCGTATCGCCGGTGACCACATGGCGACCATCGCGCAAAATGGTGATGCGGTCGGATATTTCCAGCGCCTCTTCCAGCGCGTGCGAGATAAAAATCACCGAAACATCGTGGCTTTTAAGGGTTCTGACCAGATCAAAGAAGTGACGCTTTTCTTCCGGTGTCAGGGTTGCCGTGGGTTCGTCAAACACAATCGCCTGCGCCTTCAGCAACATCGCCCGCGCGATTTCCACCATCTGTTTCTTGGCCGCCCCAAGCGAGGCCACCTGCAAGGTCGGATCCACATCAAAGCTAAGCGATTGCATGAACTGCTGGGCGGCAATGTTGACGCCACGGATGCGGTTAAAGAACTTTTCATTGCCCAGAAACAGGTTCTGCGCCACGGTCATCGACGGCACCAGGCTGGTTTCCTGAAACACCATGGCAATGCCGGAATGCACCGCTTCGGCCGGGGATTTCAGGTGGATTTCCTGACCGTTCAGCAGCATCTCGCCCGATGTCGGCTGAACCACACCGGCCATCATTTTGGTCAGGGTGGATTTCCCGGCCCCGTTTTCACCAAGGATCGCGTGGACCTCGCCCTTGCGCAGGGTGAAATCGACATCCTCGACCGCAAAGGCGCGCCCGTATTTCTTGGTGATCTTACGCATTTCCAGAACCGGAGTCATAGGCTGCCCTTTCCGGCCAGTGTTTCACGCACACCCGACACCGACAGTTTCAATATCCGCCCCGAGCCCTTGGACAAGACATACAATGTGTCGCCAATCTGGGCCGCGGCGTTGATGCCGTGATGGGCGCCACCAACCCGGCTGTGCAGCGAAAACTGTGGGATCAGATCGGCCCCATAGCGCACCACCAGACCGTAGGATCGCGGCGGTGCCCAGGGTTTGAGATAGCCCATCTGTTTGACGCCACCGGCCTGCAGGGGCTCACGGAAATCCGCCCCCGACCCAAACGAAGGCGCAATCCAGTATCTGGGATCAATCGTGCGCATCATCTCCTGGCGATAGTCTTTTTCCTTCAGCACAAACTCGACAAGCTGGGTGCGGCTAAAGCAAAGCGTCAGCCAGAAGCCGCCATCATCGGCCGGGGCGAACCGGCTGGGATAACCCGCAAGCCGGTCGATCACATGGGTCGGTTTGGGGCCATCGACACGGCAAACACCGTGGTTCCAGCTTTCTGAAACCAGAGGCCCGCCGCCCGTGCCATCGTCATAAGCGCCAAAAGCATAGGCCAGCCCCGAGGCCAGAACCTCGGCCTTGCCGCTGGCCGGGTCAAGCCGGATCAGGCGGCCGGTTTGGCCATGCTCCATCAGGTCGCGCGACCAGTCACCGACCTTGTGATGGGCCGATGCGTCACAGATCAGCAAACCACCGTTCGCCTGACCAAAAAGCGCTGTCACCGCCACAAATGGCTTGCCAGCCGCCTGTTCGACGCTGCGTTCATTAGCAGTGCCAACGCCGGTAACCACCCGGTCCCCGAGACCAACACACAGGCCCCCATCGGGCAGAATGGCCAGGGCGGTGATGGCGGTTTCAAACGACGCGACGTCGCTGGTTGTACCGTCCGGGGTGATCCGCAAAACCGACGTGCCGCAGGCGGCAAAAAGCTGGCCCTGCGTATCGGCGACCAGATCCTCAAGGCCGGCGCGCTCCAGCACGATATCGGCCTCTTCCAGCAGATTGTTGGGCTTGAAAGCGCCGTCATACACCGGAACAGACAGGCTATTGCCACGGCTGTTGCCCAACGAGATCAGTTTACTGCGTAAAGTGTCAAACATTGTAGCGCCCACTGGAAACAAAGGTCTCGTCCACATTGTCAAGTTTCAGGCGGCCAATGCGGTTGTTGGAAATGCCGCCGATATAAAGATAGCCCTTATGTTCGCGCATCGAGGTGATCATCGGGTGGTTGATCCCGCCCAGATCCCACAGCACGTCCAGAATTTCGCCCTGATCGTTGAATTTGACGATACAGCCGGTGTTGATGTTGGGGGCCAGCCATTCATCCAGCGGCAGTTGTTTCGCCATCCGCTTGCGGAACCCCGGTTTGCGCATCGCCAGATCAAAGGCCGGGCTGCGCATGCCCATGATCGCCATCCAGTAATTGCCGTCCGACGCAATGTTCAGGTTGTCGGGATAGCCCGGCAGGTTCTCAAGCACCATTTCGACCTGCCCGGATTTCGGCCCGTCAAACCAATAGCGTTTGACCGAACAATTCCAGCTTTCGGCGAACAGGATGCTTTGGTTGTCCGACCCGACAACGATGCCGTTCGGGAACACCAGATGGCGCAGCACGGTCTTGGTTTTCTTGGTCTTCGGATCATACAGAATGATCCGCCCGTTGCCGCGCCCTTCCATGGAATCTGTCTGCCATTCGTGCATTTCATAGCGCACCGTGGCCTCGGAAAACAGGATGCGCCCGTCCGGCAGGATATCCAGATCATCGGCCAGACGCAGGCGGCTGTCGTCGATCACCGACAACAATGACCGGTTGGTTTCATCTGTTACCAGCTCGACCTCGCGATCTGGCGTGACCCGGTACAGACCCATGCCGCCAACGCAGGCATAAAGGGTTCCGTCCGCATCCAAAGCCAGCCCCAGCGGCTGACCGCCGATGCGGGCGTAAACTTCGTGTTTTTTGTAATCGGGTGCAAAAAAGCGGATGATATCGCCGTGGCGGCTGCCGCAGTAAAGGTTGTCATCGCTATCCAGCACCACATCTTCGGGGGCCTCGACCTCGCCCAGGCCGATGGCCTCGACGTGGTGCAGGCGGTCGTTGGGCGCATAGACGGAATCGGGGCCGGTGGCATCCTCGGCCTGTTCGGGCAGGTCCAGCAGGGTCGGGCTGACGTACATTTCGTCAATCGCCTTGTGCCGGTTCTTGAACCAGCGGATATCAAGCGTCGCGGCCAGCAACAGGATGGTCGCCAGGATGATCCGCGCGGTGCCTGCCGGGGTCGCCAGACGTAGCAAGCCATTGGTGATCAGCAGGATAATCAGCGTGCCAAGAATGGCCTTGGTCACCGATCCCTTGCCGCCGCCCAGCCGGATACCGCCCAGAATGGCCGCCGTCAGCACGGTAATCTCCAGCCCCTTGCCGGTGTCGGCACCGGGGCTGGACAGGCGCGCGGCGTAAAACACCGCCGAGGTTGCGGCAAACACCCCCGATGCCACATAGGACAGCGCCACGATCCGGTTGACCGGCAGACCGATATTATAGGCCGAGCGCCGGTTGCCACCAACCGCCATCACGTTCCAGCCGCCGCGCAGGCGGGTCAGGAAGATGTGGCTGAAAATTGCAACCGCGCCAAAGACATAGGCGATGGTCGGAACCGACCAGATCGTGCCGAACCCCAGTGAATCCCAGACCGCGGAATCCGGAAACTCTGACGAAATCGCCACCGCCACCTGATAGTTCAGCATATCGTGGATCGCCTTGAACACGATCAGCGTCACCATGGTGGTCAGGAACGCCCGCATCCGGAAATAGCCGATCAGCACGCCGTTGACCGCGCCCAGCAAGGCCCCGCCAATCAGTGTAACCGAGATTGAGGCCGCCACCGGCCATTGCAGCACATGCATGCAGTAAAGCACCAGCAGGTTGCACAGGGCAAACATCGACGCGACGCTCAGGTCGATGCCGCCAACAATCAGCACCAGCGACAGGCCCAGCACGACAAAGCCAAGCTCGCTGGTCTGGCGCAGATAATCGGCGATATTACCGGCGGAAATAAAGTTGTCGATCTGAAGGCTGAAGAACAGCACCGTCAGACACAGAACCACCCAGGGCACGGCGGTTTCCATCCAGGGTTTTTGCAGCAACTCACCAAATACATGATCTGGCCAGTAACGATAACGTAGTTTGGTGAGCGTCTTCGACATTGATACCTGTATCCGTGTGTGGCCCCGTTGAGCGGACTCGAAATCAGTGGGGCAGGGCACCTGAATGTGCGCCCCGCCCTGTGGTATTTTTTTGGTTTCTCGTGGCTTAGCGGATGTTATCCAACGTCCAGCAGAACTGGCTGTCGATGTTCTCAGGCGTGTATTCCACCAGCGGCGTATAAAGGATCGTCTGAGTGGAACTAACGTCGCTTGTGTCCTGCAACGCAGACGAGATAAGCGCGTTCAGATCGCGGGCCTGACCGGGAACGTCATAGCTGACGTAATGCTGCCACATGTTTTCGCGGATACCTTTGCAGGCCAGTTCGCCGCCACCACCAGAGCTTGAGACGAACACCTTGTCGCTCAGGCCCGCCTCGGACAAGGCCGCGGCGGTGCCGATGTCGGTGTTGTCCCAGACACCCAGAATGCCGCACAGGTCAGGGTGCTGTTGCACGACAACCTGCGTGATCGACTTGGCCTTGGCGGATTCGTAAGCACCGGTCGACTGAACGCCGACAACTTCGATACCCTTGTTGTCGTTCAGGATGTTCTCATAGCCGCGCAGCATATATGCCGAAAACGGGCTGGTCGGCGGGCCGGCCAGAATCAGGATCTTACCCGGTGTGTCGGCGTTGGCGCATTTCGCCACGGCGGCATTCGCCTGGGTTTGGCCAATGCCAATCACATCCGCGCCGACAAATCCGGTGGTCAGGATATTGGTCTTCATGTTCAGCTGGATCACGCGGATACCGGCCTTTTCGGCCCGCTTCAGCAGACGCGCATAAGACTGCACATCCGGGTTCTGCACCACGATCACATCGGGTTTTTCCGAAATCAGCGAGGTGATGGTCTGGGCCCCGGCGGCGGTGTTGAAGTTCGAATTGCGAACCTCATAATCATAGTTAAGCGCCTTGGCCTGACGGGACATCATTTCCGACCAGCCTTCGGTCAGGTCCAGCCCCATGAACACCGGAACAAAGACGACTTTCTTGCCTTTGATACCGGCATAGTGACCATCACGCGCCGGATCGTCGATGCTTTGCTGGGCACCTGCGGCACCGGCAATTGCCATTGTCGCGATTGCGGCTGTCGCCATCGCCATTTTTCTAAAGTTCATTATCGTTCCTCCCTAAATGGATAAGTGCACTTGGTTTCGTAATGTTTCCGCGTATCGGCGACCTAGATATCGCCTTGTTTTGCGGTCTCTTCGTTGCGTGGGTTCAAAAGGCTGTCGAACAAAAGCGCTGCCAGCAGGACCAGCCCCTTGATCAGTTTCTGCGCCTCAAAGGACACATTCATGATGGTCATGCCGTTGACGATCGTGCCGATCAGCAAAGTGCCGACAATCACGTTCAGAACGCCACCGCGTCCGCCGGACAGGCCGATGCCGCCCAGCACCACCACAAGGATCACGTCATATATCCATGTGAGGTTGAAAATCCGTGTGTCCATGCTGCTGGAAGAGGCCGACAGGACCAGCCCGGCAATCAACGCAATCACCGCCGCCAGAACATATTGCAGCATGATGATCGGGCGTGTCGGAATACCCGAATTGCGGGCGGCGTCCAGATTGTCGCCCAGGGCATAGACGAACAGCCCCAACCGGGTCTTGCGCAGGAACAGATGCACCGCCAGACAGGTGACGACAAAGGCCAGGATCGAATAGGGGATTCCGAACAGCGTTCCGCGCCCGATCCAGGCGATGACGTTCAGCTCGGGTGGCCAGGCGACGATTTCATATTCAAACAACCCGCTTTGCCCCAGCCCGGCCACGCCGATGCCAACCGCAAGCGTGGTGAACAGGGCCGGAATTTCCGCATAGGCCACCAGAAACCCGTTGGTCAGGCCGATGGCAATGGCAAANATCAGCCCGATCAGCAATGCAAGCTCGGGGCGGAANCCACCTGCCGCNAGCGTCAGCGTCACTGCCGATGCCACCGCCAGCGTGGCAATCATCGACAGATCAATGCCACGGCCGATCACCACAATGGCCATGCCAAGGGATAGAATGCCCAGCACNGAAACGGACCGTACCAGCGTCACCAGATTGCCAACCGAGGCGAAGCCGGGCAGGCCAANGGAAAACAGCACAAAAATTGCCACAAACAGGATGGCGACGATGGTCTGCTGATCAAGTTTCAGGTCGCGGAAAGGGTTCTGCATAGGGTTAGACTCCGCGGCCTCCGTCTACTTCCATGGAAATGCCGGTGATGAATTCAGCGTCATCCGAGCACAGATAAAGCGCCGCCCCGGCAACATCCGAAGGCCGCCCAAGCCGCCCCAGCGGGATGGTTGCCAGAAACGCCGCGCGGGTTTCGGGGGTGTCTTCCCCGCCCATGAAATCCTCTAGCAGGCCGGTTTCGGCCAGCACCGGGCAAATCGCATTGACGCGGATATTGTCGGGGGCCAGTTCAACCGCCATCCCCTTGGTCAGGTTCAGCGCCGCCCCTTTGGAGCCATTGTACCAGACCAGGCCGGGACGCGGGCGCAAAGCCCCGATCGAGGCCACGTTGACGATGCAACCGCCACCATATTTCTTCAGCACCGGCACCCCGGCGATTGCCGCCAGATAAATCGCCTTGGTGTTGACGTCGTAAATGCGATCAAACGTGGCTTCGTCCACATCCATCATCGACCCGTTGCGGCTGGTATATCCGGCGTTATTGATCAGGATGTCGAGGCGGCCAAAACTGTCTTCGGCCTGGGCAAACATCGCTTTCACGTCCGCCATGGATGTAACATCGGTCTTGATGGCAACGGCTGCTGCGCCAATCTCGTCCGCTACGCGCTTTGCGCCTTCGCCATTAATATCGGCCACGACCACTTTGGCACCCTCGGCGGCAAAGCGTTTGGCAATGCCTTCGCCAAACCCCGATCCGGCCCCGGTTATGATCGCCACTTTTCCTTCGATGCGCATGCTGACCGCCCTCAGTTATTGATTGTTACCACGGGTTCACCACCGTGAATTCATGTATTCTGGAGATATTTTAGCGCCCCCCCATTGCGCTTGTGCCGCGATACGGCCACTCGCCGCCCTTCGGCAAAACCGAGTTCCCATCCCGCCGGCGCAGTTCCAGATAGGCTAGCCGCGATGTGACCATGCGTCCAATGCCATATTATGATACTTTACATGCATCCTCGGCATGGCGGGACGCAGCAGATTTCCATATGATTTTCCCGATTATCCCAGCCCCGTCGTTTGAAAGAGCCGAAATGTTATCAAACCTGAACCTGACGCATCTGTCGAATTTCATTCAGATCGTCGAATGGCGCAGCATCTCAAAGGCCGCTGCATTCCTGCACATCGCCCAGCCCGCGCTTAGCCGTCAGGTTCGACTGCTGGAAGACGCGTTTGGGGCCAAACTGTTGCGCCGGCACGCCTGGGGGGTCGAGCCGACAGAAGACGGAGAGCTGATCCTGGAACATGCCAGGCGCATCCAGCGGGAGTGGATTGCCGCCAGGGAAGGCGTTCAGATGAACAAGGAAAACCCCACAGGATCGGTGTTTCTGGGGGTGCCGTCGGCCTATGCCGTGACGCTGGTGCCGCCGCTGCTTCAGCGGATGCGCGCGGCCTATCCGAACCTGCGCGTCCGTGTCATCGAGGCGTTCAGCGGCACGATTTACGAATGGCTGATCGCCGGGCGGCTGGACATGGCNGTGCTGTACCACTCAAAGGAATATGACGCCGCGCAAACCACACCTTTCATCGAAGAGGATCTGGCGGTGCTTGGGTCGGTTGCGTCGCTTGCGGGTAAAACCGAAATGCACCTGTCAGAGCTGTCCGACCGGCAGTTGATCGCCCCGTGGCGCCCGCACATGCTGCGCCTGACGCTGGAAACGGCCTTTATTTCCTGTGACCTGACATTCGAACCCAGCATCGAGATTGATTCCCTGCCAGTGATGAAGGAACTGGCGCATCGGGGGGCCGGTTATGCCGTACTGCCACCTTCCTCGGTCGAGCGTGAGTTGAAAACCGGGCGTCTGGCAAGGGTCGGCCTAAGCCCGGATATCCGGCTGTCGACGGTGCTTGGCAAATTGCCCGGTCGTCAGCCGACGCGGGCCGTCCGACTGGTGTCGGACGAGCTTAAGAAGCTGGCGACCGAACTTGCGCCGCAAACCGGCTGGGACGCGTCCAAAATCAAAATGACAGGTGGCAGGGCGGGCTGACCGGTTTGTTTGCTATGGCTCTCGAAGACCACCATACGCCGACCAGCCACTGGCCGCCAGAAACCCCGCATCAACCGGAATGGTGACGCCCGTAACGGCCGAAGCCGCACCCGAGCCGAGAAACAGGATCACCTGAGCGATCTCTTTGGGCGAGATCAGCCGACCCAATGCCGCAGAGTCTGCCAAAGGCCCGGAATCGAGTGTTCCCCCCGAAAGCCCCTTGTTCAGCGCCGGCGTTTCGGTGAACCCCGGTGCGACGCAATTCACCCGAACCCCCGAAGGCCCCCATTCAGCCGCCAGCGACGACGCCAGATACGCGATACCCGCCTTGGCCGGACCATAGGCATGTAACGGCCCCGAAAGGATGCCCGCAACCGACCCGATGGTGACGATGCTGCCGCCCCGGCGCATCGCCATGCGGCTGCCAAAACTTTTGCAGCAGGCATAGGTGCCGCGCAGATGGATACTGATGGTTTTGTCCCATTCGGCCCAGCCCAACTTTTCCGGCGGCAAGGTGCGTTGCAACGTACCGGCACAGGTCACAAGGACGCTGGGCGCAACACTTTGCGCTTCCAGTCGGTCGGCGACATCTTCGACCGCTACCTCATCCGTTACATCCAGGGCGACAAACCCGGCCCCGATGTCCGCTGCGGCCTGTTCGGCCGCCGGGTCACGATCCAGAATTGTTACCTGAGCGCCGCCTTGCGCAAACAGTCCCGCAGCCGCAAGGCCAATCCCGCTGCCGCCGCCTGTTATGACCACATGTTGTGGCTGATCCGCATTTGTCATTCAAAGACCTCCCTGGTCTCGCGACTGCGAAACAT
>JGI24723J26617_10002111_pt1 | contig 16263 bp, 13 predicted proteins | sample Cruoilmetagenom6_FD_26617 | JGI IMG/M metagenome (IMG submission 26617)
CATCGTTTTCTATTGGTATCCATTAGAAATCGTGTGCAAAGTTAGCCCACCCGCATTTTGAAACATAGCTGATTTCGCGCTAATGGACAATCTGGGTTAAATATGCAGGTATTACCTACATTTGAATATTGTAATAAGGATTTTTTGTGTCCTATAATTTAATTATTACCTTGCCACATTTAACCTCAAGATATCATAGGTACACTTATCGTTTAACAGCCTAAATAGTTGGGAGTAGAAACACTAAGTCTATCCCAATACATGTATATCGTTTTCCAGGAAGAATTCTTTAAAATTCCATGGCAACACGATCAGGTAATTCGGTATTTGCGATAGTAACTCTACCCTGGAATGATGGCGATCCATGTGCTTTGGGTGCAGCATTCATATTTTTATGGGTTAACCGCGCCAACAAACAAAATATTTTTTTCTGCCACCTCGCAGTATTGTAACAATACATTTCCCTTCGTAGATGCACCTAATGCCGTGACAGTTTTAAGGAGCCTCAAAAAAATCAAATTTTGCGAGCAGCCACTTTGCGTCTTGCCCGCTCACCTCGTTTCGTCACAATACGGCGTTAATCGAAAAAAATTATCACTTACATATCAAATATATGCTGCATTAAATTTTTAACTCGCGCCTTGTCTTGCCTAGAAAATTGATTTTATAGAGGCACCCTCTATGCAATTTCAATACCGTGATTGAGAAGCCGCCTCCATTAACTTCATTGAACTACAGGCCAACAATCTTGAAGCACCGGCACATCGGTAACACATCTGTTCATCTCTCCCCCTGTGATGTTTTGCAATATTTCATTCATTCCAACCTACCGGTCTTATGCGTTCTGTTGGGTGCGGGGGCGGTTAGCAGCGTGTGCTGGAGAAATTTCCCACGTGCTTGTGTGGATGACGCGGCATTTGAATTCTCTGTTGGAATTAAACGTAAAAATTGGCGTTGACCGAAGTGAGGTGGTCATGGATACTTCGATTCGTGCTGTTGAAATTCCTACCCTTCGATTTCATTGCAAGTTCATTCTCAATACTAGAGGTGCCTTATGGCGCAAGTTATCGTTCGCAACATTGAATTCGACGTTAAGGCCGGATTAAAGCAATGCACCAACCTTCATGGCTGGAGTATTGGAGAAGAAGCCCCTCAAATTCCGCGCCTCCACCGTCAGTGCAGCGGCGCAGGGGCGGCCAAAGCTCGACTCGCGCTTTGACAGCGCGGGTCTGACTAAGCCCTTACCTGAGCTGCATAAAAAACCATAATCCCTATGAATCTGGATGCATGATTATTCTGGATACCAATGTCCTGTCGGAACTGATGCAGCAGCCCGATCAGCAGGTGCTTGCCTGGCTGGACGGGCAGCCTCTAAGTTCGTTAGGCTCAACAGCGTCACCTTGTTTGAAGCCCTTTATGGCATGGCGTTATTGGCATCGGGACAGCGCAAATCCATTCTGAACGAACACCTTGAACAACTCTTGCAAGATGATCTGCAAAACCGCATGCTGCCGCTCGATCCCATTACCGCTACCAATGCGCACAACGGGTATCCGACTGCCGTGCGCATGGACGCCCCGTAAAAATGCGCGACACATTTATCATCGGTATTGCACACGCACTGCACGCCAGCCTGACCACACGTAAAGCGCGGCACTTTGGTGATTTATTAGTTCCCGTAGTTAATCCTTGGACAGAAAAATGAGCCCTGGCTATTTTGCTCCAGAAGCCTTCCACCAACTGAACAGCCAAACACGAGAGAGTGCCCTAATCGTTAGTAGCCTTTGTTCTTTAGCCGAAATGGCATGAAGTTAACGATTCAATTAGGCTTCCTCTCGGCGGTAAATATTGGCATTTCGTTACTGTTCCAATGGTACGTATTTGTCAAATTGGGACCGGGGGTGGAAACTGACGCACTTTTTGCCGGCATGACTGTCCCCCAGCTGGTGTTGGCAGTCATTAGTGGATCACTCATGCATGTGCTGGTACCGCTACTTGCTGGCGAGGACGAAGACTGTCTTCGGCATAATGCCTGGGGATTCATAGTGCTTATCGGAGGCTTGTTCGGATTGATTGCGCTACTGCTGTACGCAGCGGCACCATGGTGGGTGCCACTCACCGTTCCCGGTTTTGATAAAGCGGGGCAGAGCCTGACTGTCGAACTTACCCGCATTCAGTTGATCGGCATGGTCTTTACAGCTATAAATGGTGTGCAATGGGCCACTTATCATGCACGGCAACGGTTTCTGTGGGTTGAGTTCACTCCGATATTGGCTAGCATTTCTGCCTTTTTGCTATTGGTTTGGGCGCTCCCCCGTTTTGGCGTGATTGCTGCAGCATGGATTGCCACTTTACGTATGGGTATGCAGACCATTTTGCTCGCCCCCGGCATGGGGTTGCCGGTATTGCCTGATCTGAAAAATGCGACCATCCAACAAGCTTGGCAGCGTATCAAACCCATGCTGCTTGGAACTGCTTATTACAAGACTGACACTCTAGTTGATCGTTTTCTGCTCTCCACTGCTGGCAGTGGTAGCTTATCTTTGTATTATTTAGCGCAGCAAATATATGGTGCCATCAGCCAAATTCTCAACAAGGCGATTGCTACACCCTTGGTTCCCGCGTTGAGTGTATTTCATAAAGCAGGGGACGCAATGAACTTTAGGCGTCTATATTACCGTAAGCTATTACAGGTATGTGTGATCAGCCTCGCTGGGCTGCTGATTCTTTGGGTATTCGGGCAGGAGATGCTCTCTATTTTGATTGGATATGGAAATACCAAATATAACGATGTGGAAAAATTATGGTGGATCATGCTTTGGCTTAGTGGCATGTTCTTTGGCGCAACTGTCGGGCAAATAGCAACCTCAGCTTTCTATGCAATTGGAAATACTAAAACCGTTGTTTATATGGCAGTTACAAACTACACCATTTACATCCCTGTCAAAATAATTGCATATAGTGCCTTTGGCATATCCGGATTGGCGATTTCAACCACTACCTATTTAATGACTAATATGATTTTCCTGATTTATCTATTTCAACAACTCAAATTTAAATAAATCTATCAAATGTTTAATTACCAAAATCAAGACAAGATTTCTCCACCATGCCCCATTTGTGGTAGCACTCAATTCCGCCAACTTGCTAGCAATGACCGTTATGGTATGGGGATAAAAACTACTGGTTGCCAAAGATGTGGGCTAGTTCAAACGCGACCCAGGCTTACATCTCAGTCAATGTCACGGTTTTACCGGGAAAGCTATCGCCAGTACTATCAAGCAGTAAATTCCCCCAATGTTGATTACATTAATTGCTATCACAAAGATGAACGTCTTGCCTACACAGCTAAGCTTATTGCGTCTAATGTAGAACTACTTGCTGGCATGCGCGTACTTGATGTTGGATGTGCTGAAGGAACATTGTTCTCTAACCTGAAAACACATTGTGGCGAGGGTCTAATATTTGTCGGCGTAGAGCCATCTGAAAGCTATGCAGCTTACTCACGAAAGATGACTGGCTGCACAACATACCAAAATATTGATGAACTTTTATCTGCAAGAGAAGATAATTTTCACCTCATTGTAGTTAATCACGTTTTGGAGCATGTTAATGATCCAGTATTATTCTTGGAGCAATTGAGAGGGTTGCTATCATCTAATGGTCTCTTATTTGTGGATGTGCCAGATGTTTTTGGATATTCATCACCCCGAGATTTACATATTGCGCACAATTTTCATTTTTCGCGGCAAACCCTCACTGCTGCAATGGATAAAGCTGGTTTTAGAGTTAAGACCATAGCGCTGCATACTCCGCCACATCATCCAATATCTGTGTGGTGCTTAGTCGAGAAGCGCACGACAGAATTACACATGTTGCAACAAAGCATGGGAACTGAGCTGGTTGCATGGAAACGCATAAAGTGGATAAATAAACTGATACCGCTTTATCTTCTAAAGGTGCGTTTACGACGTAACAGGATAATTTCATTAATATTGGAAAATAGATGCAAAGTTTCATTGACTGGTTTAAAACGCAAGAAACACTAGAACGTCCTTGGCTTGTCTTGGGGAAGGGGCCGAGTTTCGAAAAGCTTTCTCAGTACAGCCTGAGTGACTTTGATTCGATATCGCTAAACCATGTAATTGATAAAGTCCGGGTTACGGCAGCACATATCCTGGATCTGGACGTGGTTGGTGCGTGCGAAGACTCAATCGATAAAAATGCACAGGTGTTGGTTATGCCTTGGGTGCCGCATGTTAATAATGGTGCAGGCCTTCAGGATTTATCCGAATTGACCCAGGGTAATGCGTTTCTTGCGCATATGCGCGACCAAGGCCGACTTCTCTACTATAACCATCTGCCAACACGTAGGTTCGGGGATAGCCCCTTAATTGAAGTCCAATATTTTAGTTCAGAAGCTGCGATCAACTTACTGGCAGCGTGTGGTGTGCGCTGTATTCGAACCTTAGGTATCGATGGCGGCAACAGCTACGGAAATAGTTTCTCCCATCTAAATGGTACGACATTGCTGGCTAATGGTCGGAAATCATTTAACAGACAATTTGGTCAGATGGCGAAGACAATTATGACGACAGGTATTGATTTGGCACCGCTGGACGTGCCGAGTCCAATTCGGGTTTACGTAGCGACGACCGAAGCACAGATGCTCGCCGTTAAGGTATTGGAATATTCCATACGTAAACATGCAAGCATGACCGTTGAAGTTTTTCCGATGCATTTGGGGGGGGTAGACATCCCGCAACCCAAAGACAGGAAGAATTGGCCGCGTACGCCATTCTCTTTTCAGAGATTCATTATTCCAGAGATGGCTGGGTACCAAGGCCGTGCAATTTATCTGGATTCAGATATGCAGGTTTTTAAAGATATTAAGGATCTCTGGAACTTGCCTTTTAATGATGCGCAGGTGCTTGCTGTCCGTGAGCCAGTGAAGAGCGGACGACGGCCCCAATTCAGTGTGATGCTGTTAGATTGTGCGCACCTGGATTGGAAGGTTGAGGAGATTGTGCGTAAACTCGATTCTGACGAATTGACCTACGAACGTTTAATGTATGACATGTCAGTCGCCAAAATTATCAACGCGGTAGTGGATCCTTCCTGGAACTGTCTTGAACGATACAAGGAAAATGAAACAGCCTTGCTGCATTACACGGATATGAGTACCCAACCATGGATAAGTACCAATAATCCTCTGGGGTATCTCTGGTTCAGGGATTTATTTGAGGCAATGGATAACGGATTTATCTCGCATGAACTTGTGAAAGAGCATGTGGAACGTGGGTATGTTCGACCGTCACTATGGTTTCAGGTTGAGCATCGAATTGAAGATTCATTTTTGTTACCTGGCAGTGCAAAACAGTTAGATAAAGATTACAAGGCTGCTTTTACGTCTATCCATGCGCATGGGGCCAGTGCTTGGTTAAATTCGGGGGCTTTCCTTAAAGCGGTATTGCGGCAGGTGTCTTGTAGAACAGGGGTTACCGCTTTACGCAAACGGGTACATGCGTATTTTGATCGCAGTTGATAAATCTCGTAAACCCCAGCTCACTGAGATAAACCCTCGGCTCTGCCGGGGCTCACCAAGGTTTGACCTATACGACGGTCGGAGTGAATCTTCGAGTCTTGACCAAAAGACGAAGGAGATTCACAAATGAAAGAGTACCCAAGCCTCGCGCATTCTTCTTGTCTATCGTGAAAAAAATGCTCGATTTACAGCGACAGACAAAACACTCAGCGGGCCATCCTGAAAATGCGGATGTTTATGGATGAGCGCTAGTTATATAGATAACCCAATGTGTCCGTACGCAGATGTACGTGCTTGGAAAATTTATATTGCAAAGAATTGCTCACTGGAACAGATAACATCGAAGTGGAAAGCACTGCTAATTGGAATTGGCTCAAATTCAAATCAAAATGCACTGTCTAATGACTGAAACCATGACTGCCCAAAAAAACACAAGTGGCTGGAGAAATACCTTGTTCAGTTTCATACGTAAACTTCGAAAAAAATTGCTTAACCGGAGACTTCCGTTTAAGGGGTATGTGCCATCTACCGTGGCGGTTAAGTACGTAGATATGCTAGAGGATGAAGACCTGATTCAGCTTAACAATATGCTGGACTGGAATTGTTTTACTACTGATAGTTTTGGTAGAAGGCTGGGAATGGTCGCTTGGGGAAATAAGCGCAATACACCTGAAATCATCCCTGATCGACGCATTGTGATGATGAATGATCGATTTAATCTGACCGACAAGCATGTACTGGAAATTGGATGTTTTGAAGGGGTACATACCATCGGCCTGTGTGGATACGCAACAAAGGTCACGGCGATGGATGCCAGAATTGATCACATTGTCAAAACAAATGTGAGATGTGCAATGTACGGCCACGTGCCGACGGTATTTAAGTATGACATTGAGTTGATTCCTACAGACATCACGTTACTTAAAGCTGATTTGGCTCACCATGTAGGCGTGTTGTATCACTTGAAAAATCCGGTAGAGCACCTGCTTAATTTGGGTAGGTACATCAGGAAGGGCGTCATGCTTGACACCCACTACTGCTTGGCAGGCGAGGCTACCAAATCATACTTTGTGAATGGCAAAGAGTATGCATATAAGCAATATATGGAATATGGAAAGAAAGAAGCATTTTCCGGGATGTACGATCATTCTAAATGGTTACTTTTGGATGATATTGTGGCCTGCTTAAAAGCAACTGGTTTTGATCAGGTCGAAATAATCGAAAAGCGTGATGAGCGTAACGGTCAAAGAGTGCTTTTATTCGCTGAGCGAACCTGATGGATATTTGATGCATAATTTATTTGATTGGTTTAAAGCCAGAGAAACATCAAAGCGACCTTGGCCTGTCTCGAGAAAGGAGACGAGTTTCGCAAACTTTCCCAGTACAACTTTAGGTGCCAAGTCCCGCCTGTTTATAAACATGCGAGGCTTGGCACCATATTAATATCGTCCGAGACCATCAAACGTTGTACACCAATCTGCGCCTGGTACAAAACGATCGACCAGCGGCAAGCAACAACCAGTCCCATCAATATTACGGCACGATGGTTTGCTGTGGAAGATATTTAGATTGTAGCCAGTGTTCCGTAATCAATGGAGCTAATGACACAATCAACAAAGAAATTACTCCAGCCATTCCCAAATAAACGATAGCACGCGTGTGTAGTATCTTCCCAGCTTCCTTTAAAGTTGCCGTGTTAGCACAGGTTTTTATATAGTAAGGCTTCATATTTAAAATCAACCCCTGTTAACGGCCAATGGGAAAATACTCCAGTCCGTGTGCACTTACTGCAGCCGTCTCATACATGCTGCGGCCATCGAAGATTACTGGGGTTTTGAGCTTAGTTTTGATTATTGCGAAATCCGGATTACGGAATTCTGTCCACTCAGTGACGATAACCAATGCATCCGCATCTTGACAGGCTGTGAGCGGATTTTCTGCATAAGAAATCCCGGGATTTTTGCCAAATATTCGTTGTGCTTCCGGCATGGCTGCTGGGTCATAAGCAGTAACGGTGGCACCTGCCTCTAATAAATCTGAAATCAGCTTACGACTCGGGGCCTCGCGCATGTCATCGGTGTTGGGCTTGAAAGCAAGGCCCCAAATGGCAAAGTTTTTTCCAATGAGATCAGTGCCGAACCTGGCTTTTATTTTGTTGGTGAGGACTTTTTTTTGTGCATCGTTGACTGCTTCTACGGCATTAAGTACCTTAAGGGTGATACCGGCGTCGTCATTGGCAATTTTGATAAGTGCTTTTACATCTTTAGGGAAACAGGATCCCCCATAGCCACAACCTGAATAAAGAAAATGGTAGCCGATGCGGGTGTCGGAACCAATACCTAGTCTTACCATTTCAATATCGGCGCCGAATTGTTCTGCGAGATTGGCCAATTCATTCATGAAGCTAATGCGGGTGGCGAGCATGGCGTTGGCGGCGTACTTAGTGAGTTCTGCACTTTTGACATCCATGACAATAATACGGTCACGGCTAAGATTAAATGGGGCATATAATTCCTGCATTTGTTGTATGGCATGCGCATCACCACTACCGATGACGATGCGATCCGGGCGCATGAAATCTTCGATCGCCGCGCCTTCTTTAAGGAATTCCGGATTGGCGACAACGCTATGACTGTGCTTAATGTCGCGCTTTTGCAACTCTGCTGAAATGACTGCATTGACCTTTTGGGCAGTGCCAACAGGAACCGTACTTTTGATAGCAAGTATTTTGTCTTCGTTCATACGACTGCCGATGTTAATGGCTGCTGCCAAGACATATTGCAGGTCGGCGGAGCCATCTTCATCAGGGGGGGTGCCGACGGCAATGAACTGGATACGGGCATGAGCAACGGCTCGATCAATGTCCGTGGTGAAAACGAGGCGGCCAGCAGCGACGTTGCGGCGCACAATGTCGATCAAACCAGGCTCGTGGATGGGGACATCCCCATTTTCCAAAATGCATATTTTTGCTGGGTCGAAATCGAGGCAGAGAACATGGTTGCCAACCTCTGCGAGGCATGCGCCACTCACTAGACCTACGTAGCCGGTCCCTACAATTGTGACTTTCAAGCGTTATCTCCATTATTCATAAAGCCTATGTAGCGTCTTCTATGGCCATCTGAAAAAGCTGTAGGTTTATGGGAGCCACTAATAATTCAAGTTTCTAAACAAGGCGCGAGTAAAAAATTTGAGCGCGGCATACATAGTTGATATGTAATCGATAATTTTTTCGAGTGGCGTCGTATTGTGAAGAAATGAACATTTAAAAACGCCATTATCTTAATTGTTTCTATTGCTTAAGTCCGTGCACGACACTTCGTCTGAATAGTCTATTTGTCATAAATGATTTCGCTAGTAATGCGGTTTTTAACACTTGCGTCAATCCCAACACACTTAAGTGCACATCAATACTTATCTCTTGGACTGTGGTATTGACACGGTGATCGTACGGTAGAACTAAACAAGAGGCTTGGCCCTTGATTCCATGCACGATATTACCCTTACTTCAGTAGAAAAAGCGCTGCTTCATTGCATTTAGCAATTTTCATCAAGATTACAGTACGCCAGATTCCTACTCCATGAATATTGGATATCGGATTATAATTCAAGCAACTTACATCAAGAAATGTTTATCATCAATCTTTTGAAAGTCGCTATGCTCTATCCCGTTATTTTGTCAGGAGGTTCTGGCACCCGCTTATGGCCCTTATCTCGTGCGGCATTACCCAAGCAGTTTTTACCGCTAGTTTCCGAACACACATTATTTCAGGAAACATTGGAGCGCCTTAAAGACTTTCCCAGCATTGCTGCACCATTGGTCATCTGTAACAACGATCATCGCTTCCTCGTGGCCGAACAATTGCGCGCCATTAACGTTAATCCGTTATTGCAGGTGCTTGAACCATTTGGTCGCAATACTGCACCTGCAGTGGCTATTGCTGCACTCGCCGCACAAGCTAGGGATGCTCAGGCAATTTTGTTGGTGCTGCCTGCAGATCATCTTATTCAAGACATTTCAGGCTTTCATATGGCGATTCAATCAGCTTTCGCGTTGGCACAACAAGACAAGTTGGTAACCTTCGGCATCACACCCAATGAACCTGCTATTGGATTCGGCTACATTGAACGCGGTGCAACATTAGTACCCGGTGAACACAGTTTTGAGGTAGCACGCTTTGTGGAAAAACCAGATTTGGATACGGCTAAACAATTTGTGGCTTCAGGAAGATTTTTTTGGAACAGCGGCATGTTCGTGTTCAAGGCATCCGTCTACCTGGCTGAGTTGCAACGCTACCGCCCGGACATTTATCAAGCCGCACAACAAGCATGGCAACATAGCACTAATGACCTGGATTTTTGTCGTCTGGATGAAAAGGCCTTTGCCACCTGCCCATCGGATTCTATCGATTATGCAGTGATGGAACACACTCAGTCGGCAGCTATGGTAACAGTGGACATCGGCTGGAGCGACATCGGTTCATGGGCATCACTCTACAATGTCAGCTCACAAGATGAGCAAGGCAATGCTTTGCATGGCGATGTTTATACTGCTGAAACCACACAAACATATGTTCGCGCCGAAAGTCGTATGGTGGCAACTATCGGGGTGCGAGATTTGGTCATTGTGGAAACCACTGATGCAGTATTGGTGATGCATAAAGACTTTGCTCAGGACGTAAAACATACCGTTGAATATCTTAAGCAGGCAGAACGCACCGAGCATCTAATTCACCGTCGTGTCTATCGCCCGTGGGGCTATTATGAAGGCATCGATATAGGCGACCGATTCCAGGCCAAGCGCATTATGGTAAAACCCGGTGCAAAATTGTCTTTGCAGAAGCACCACCATCGCGCCGAGCATTGGGTTGTAGTTTCCGGTTATGCCAAAGTAACTCGTGGCGAGGATATCCTGCTTCTACAAGAGGACCAGTCCACTTATATTCCTATTGGCATGAAACACCGTCTGGAAAATATTGGCACCGGATCGCTGTATCTGATTGAAGTCCAGTCTGGCTCGTATCTCGGCGAAGACGATATTGTGCGATTTGACGACGATTATAAACGTAGCTAATCCCCTTCCAGTTTTATTGACTAATTGAAGGTGGCAATGAAATTTATAACAGCAATTTTCATTTGGATAAACTTTCCCGCTTGTCCTTGAAGGTTGCATAAAAAAAGTGTTGCGCGAGATCATCATAAGACACGAAAGATTCAGACTAAATTCGGTGTGTGAAGTTGCATGAAAGCCGTTTGCATGGCCCCCTCAATTTTGATGATTCACCCGCCCATCTTACTGGCCTGCCAAATCAACTCTGGATGTATGATATTCGCTTAGTTATGTTTAACCCTCGTCGGACTTATACTTTCTTGCTGTGGCTTTTTTTGCCATATATATTTTTCCATCTGCTCCGGCGTGCATACAAACAACGTGAGTACCTGCAGCATATTGATGAACGTTTCGGGTGCTACCCTACTCGCAGTGATAGGCCGTTGATCTGGCTGCATACTGTATCAGTTGGAGAAACGCACGCAGCGGTCAGCTTGGTGCAACGTTTGCGAGAAAATTACCCGTATCATCAGCTGCTGCTCACACACACCACCCCGACCGGTCGAGCAGCTAGTGAACAGTTATTCGGCAGTGATGTCCTGCGGGTTTATTTGCCTTACGACTACCCATTTGCTGTCAAACGTTTCTTGCAACACTTTCGCCCGCGCATCGGAATCTTGATGGAAACCGAAATCTGGTTTAATCTGATCCATAGCTGCTGCATTATGCAAACTCCCTTGCTGCTGCTTAATGCGCGGTTATCCGAGAAGTCTGCTGCACGTTATGCACGCTATCCGAATTTGACACGACTGGGTTTGAACGAACTGAGCGCTATTTCTGCGCAAAGCGAAGTCGATGCTGCACGAATGACTGAATTAGGTGCAAACAATGTGTCTGTCATGGGTAATCTGAAATTTGATATTCAACCCTCATCGCCAATGCTGAAACTGGGCGCACAATTGCGCACTCGGTTTGGCAACGACAGGAAGGTTTTTCTGTTAGCCAGCACACGTGCCGGAGAAGAGGTGCTATTGATATCAATGCTTAAACAAGTAGATATTCCTCATCTGCTAACCGTTATTGTGCCACGCCACCCGCAGCGCTTCGACGACGTAGCTGATGTGCTCATCCAACAAGGCATTCGATTTCAGCGCAGAAGTGATAACTGCCCGGTTGCGCCAGACACCCAAGTGGTATTGGGTGATAGTATGGGGGAGATGTTTGCTTATTATGCCGCCTGTGACCTTGCCTTTATTGGCGGCAGTTTGCTGCCATTTGGAGGGCAAAATCTCATTGAGGCTTGTTCAGTAGGAAAGCCTGTATTTATAGGCCCACACACGTACAATTTCGCGCAAGCCAGCCAGCTTGCTGTCGAATGTGGAGCAGCCCTGCGCATACAGAATTCAGCTGACTTAGCGCAAGGTTTACAAAACTTACTTGCCCATCCCGATCAACTGATAAAAATTGGTCACGCTGGGCTACATTTTGTCCGAACCCATCGTGGCGCTACAGAGCAAGCGCTACGGCATATAACCTATTTTCTTGATAGCCAATTCCAGTAAAATCATGCACGATAAAACAATATATCAATCCTCCAAGCCATGAGTAAAATCCTTGTTACCGGCGGTGCCGGATTTATTGGCTCCGCGGTTATTCGCCAACTGATCACGGAAACCGACATTTCGGTCATCAACGTCGATAAGCTGACTTATGCTGGCAATTTACAGTCTTTGATATCGGTGGCAGACAATCCCCGTTACTGCTTCGAACATGTGGATATTTGTGATGCTGCTACAGTCGCAAATCTATTCCATGAACATCAGCCGGATGCGGTGATGCACTTGGCTGCAGAATCCCATGTCGATCGATCTATCACCGGCCCGGCAGCCTTTATTGAAACCAATATTATTGGCACTTATACCCTCCTGCAAGTAGCACGGAAATACTGGAGCGAGCTTTCTACGGAACGCAAAAACACTTTTCGTTTCCACCATATTTCCACAGATGAGGTATATGGTAGCCTCGGTGAGGCTGGTTTTTTTACCGAGAATACCGCTTACCAGCCAAACTCACCTTACTCGGCAAGCAAAGCGTCTTCAGATCATCTGGTGCGTGCTTGGCATCATACCTTCGGCTTGCCCGTGGTTACCACAAACTGCTCCAATAATTACGGCCCTTATCATTTCCCAGAGAAGCTAATTCCGTTGATCATTCTGAATGCGTGCAATGGTAAGCCGCTACCCATTTATGGCAAGGGCGACAACATCCGCGACTGGCTGTATGTGGACGATCATGCGCGTGCCTTACGCCTGGTACTAGAACGAGGCCGGGTGGGAGAAACCTACAATATCGGTGGATGGAATGAAAAATCCAATCTGGAAGTAGTCCATGCAATTTGCACCATTCTTGATGAGCTACGCCCTCAAGATGCACCGTATGCATCCCTTATCACCTACGTACCGGACAGACCCGGACATGACCATCGCTATGCGATAGATGCTGGTAAAGTCGCCCATGAACTGGGCTGGAAACCGCTGGAAACTTTTGAAACTGGATTGCGTAAAACAGTCAGTTGGTATCTGACAAACCCCGATTGGGTTAATGCTGTAATTAGTGGAGAATACCAGAATTGGATCCAACAAAATTACAGTAGCAGGGGATCATCATGAAAGGCATCATACTCGCCGGTGGCTCTGGCACTCGACTTTACCCAGCTACCCGATCCATCTCCAAGCAATTATTGCCCGTTTATGATAAACCAATGATTTACTATCCGCTGACTACGCTTATGCTGGCCGGTATTCAAGATGTTCTGATCATCTCCACTCCGCAGGATATACCGCGTTTCGAACAACTGCTAGGAGATGGCTCACAGTGGGGAATGAATTTTTCCTTTGCTATACAGCCTTCACCGGATGGACTCGCTCAAGCATTTATAATTGGCGAGTCTTTTATCGGAAATGACTCCTGTTCATTGGTGCTGGGGGACAACATTTATCACGGTCATGACTTTGAAAAAAAACTTTCAGCCGCCAGAACCAAGTTAGAGGGCGGCACCGTATTTGCCTACCATGTCCATGACCCAGAACGATATGGAGTAGTTGAATTTGATACTACAGGTCGCGCTATCAGCCTGGAAGAAAAGCCTGTAAGGCCCAAGTCCAATTATGCCGTGACGGGTCTTTATTTTTACGATACCAACGTAGTTGAGATTGCCAAATCCGTTAAGCCTTCTGTACGTGGCGAATTGGAAATTACATCCGTCAATCAGATATACCTCGATAACGGAAAGCTGGATGTGCAGGTAATGGGGCGTGGCTACGCGTGGCTGGATACTGGTACGCATGATTCGTTGCTGGAGGCTTCACTGTTTATTCAAACACTAGAAAAACGTCAAGGCTTGAAAATTGCCTGCCCTGAAGAGGTTGCATATCGCCGAGGTTATATCACAATGGAGCAAATGGAACGGTTGGCTGAGCCATTGGCAAAGAATGGATATGGCCGATATCTGCTTGATATTCTAAAAGAGAAAGTTTAATAGATATGCAAGTTATACAAACTGCAATAACCGATCTTTTAATTATAGAACCCAAAGTGTTCGGAGATACGCGTGGACTTTTTTTCGAGAGTTTCAATCAAAAAATCTTTGAGAATCTCACGGGACTATCCGTCAACTTCGTCCAGGATAACCACTCCCGATCGGCGCAGCATGTGCTACGTGGACTGCATTATCAAATCAAACAACCACAGGGTAAGTTAGTTCGTGTGGTGGCAGGAGAGGTATTCGATGTGGCAGTAGATATTCGTAAATCATCACCTACCTTCGGTTTATGGGCGGGTGTTATTCTTTCTGCCGAAAACAAACGGATGTTATGGGTGCCGGAAGGTTTTGCCCATGGCTTCGTCGTACTTAGCGAATATGCAGAGTTTTTATATAAAACAACAAATTATTGGGCGCCCGAATATGAGCGATCTATTTTATGGAGCGACCCCGACCTGGCTATTGATTGGCATCTAAACCAGAACGTCCCTGTTTTGTCCAAAAAAGATCAAGAGGGTTCTCTTTTTAACAAGGCAGAACTATTCCCATAAAGTTTATTGGTCAAAAGCAGTCACCGTAGAGCCATTTGCGTTGGCTCAATTTTTCTTCAAGCCATCAGCAAAAAACAGTCGGATTGCCAACCATTTTATAAAATTCTGAATTCCGTTCGATGTATGTGCTGCTTAACTCAGAGATTGGAGCTCGCTCAACGCTTTGTGTTGGCTTGACAGCCGTTCGTGGCTGAATTGCTCAAGCGAGGTGGGCGTATACTGGGACACAAAATCGGCGAGGAGCATAATACAACCCTGATCCAGTCGACTTGAATCTGACCCTTAGATTGTCGATACAGGTTTCGGCGGATTCTTTGCACTGCTCGGTGAGATGGGTGGAGTAGAGGTGTCTCAGGCAATGCGGCTGAATTTTAAGAAGGCTGGAATCAAAGGTTCATGGACTCAATTTAGAAATTCGTTGGCCGTTCAGCGCTTGGTAACAAGCAGTCAGCAGTTTAAAAATGCTTGCAAAACCAAGTGCTCAAGAGCACATACTCGCAGCTGACTTAATGGAAATCTACAAAGCCTTGGAAATCAGTTCAAAACCTAGAGGGATCAAAAATCTGATCAATGAACGAAAGATTAACCCGAAAAATAAATGGCCTCAGCACTAGCGATCGATAATTACATGATTTTGATATATTTTATATTGGCGGATTCAAGTTCGAAGCGTAACAGCAAATACTGGCTTGTTATAGCGCATCTCTACCCCGAATAATACTTCATGCGGTGATCTGAAACCTAGTACTTTGCGTGGCCGGTGTTTTAGTCGTACTGTCGCTCGCTGCACCTGCTCCTTAGTTACGCCAGACAACACCATGCCCTTTGGGAAGTATGCCGGATTAGCCCTTTACTGTTCTCGATCAGTCCCCGCTCCCAAGAGCTCTCGGGATGCTTGAACCCGGATAATCCATTAGGCAATTTAACCAGCCTCCCCCTTTGAAAAAGGGGGATTAAGGGGGGATTTTGTGTCCTTGCAATGCTCAACTCCCCCTAGCCCCTTTTTCAAGGCTATGTCGTAGTTAACTGTTGATTTTTGGTAACTGTTTAATTATGAAGGATTTTTCGTTAATCATAAAAACGCCCAACTCTTTGATTTATAGATGTTTAGTAAATTGTTAAATCAAATTCAACAGCTAATTGCGACATAGCCTTTTTCAAAGGGGGAATGCGAAGTCATCGCGCGAATCAGGTCTAATGAATTATCTGGGTTGAAATAGATCGCAGCCTGTAGCTCGGCAGAGCTACTTGCATGGCCCGCAATCTTGTAGCCACTACCGTTTTACACCATCGACATGTTTGCTGCGTATGTGGCCCGCCAACACGTAGCGTGACCGCCTCCCTTAGTGACTCTTGCCGATGACGGCATCACCCTCTCAATCCCGTATACGCGTCTTCCGGTCAACGATGCCCGGGAGCTCATCAATGCAGACACGGTTCTTGAGCAGTAAGCGCTTAACTTCAACAAGCGATTTGCAGTAAGCGCTTCAGGAAAAGCAGGGTATTCAGCGAGGTGTGATTTTGGTTAAAGTTGCCGCATGGAAATTCCACGGCAACAACTTATCCATTTCATCCGCAG
>JGI24723J26617_10002115_pt1 | contig 16246 bp, 15 predicted proteins | sample Cruoilmetagenom6_FD_26617 | JGI IMG/M metagenome (IMG submission 26617)
GACATACTCCCTGCCGTGGCCCAATTGACAAAAGCCACAGATTCTCCCGAAACTGCGGGGCTCACAACCTGAGTCCCGCTTTTTTCAGCGAGGTGCCCGATGGCCCAGATTGCTCATACCGAAGGCGAAGCCAACACATCCCAAGCCCGCCAGAAATGGTCCGCATCCGAGACCGACGATGCTGCGCGCGATCTTTTGCGCCGCGATGCGGACGCGTTTCTGCATCAAAGCCTGTCGAGCCCCTGCGTGGCGACCATCGCGCGGGCCGAAGGGATCTGGATCGAGGATGTGGCCGGACGCCGCTACATGGATTTCCACGGCAATTCGGTGCATCACATCGGCTATGGCCATCCGCGCCTTGTCGCTGCGATCAAGGATCAACTGGACAGCCTGCCATTCTCGCCAAGGCGTTTCACCAATGATGTGTCCGTGGCCCTGGCCGAGCGGTTGGCGGAAATCGCCCCTGGTGATCTGGGCAAGACGCTCTTTACCACCGGTGGGTCGGATGCCAACGAGGTGGCGCTGAAGATCGCGCGTGCGGCGACGGGCCGCTTCAAGACGCTGAGCTTCTGGGATGCGTTCCACGGTGCCGGTTTCGGGGCGGCTTCGGTTGGCGGCGAGGCGACGTTTCGCAGCCATATCGCCGGGCCGCTGCTGCCCGGGGCCGAGCATGTGGCGCCGTTCCATTGCTATCACTGCGCCTACGGTCATCCGGGGCCGGAAACCTGCGCGCTGGCCTGCGCAAAGATGGTGGACTACGTGCTGCAACGCGAAGGCGATGTGGCCGCTGTCATCGCAGAACCGATGCGCGCCGTGCCGGTGGTGCCGCCGCCCGGTTACTGGAAGGCGGTGCAGGCCGCGTGTCACAAACACGGCGCGCTGCTGATCATGGACGAGATCCCGACCGGTCTGGGCAAGACGGGCGAAATGTTTGCGTTTCAGCATGACGGGATCACGCCCGACATCGTGACACTGGGCAAGGCGCTGGGGGGTGGCATCCTGCCGATTGCCGCCGTTGTGGCGCGTAATGATTTGGACGTCTGCGGCGATTTCGCCATCGGGCACTATACCCACGAAAAAAACCCGGTCACCGCGCGCGCCGCGCTGACGACGCTCGATATCATCGCGGATGAAGGGCTGGTAGAGCGGTCCGCCACGCTGGGGCGCGCTGCGATGGACCGGCTGCACGATTCCATCGGCTCTCACGCGCGTGTCGGTGACATTCGGGGCAGGGGCCTGATGTTCGGGGTCGAGATCGTCTCGGACAGGCAGGAGCGTACGCCGGACCCGAAACTGGCCGAGGCAATCTACTATGCCTGCCTCGCCCGCGGCCTCAGCTTCAAGATCAGCGCCGGAAATGTTCTGACCCTGTCGCCGCCGCTGACGATCCGGCAGCAGGATCTGGATGATGCATTGGGCATCGTCGAAGATGCCGTTCGGGATTGCGCCAATTGAGCGCCGGAGTTTTCCTCCTCGTTCTATTTGCCGCGTTTCTGCATGCTTTCTGGAATGCCGTCGTCAAGGGGGCCGGGGACAAGGCGGTGATGCTGGGGTTCATCGCGCTGGGTCATGTCATTCCGGGGATCGTGCTGGTAATCATATCCGGCGGGGTGAGCGCGGCGGCTATCCCCTACATCATCGCATCGACGGTGATCCACTGGGGGTATTACATCCTGCTGAACACGGCCTACCGGGTTGGAGATCTGAGCGTGGTCTATCCGATCGCCCGCGGGCTCTCACCGATCCTGATTGCGCTGGGGGCGCAGTTCTGGGTGGGCGAGGTGCTGCCCGTCACCGCATGGGTCGGCATCTTTGCAGTCTCGGTCGGGATCATGATCCTGGCGACTCAGCGTCAGGCGGTGGCAATGCCCCTGGTCGGGTATATGGCCGCGATCGGCGTCGCGATTGCGATCGCCAGCTATTCCATCGTCGATGGTGTCGGTGTCCGGTTGTCGGGCAGCCCGGTGGCCTATATAGGTTGGCTCTTTACGGCTGAGGCGCTTGTCGCGTTGTTCGTATTCGGGACAAGATGGCAGCGTGTGCGCGCGGTTCCGCGACGGACCTTCATGTTGGGGCTGTTTGGCGGTATCGTCTCGGGAACGGCCTACGGACTGGTGTTGATCGCCAAGATGTATGCACCGCTGGGTATTGTGTCGGCGCTGCGTGAAACGTCGGTGATTTTTGCGGCACTGATCGGCGTGCTCTGGTTCCAGGAAGGCCCGAAGGCCGCCAGAATTGCGGCCGCGATCGTTGTGGGCTGCGGCATTGTTGTCATTGCCGGATCGAAGGGGAGTTGAAGGAGCATGTTGAGACGATCGGCGCATAGGCACCGCCCCCGTGGCGGCGCGAATATGGTTCCGCTGTGCTGATCCTTTCGTTTCTCGTACAACTGGCGGGCGCGACAATGCTCCTGCTCTTTGCGGTCCGCATGGTGCGCACCGGTATCGAACGCGCGTTCGGGTCGTCCTTTCGGCGGGTTGTCACGCAAAACCGCAACCCGCTCAGCGCAGCCCTGGCGGGGCTGATGCTGGCGATCATCCTGCAAAGTTCGGCCGCGGTTGCGCTGTTGGTGGCGGGGTTTTCGGCAGCGAGCGCGGTGACATTCGGTGTCGGACTTGCGGTCGTTCTGGGGGCCGATCTGGGATCGGCCCTGCTCATTCAGGTGTTTTCGTTCAATCTTGACTGGTTGGTGCCGGTTCTTCTGGCCATCGGCGGCGGATTGTTCGTCAAGTCCGAGAATCGACGATTGCGCCAGTTCGGGCGCATCATCCTCGGGATCGCGTTCATCCTGATATCGCTGCGCTTTCTGCGCGAAACGATGGACCCGATCCGCGACAGCAGTTTCCTGCCCGCAATCGCCGATTACCTGGTGTCGGATTTCGTCACCGCGTTCCTTGTTGGTGCGTTTCTGGCATTCATCATGCATTCCAGCGTCGCGGTCATCCTGATGTGTGTCACGCTGGTTGCCGTGGACGCTATCCCCGCGGCGGCGGGGGTTTCGCTGGTGCTGGGCGCCAACCTTGGCAGTGCGCTGATTCCGGTCTGGCTCACCCGGGGGATGGCCAACACCGCTCGCCGTATCCCGGCGGCCAACCTGGCGGTGCGCGGGGTCGGGGCGGTGCTGATGCTCATCGCGGTGAACCGGCTGGGGCTGCTGCCCTATATCGGCGCGCCGGATTCGGCGCAGACGCTGATCAATGCCCATATCCTGTTCAATTCGCTCTTGCTGCTGGTGACGCTGTTTTTCTGCAGCAGGCTCGAACGGCCCTTTGCCCGGTTGCTGCCGCTGAATGCTCCCACATTCGAAGAGCAATCACCGATGTATCGCTCGACGCTCGACGATTCGGTGCTGGACAAGCCGCATCTGGCAATTGCCAACCTCAGGCGTGAAGTGCTGCGCATGGTACAACTGGTCGAGACGATGATTCACCCGGTCATGGACCTTTACCAGGCCTATGACGCGGGCCGCGCGCGCACTGCCATAGCGCAGGACAACTTCGTGAATACGGCGCTGGATGATATCCGGCGTTATGCGGCTTCCATCCCGAGCGACGGTCTGGCCAAGAGCGACAGCAAGCGGGTGCGCGAGCTGACCGAATACGCCATCGCCATCGAGGCCGCAGGCGATATCGTGGTCAAGCGCCTGATCCCCTTGGCCAAGGAAAAGCACGAGAAGGGCATCAAGTTCTCGCCCAGCGGCCAATCCGAGATTTGCCGCATGCACGAGCAGGTGGAGGCCAATATCGAGCTGGCGTCGAACCTGCTGATTTCCGATGATCTGGAAAGCGCGCGCCTGTTGCTCGAGGAAAAGGGAGAAATGGCCCGGCTCGAACGCAAGAGTCGCAAGCGCCATCTCAAACGCCTGAGCGAGGGCGTGCAGATCAGCTTTGACTCCAGCGATATCCATCTCGAAACCGTCAGTTCCCTGCGGGATTTCAACAGCTACATGGCCTCTGCCGCCTATCCGATCCTGCATCGCGGCGGGCAATTGCTGGAAACCCGACTGATCGAGCAGGATTACGACGATATCGAGATCAGACAGCGTTAATGCGCGTTGGCTTCGCCCTGACGCACGAAATGGACGCAAATCCCTGATCCGGGGGCGCTGATCCTGCGCTCTTCTTATCCTGATCCCACCAGGTGTGCCCGTTCGGAGGGCAGGCGGCGCTTTGGCGTCGCCGATCGCCGAGGTACTGTCACATGAATGTTGCACGGTGAGACTAGGTAGAGCAAAGTTGAAGGAGGGAAGATTCGTGGATAGGCAAAAATTATACATTAGTAGGAATTATCGATTTGGCTTCTTGGTTGTCTTTGTAAGAAGCTTTGCCGAACAAAGAGGTCCGTATGAGCGGTCCCGCATTGAAATCAACAGAGGAGACGGGAAATGAAGAAACTTACAATGGCGCTGAGCAGCGTTGCGTTCGCGGCGCTGACTGCGACAGGTGCGCTGGCGGATACCGAATTGACGGTCTACACGGCGGTCGAAGCTGAAGATCTGGCGCGCTATGCCGAGACGTTCAACAAGGTCCACCCGGACATCAAGATCAACTGGGTGCGGGATTCGACCGGTGTCGTCACGGCCAAGTTGCTGGCCGAGCGTGACAATCCGCAGGCGGATGTGATCTGGGGCCTGGCCGCAACATCACTGCTGCTGCTGAAGTCCGAAGGCATGCTGGAGCCTTATGCGCCTGAAGGCGTTGAAAATCTCGACAAGAAGTTCGTTGACCGTGACAATCCACCGGCTTGGGTGGGTATGGACGCCTGGGTGGCAGCAGTGTGTTACAACACAGTCGAAGGCGAGAAGCTGGGCCTCAAGGCGCCGACCTCGTGGCAGGATCTTACTGATCCGCAATATGAGGGCCATGTGATCATGCCTAACCCGGCATCGTCCGGCACGGGCTTCCTGGATGTGTCCAGCTGGCTGCAGATCTTCGGTGAAGAAGGTGGCTGGGAATACATGGATGCGCTGCACAACAACATCGCGCGCTACACCCATTCCGGTTCGGCCCCGTGCAAGCTGGCTGCGTCGGGTGAGATCCCGATCGGCGTTTCCTTTGCCTTCCGCGGTGCCAAATCCAAGGCCGCCGGTGCGCCCATCGAAATCATCGTGCCGACCGAAGGCGTCGGCTGGGACATGGAAGCCACGGCAATCGTCGCCGGCACGGCCAATCTGGAAGCGGCACAAAAGCTGGTTGATTTCACGGTCACAAGGGACGCGAACGTGATGTACAACACCGGTTACGCCGTGGTGGCCTATCCTGGCGTTGCCAAGCCGGTCGACCATTTCCCCGAAGGGCTGCTGGATGCGATGATCGACAACGATTTCGAGTTCGCCGCCAACAATCGCGACCGCATTCTGTCCGAATGGTCGAGCCGCTATGACGGAAAGTCCGATCCCCAGTAATAGGGCCCGGACGGCAAAAGAGGGGCGAGCCGTGGGTTTGCCCCTCATCCTGCCAAAACTGGAATTTGCTGCGCGACAGGATCGTGATCGGCTATTCTGTCTCTGACACCCAGCGAAAAGGATGAATTAGTGCGCGACGCTGCTGACGGGGCGGGCCCCTATCTGAGGATCGAAAACCTCTGGAAGGCCTTTGGGAAATTTGTGGCGCTGAAAGATATCTCGCTTGATATCGAGGACGGTGAATTCGTTTGCTTTCTTGGGCCTTCGGGCTGCGGCAAGACGACATTGCTGCGGGCCATCGCGGGGCTGGACCTGCAAACCAAGGGTAGCGTTTACCAGGGCGGGCAGGACGTGTCGAACCTGCCACCGTCCGAGCGCGACTTTGGCATCGTGTTCCAGTCCTACGCGCTGTTTCCCAACCTCACGATCGAAAAGAACATCGCTTTCGGGCTCGAAAATACCGGCCGTAGCAAGGACGAGATCAACAAGCGCGTCGCCAGCCTGCTGGAACTCGTCGGGCTGCCGGATCAGGGCCGGAAATACCCCGCGCAGCTTTCGGGTGGTCAGCAACAGCGTATCGCGCTGGCGCGTGCCATCGCGACCAATCCCGGCCTCTTGCTGCTGGACGAGCCGCTGTCGGCGCTCGACGCCAAGGTGCGCGTGCACCTGCGCCACGAAATCAAGGAGCTTCAGCGCAAACTGGGTGTGACCACAGTGATGGTGACGCATGACCAGGAAGAGGCGCTGGTGATGGCCGACAGGATCGTGGTGATGAATCACGGCGTGATCGAACAGGTCGGATCGCCCACCGAAATCTACCGAGCGCCTCGGACCCTCTTTGTCGCGGATTTCATCGGCGAGATGAACCAGATTCCGGCGCAGGCAGGTGCGGCCGACGAGGTCGTGATTGGTGGCGTTACGATGAAATCGCAGCCGCACGAATTTCCCAGAGGCGCGCAGATCGTCGCGACGGTCCGCCCTAACGACATTATTCCGCACGGCGAGGGTGCCCGATCGCCTGGCGGCGACGACACCATCCAGACTGAGGAAAACGTGCTCGAGGTGCTGGTGGATGAAATGGAGTTTCTCGGCTCGTTCTGGCGCTGCAGGCTGAAACACGACTGTTTCGGGGAAAGCGAATTGATTGCAGATTTTTCCGTCAACGCCGTCCGGCGGCTTGAGGTGACGGCTGGGCGCATGATGACCGTCGAACTGGCACAGTCGCGGCTGCTGGCCTTTGACAAGCCGGGAGCGTGACCGATGAGTGACGTGAGCATCAACGACATCCCGGCTGGCCCGTGGGTCAAGGGAAAACTGTCGCGCGATGATCTGATCATGCGCGGCAGCATGATCGTGATCGCCCTTTATCTGCTGATCACGATGGTGTTTCCGCTCTACGCGATGCTGTCGAAATCGTTTTCGACCTATCAGTTCAATCTCGCAGCTTTCGAGGTTCAGGTCAGCGACGAAGAGGGGACGAATTTCAGCGACCCGGTCACATTCGCCGAATTGAACGAAGCAGGCGATATTCTGAAAGCGCGGGATTTGATTGCCGGGTCTGACGGCAGGCTGGGGGTCACGCAGTTCTTTCCCGATTTCAGCTTTCGCAGCCCGGTCAAGTACCGCATTCGCAATCTCGACGAGGAGGGGCGTTTTCTGGTCGGCTCAAAGCTGTATGACAGCACCGACTGGCTGGAACTGGACAGCAATACCTTTCGCCGGGTTCAACTGCGCCCGACAAAGGATATTGGTTTAGGCAACTTTACCACCTATTTCTCGACCCCTGCGCTGTCGAATTCGATCAAGAATTCGGTAATGATCGCGACGATCAGCACGATCATCACCGTCACGCTGGCCTTCTGGTTCGCTTATGCGCTCAGCCGCTCTTGCATGCGGTTCAAGGGGTTGTTCCGCCTTATCGCGATGGCGCCCATCCTGGTGCCGTCGCTGCTGCCCGGGATCGCGCTGGTGTACCTCTTTGGCAATCAGGGCATGCTAAAGGAACTGCTGTTTGGCGGAACGATCTACGGCCCCATCGGCATCGTGATCGGATCGGTCTTCTTCACCTTTCCGCATGCGTTCCTGATCATTTCGACCGCGCTGGCGATCTCTGATGCGCGCCTCTACGAGGCGGCGGTGTCGCTCAAGGCGACCTCGTGGCGTACCTTCTGGACGGTCACGATCCCGGGGGCGCGCTATGGTCTCGTCTCGGCGGCCTTCGTGGTGTTCAACCTCGTGATCACCGATTTCGGCCTGCCGAAGGTGATTGGCGGGCAATTCAACGTGTTGGCCGTGGATATCTACAAACAGGTGATTGGTCAGCAGAATTTCGAGATGGGCGCAGTGGTTTCCGTGGTGCTGGTGCTGCCCGCTATCCTCGCCTTTGCGATCGACCGTTTCGTGCAGAGCAAACAGGTGGCACTGCTTTCAGCGCGCTCGGTGCCCTATCAGCCCACCCCAAACAAGCGCATGGACTGGATCATGTTCGGTTATGCCAGCCTCGTGGGGGTGTTCCTGATTGGCATGCTGGCGATCTGCCAGTTCGCGGCGCTGGTCAAGTTCTGGCCCTATGATCTCAGCTTCAGTCTGAACAACTTTCAGTTCGACAAGATGGATGGCGGCGGCTGGGATGCCTATTTCAACTCGATCAAGCTGGGGCTGCTGACGGCGGTGATCGGCACGTCTATCATCTTCTTCGGCGCTTACCTGGTTGAGAAGTCGAATGGTTTTCGCGTTGGGCGGACGATCTTCCAGATGTTCGCAATGTTGCCCATGGCGATCCCCGGGATGGTGTTGGGGCTTGCCTATATCTTTTTCTTCAACAACCCGGACAACCCGCTGAATGCGATCTACGGGACGATGACGATCCTCGTGGTCTGCACTGTGACGCACTTCTACACCGTGTCGCATCTGACGGCGACGACGGCGCTTCAGCAAATGGACCGGGAGTTCGAATCCGTCTCTGCCTCGCTCAAGCAACCGACGCTCAAACTCTTTAGCCGGGTGACGGTGCCGGTCTGCCTGCCCGCGATTCTTGATATCTCGATTTATCTGTTCGTCAACGCGATGACGACGGTTTCGGCGGTGGTGTTCCTTTACTCGCACGACACGGCGCTGGCGTCGATTGCGGTGCTGAACATGGACGACGCGGGCGATATCGCACCGGCGGCGGCGATGGGCATGATGATCTTCTACACCAATGCGGGGGCGCGCATCATTCACCTGATCGCGTCACGTGGGATCGTTGGCCGCACGCAAGCCTGGCGAAGCCGGTAGAGCGGGCACAGTGATGGCGCGGCGCTTCGGCAGCCGCGCCAAGTAATTGCCGGTCCCGCCGCTCGTCAGGTTGCCGATGCCCCAAGTCGTTTTATCGCTTGGCAGCATGGCAGATGATCGCCCCCAAATGTGGCCGCTGTTATGCATGCTATGACGACTTTCAGACACTGGTATAGCTGCATCACATGCTGACCTCCGGCACCAGTTGGCACAGCGTCGGGATCGTGGGACTGTTGCGCGCGCCCCCATCATGACCGCGCTGGCTCGCGCGCCGGGACGAGTTGAACCGGATTTGCGATCTGGGGCGCACGCAGGACAGATAGCGCGCGCCGCACGGCTTAGATGCGTGCTGCGGCCCGATCACTGCGTGCCAGCCGCCGTTCAAGTGTCCTGACGCCCCAGGAGGCGAACAGGATCAGCACCAGGTACTCCAGTACCAGCAGACTGTAGATTTCCAGCGGTCGGTATTCCACGACGACCAATTCATTGGCCCGGCGGGTCAGTTCGCTATAGCCGATCACCGACAAGAGCGATGACGCCTTGAGCATATAGACGAACTGGTTCCCCAGCGGTGGCAGGACACGGCGCACCGCCTGCGGAAGAATGATGAAGCGCAACTTGTCCATATAGCTCAGCCCCAGCGCATCCGCCGCCTCGCGCTGGCCGGCGTCGATGGATTGCAGCCCGGCGCGGAAAATCTCGGCCTCGAAGGCACTGTCGCACAGCGCCAGCGCAATGACGCCGGCAAAAAAGACGCTCAGTTGCAGTCCGGTCAGGACTGGCACGCCGTAATAGACCCACAGGATCAGCACCAGCATCGGCACCGCGCGGAAAAATTCGACGTAGATGCGGCTGGTGATGGCCAGCAGGCGATTGGACGACAGGGCGGGCAGGGCAAAGATCAGCCCCAGCATGACAGAAAGCGTGATCGAGACGAGGGCCACCGAGATCGTCGAATAGACGCCGTTCATCAGGAATTGCAGATTGCTCAGCCCGCGCGTGTCGAAGGGCGAGACCACATGCCAGCCCCAAGTGTAATTGCCGCCCCCGCACCCCGCGAGGAAAAGCAGGGCCAGCAAAGGCAAGAGTGGTTTCAGACGCAGTGACATTGTGGCGTCCCTTCAGTGTGACAAAATCTGGTCGAGAAATGACTGCGTGCGGGGGTTCTGGGCGCCACGAAAGAAATCCTCGGTGGGGGCCTTCTCCACGATCTGGGCCTGATCCATGAACACCATCGTATCGGCCACCTTGCGGGCAAAGCCCATCTCGTGGGTGACGCAGATCATGGTCATGCCTTCGCGCGCCAGTTCTTCCATCACGTCCAGGACCTCGCTGATCATTTCGGGATCGAGCGCCGATGTCGGCTCGTCAAAAAGCAGCACGCGCGGCTTCATGCACAAGGCACGGGCGATGGCGACACGTTGTTGCTGCCCGCCGGACAATTGCGCGGGGTATTTTTTGGCCTGTTCGGGGATGCGCACGCGTTCCAGCAGCGCGAGCGCGGTTTTTTCGGCCTCGGCGCGGCTGAGGCCGCGTACCCGCATCGGGGCCAGCGCCAGATTGTCCAGAACGCTCATATGCGGAAAGAGGTTGAACTGCTGGAACACCATGCCGACCTCGCTTCGGATGGTCGCCAGATTGCGAGTGTCGTCACTCATCTCGATGCCGTCGACGATAATCTGCCCGGCGTCGTGCTGCTCTAACCGGTTAATGCAGCGGATCAGCGTGGATTTGCCCGATCCGGAAGGGCCGCAGATGATTACCTTTTCGCCACTTCGGACCTCAAGGTTGATATTCTTGAGCGCCGTGTAGTCGCCAAAGCGCTTTTCGACGGCGATGAGTTGGACCACCGGTTTGGCGTCCTGCGGGGCCGCCTGCGCTGCGCCGCTCATCGAAACGCCTTGTGGCAGCGCAGGGTCCGGACTTTGAGATCGCGCTTGTCGATGCTCGACCCGTGCGGTTCGGACGGGGACGTGAGACAGGTTTCGAAAACGCTACCGCCGCTCTTGCCGCGCGAATGGCGCTGCTCGATCTCCCGGAGGTTGCCGGGAGAACTGGTTTCGATCTTCGAATTCATTGCTTTGGCTCCTTGCCTCACGTCGATGCCGGTCAGTCCTTCAGCAGGACAACGCCCCATTTTTCGTTGAGCGTGTCAAAGTACCCGGCTTGCTTTTTCAGCAGGATCCAGTTGTTGACGTAGTTGAGCCAGATCTGATCATCAATGGGCGTCAGAAAGGCCATTGGCAGTGCGGCGCGCGACTGCTCTGGGAAGATCATCTGAATCTGGTCATAGCGTTTTTGAAGGCCCGATGCCTCGATCAGCGTCGTCACGGTATAGTCCGAGCGGCCAGCGAGCACTTCCTGCCAGCCGGTTCCGGGGCTCTCGACCCGGCGCATCTTGGCGTTGGGCAGTTCGGCGCGGATGTAGTCCTCCATCGTGGTGCCCAGCGTGACACCGGCCGTGCGGTCAGGGCTGTTGAGATCATCCCAGGAAGAATACTGATCGGCGTTTTGCTTCAGGACCACGGGCACGAAACCGTTGATGCCCCACGGTGTGCTCATCCCGACCACCTTGGCACGCGACAGGCTCATCGAGGTGCCGCTCATGGCGATGTCGTAGCGGCCGGCCTGAATGCCGGTGATCATGGTTTTCCATTCGGTGGTGACAAACTCCACCTCGACGCCCAGATCCTTGGCCATCTCGCGTGCGGCGTCGATCTGGTGGCCGACGAATTCATCCTTGCCCACTTCGCGGAAAGACATGGGGAAGTAATCGCCGGTGGTGCCGACCCGCAGAACACCGCGCTGCTGGATTTCGTTGAGCAGAGAATCTGCCGTTGCATCCTGCGCTTGGCTTGCTGTGCCTGTCAGCGTGGCGGCAAAACCGACCAATCCGACCATTGCGCCGATCAGCGCGGTCCGTCTGTTATGTTTCATGTCTTTCCCTCCAGGTTGGATATGCGGCCTTGTTCGATGCGAGGCCCGCTTGAATATATTGCGCGATCTTTGGCTGGCCACCCTTTGTGCGGTCATGACGCGGATGCTGGCAACTCAAAACCGTCATCTTTGTCGAGAGAAAGTGCGCGAGGCAGAGATTTGGCGATGTTTTACGTCGTTTCCGCCTCGATAAGTTTTGCGAGCCCGCTTCGGAACAATTTGGCCCCGGCATCCAGCCCAAGATCCAGCGCGGGTGTGTCCGCGCGTTTCATGCCTTCGTGAACCTTGACCAAAACAACGCGGTCTTCTTCAAACGCCATGCGCGCGCCGGCATTCATCCGCTCTGATATCGCCTTGTCCTGCCCATCGGTGTTGCGGTGCTGAAACCAGAAGTAGCGCGTATTGTCTTCGTCGATCGGGGTCATGAAATTATACGAGATGTTGATATATGTCTGGTCGACCGGAACAGAGCCTTCGCCGCCGGTGCCCGCGGGGGTGTAGATCGACTTGTTCAGCCCGATGCCGGGGTAGAGCATCTCGTAATGCTGTAGCCGGTCGCAGGGGCCGTCGAACTTGACCAACGGTGCGTAATAAGGGCTGGGCGCGCAGTTCATGATCCATCGGTGGACCAGAACGCCGCCCGCGTGCCGGGACACGTTCAGCGGCTCGCTGTCCGTGCCTGCGCCCGCAAAGGAGGACACATGCACCCAGGCGACATGGCTGGGGTCCAGCAGGTTGTCACATACCCACAGGTAGTTGCAGGCGATGTCCATCGCGCCGCCATCGGTATAGCCCCAGTCGGGGTTCTCGAAATTCTCGATGTTCAGGATCAGGTCGGGATCGGCCTTGTCCGCATCGCCCATCCAGATCCAGAGCAACCGGTAGCGATCCACGACAGGATAGGAGCGAACAACCGCGCGTTTGGGGATATTGTCGGGTTGCGTGGGCGCGGCGATACAGGCCCCTTTGCAATTGAATGTCAGGCCGTGATAGCCGCATTCAACCGTATCACCCCGCAGGTTTCCCTGCGATAGCGGCAATTTGCGGTGCGGGCATGCATCTTGCAATGCGGCTGCCGTGCCGTCTGCCTTGCGGTAGATGACGATTTCATCGCCAAGGATGGTTGCCCTCTGAAGGTGGCGGCCAAATTCGGCGCTCCACCCGGCGACATACCAGCAATTTCTTAGAAACATATCATGAGTCCAATCCTGCACTTTGTCACAATGCGGGCCTGCGCGGGCATTGTGCAATCGTCAAGAGGTTATGCCATGCATTAGCTGGGTTGATATATTTCAAGCGAGGGCTGCGCTGCGGCCTCTTCAAACAGCCAGTCGCGAAACAGACGCAGACGCGGGGTGCGCAACGCGTGCTTCCGGCAGACGAGCCAATAGGCGTATTGCGACGGAACCTGATGCGGCAGCGGGGCAACCAGCGCGCCACTGGCCAGTGAATCCTGAACCAGCGGCGAGCGCCCCAAGGCCACGCCGTAGCCTTCGATCGCGGCCTGCACAACCATGTTGGATTGGCCGAACCTCCGGGTGTTGGCCGGTTTGGGAAGCACGACGCCCGCGCGCTCTGCCCAGTATGACCATGTGGGCGGCTCCCCCCCCAGATCGGAAATGTCGTCTATCAGCAATGTATGATGCGCCAGATCCGCGGCTGTCTCCAGCGGGTGCCCTTGGGCCAGCAGGGACGGGGCGCAGACCGGGGTAAGTGTCTCGGACAGAAGCTTTTCCACATGCATGCCACGATAATTCCCAAGGCCGTAGCGGATCGACAGATCGCAGTTGCCGACCACCAGGTCGCCGCCGGAGGTGTTGGTATGGATTGATACCGACAGATCCGGGTTGGCCTGGTCAAAGTGGATCAACCGCGGAAATAGCCAGTTCACCGAAAAGCCGGGCAGGCTGGACAGGATGATCGGCGCATCGCGGGCATTGCGGCTCTGCAATTGTGTGCAGATGTCCGATATTTGCCCCAGCCCGGCTGCAATGGCCGTCGCCAGCGCTTCGCCGTCGATGGTCGGCTTGCTGCCAGCGCGGCTGCGATGCAGCAGGGGGCACCCCGTCCATTCCTCCAGCGCCTTGACGTGTTGGCTGATGGCGCTTTGCGTGACGTTCATTTCCTCCGCCGCGCGGCTGAAGCTGCCCAGGCGTGCAACGCTCTCGAAGCTGCGGAGAGAGGTAAATGGCAGGTTCCTGATCATATTATGATTTCTAATGATATACGTTACACCTTTGCAATTGAAATGCGCGCCTCAGGTCAGGACAGTCGCCCAACCTGTCCATGTGTCCCGGCCCGCGCGCCGGGGTTCGCAGGATTGTCACCGATTTCTAGAGGAGCGCGTCACATGACAGCCTGGATCAGCATGATCCCCGATGAAGAGGCGGGGCCTGAGCTGCGCGCTGCGCTGGACCTGGCGCAAACCCCGCATGGGACGGTGGACAACGTGATGCGGGTGCATTCGCACCGGCCCGGCACGATGCGCGGACATGTCGTGCTCTACCGTGCGGTGCTGCATGACGCGGCCAACACCATTCCAACATGGTTGCAGGAGGTCGTCAGCTCCTGGGTGTCGATCCTGAACAATTGTCCTTATTCGCTGGCCAACCACTGGGCGAATGCTGCGCATCTCATCGGGGATGCCGGCCGGGCAGCAGAGATCCGTGCCGCTCTTGATGCGCGCTGCCCGCAGGATGTGTTCGAGGGCCGTGAACTGGCGCTGATGGTCTATGCCGAAAAATTGACGCTGCGTCCCGGTGACATGTGCCGGGAAGATGTCGAGGCGCTGCGTAGCGCCGGGCTGGATGATGGCGAGATTCTCGAAGCCAACCAGATCATTGGCTATTTCAACTACGTCAATCGTCTGCTCAATGGGCTGGGCGTCAGCACTGATGGCGACGTCGTGGGCTATTACAAGAAGGATTGAGACGATGGACTGGAAGGCATTCCTTGGCGAAACGGAAAAACGGATTGGCACACTGACCAAGGCCGCACCGGAGATGGCCAAGGGCTATGGCACCATGTCGCGCGCGGCCAAGAAGAATGGCGCGCTGGATGAAAAAACCAAGGAGCTGGTCGCGCTCGGGATCGCGATCACGACCCGTTGCGAAAGCTGTATCGGCTTCCATGTCCGTTCGCTGGTGCGTCTGGGAACAAGCCGGAATGAAATCATCGAGACACTGGAAATGGCCGCCTATATGGGCGCAGGGCCGGGGATCACCTATGGTGCCAAGGCGCTGGAAGCGTTCGACCAATTCGCAGCTGACCGCGACGGGGATGAATGATTGACGCAGGCGGCGATCAATCCCGGCGCGCTGAACCTGATCGCCAATTGTGCGCGTGTCGTGCCCGGCGAACATGTGCTGGTCGCTGTTGAATCGCCTGATCTGGGCTATTACGGCGCGGATCTGGCGCCGTGCATCATCGACGCGCTGACCCAACTGGGCGCACGGGTGGAACGCATTGAAGTCGCGTTTGCACCCGAGGCGCGCCAGGTCCCCGAGGCGCTCTTGTTCCGGATGCAAGAGGCGGATGTGCTGATCTCGCTGGCGCGTATCGGCGATCAACTGCGGTTTGATGATGCGCCGGGCCGGGCGCGGATGGTGCAATGCTATGCGCTGGATGCCGAGATGTTGAATTCGGATTTTGGCACCGTGCCTTACGAAGCATTCACCGCGCTGAAGGACGCGGTGGACGCGGCACTGTTCAGCGCGGCGCGGATCACGATCACCTGCGCGCGCGGCACGCATCTGTCCGGCTGGGCCCCCAGCGGGGCGATCCCCAAGGATACCACCTGTGCGCGGTTTCCGCTGTCTGTCTTCTCGCCGATTCCGGCGGGGCAATTTTCCGGGCGTGTGGCCTTGCCGGATTTTCTGGTCGGAACCGGATCGCGCTATTACGATACCTTTTATACGCGTCTGGACGAAGGCACATTTGCGGAAATGTATGATGGCCGACTGACCGAGTTCACGGGCAACGCCCGCGGCGTGGCGCAAGCGAACGCGCATTATGACGAAGTTTCGGCGCGCTACGGGCTGGATCGAAACGTCGTGCATTCATGGCACGCGGGGATCCATCCGGGATGTGCCTATACCGACACCGTTGAAAATACGCCGGAACGGTGGAGCGGCTCTGCCTTTGGCAATCCAAGGATTTTACATTTTCACACCTGCGGGGCACAGCCCCCCGGCGAGATTTGCTGGAATGTGATCGACCCGACAATCGAGGTCGACGGCATCCGGTTGTGGGAGGACGGTGTCTTTTACCCCGAGCGGTTGCCGCAAGCGATGCATGTGCTGAACGCGTTTGCGGAGGTCCGGCAGCTGTTTGCCGCACCGGAAATGGCCATCGGGCTGTAGCGCGGAGCGTTGCGCGGGCACTGGGCCGAAGCCTTGAGGATTTGCAGGCCAGCCACAATGCCGATTTGCGGTCTTTTCGAATTGCTTGATGACGGGGTCGATTTCGGCCCCGTTATCTTGTGGGGAACCGCGGGGCTGTGGCGCGCGATGTAAGCAGGTAGGCCTCGCACGGGCTTTGTTGCATAAATCGCTTCAGGGATTCACTGTGTGAATCCAGCATGATAGCTGGGCGACATGAGCAGTTGGGCCCCTACGAAGTACAAGACCA
>JGI24723J26617_10002118_pt1 | contig 16240 bp, 17 predicted proteins | sample Cruoilmetagenom6_FD_26617 | JGI IMG/M metagenome (IMG submission 26617)
CCCTCTATCTCATCTGCAAACCGTTCACGGCCCACAATCCGGCACCGCGGATCTTCCTAAAGGCCGCCGGTTTTCTCCTTGGACTGCGCGTTTCAGTGCAAGGCGAACCGCGTAGGCGCGCCGCCTTCCTGTTATCCAACCATGTAAGCTGGCTTGATATTCCGGCACTTGGCGGGCTGACCGGCACAGCGTTTGTGGCCCATGACGGGTTGGCAGCGCACAGCTGGCTACGCTGGCTTTGCCGCATGAATGACACAGTCTTTATTGCCCGGCATGATCGAACAAGTATCGCCCGTCAGGTCGAGCAGGTCAGGCAGGCTTTGCATGAAACCGGCTTGCTGACTGTATTTGCAGAGGGGACCACGGGGCCTGGCGACAAGATACTGCCTTTCAAATCCTCTTTGCTGTCCGCGCTCAGCCCTGCACCGCAAGACATCTTGGTCCAGCCCATCTGGCTGGACTATTGGCCGCGGCCAAGCGAAATTGCCTGGCTTGATGGAGAGACTGGCAAGGAAAATTTTCTGCGAATCGCCGCGCGCGCCCGGCCCATCGGCCTGACAGTTCATTTTCTGCCGCCGCTTGCGCAAGATACGCTAACCAGCCGAAAATCGATCGCCAGCGCTTCACACGGGGCGATCGTCAGGCAAATGCAAAACACCAACCGGCAGCGCGATCAGCGCGTGGCGTTGTAGGCCAGTTGATCCTCATCGAGCTGGAAGCCCACAAGCAATTCAAAATCGGCGCGTGCCAGTGCCGCCTTCACCTCTGGATCGGACATGGGATCCAGCGCCGCATCCGAATCCCCGGCCCGGCGTTTGCGCGTGATCCGTTCGCGAATTTCTTCAGGCAGCGTGGCAGCAGCGGCATCNATATAGGCTGAACCCTGCGCATTTGCCGTGGAGCGCACCTGNCCATCATTAAAGCTGATNGTCACCTGGCCAACGCGCTTGGAAACGACCGCCGATCCGCCCCGAAGCACGCTGACAAAATAGGGAATTGTGATCTGCCGCGCACCGCGCGCATCATTGCGGCGAACCGCCACGTCAAAAGTCGATGTCGCAAAAATTCTGCTGCTATCTTCTGTGCACTGCACGCGAACATTGGTCATAACCGCAACGGCGTCGATATTGCTGGCGATCTTCGCCCCGGACCCGCGGAAAAGCGTTACATCCCCGGTATAGTTAGGAATGCCAGCAGCAGGGCAACGCGAACGGACAGCGGTTATGCCGACGCCCTGGTCCACAACAATCTCTCCGTCGGACCGGCAAGCGGACAGGCCGCCAACTCCTAACAGAGCCAGCAGACCGACAAGAGTGAAGCGTTTGCGCGTTGTCATTTTTGCATCCTCGATTGGCATACGCTCGCCCTAGCGAGCCGCGCGCCAAAGCGCTAGAGGCAGCATCATGAACGCGCCATTATCCGAACCGGCCAATCAGATACACCTGCTGATCGCAGCCCCAAGAGGGTTTTGCGCAGGTGTCGACCGCGCCATCGAAATCGTCGAACGTGCGCTCCAAAAATTTGGTGCGCCGGTCTATGTGCGCCACGAAATCGTTCACAACCGCTTCGTTGTCGATGGCCTTAAAGCCAAAGGCGCGGTCTTTGTCGAAGATCTGGCTGAAATCCCGGACGGCTTCCCCGTGATTTTCAGTGCGCATGGCGTTCCCAAATCGGTTCCGGAAGAGGCAACCGATCGCGGGCTTGATTGGCTCGACGCCACTTGCCCACTTGTCAGCAAGGTGCATCGTCAGGCCGAGCGCGAGATCGCGGCTGGCCGCCACATCCTGTTCATTGGCCATGCGGGCCACCCTGAAGTTATCGGCACGCTGGGCCAGGTGCCGGACGGGCATATGACACTGGTTGAGACGATTGAGGACGTTCACGAGCTTGGTTTTTCAGCCGAAGATGAGCTGGCTTTCCTGACCCAGACAACCTTGTCGGTGGATGATACCGCCGCAATCGTGGCAGCTATTCGTGGTCGCTATCCCGAAATTTCCGGGCCAATAGCCGAAGATATTTGCTATGCCACATCAAACCGTCAGGAAGCGGTCAAGACGATTGCTCCGGATTGCCAGCTGGTGCTGGTGATAGGGGCACCGAACAGTTCAAATTCCAAACGGCTTGTCGAAGTGGCTGAGCGCTGTGGCACCCCGGCGAGGTTAATAGAACGGGCTGCGGAAATCGAACCGCAATGGCTGGAAGGTGTTTCAACTCTGGGCCTTACCGCGGGCGCGTCCGCCCCTGATGAACTGGTGAATGAAGTAATAGAGCGCCTTGGCCAGCTGCGCGTGGTGACACAGGAAGAAGCGGTGACTGCCGAGGAAAATATAACCTTCAAGCTGCCGCGTCAGCTTACTGACTGAGATAATCCAGCATGGCCGTTTACACCAATCTTGGCGCCGAAACGATGGCGCAAATCATCGCCCAATTCGATGTTGGAACGCTCGTCTCGGCCAAAGGCATTGCCGAAGGCGTTTCGAACAGCAATTGGCTGATTGAGGCCAGGCGCGAAAATGCGCAATCGAAGCGTTTCATTCTGACCATGTACGAGAGCCGGCTCGATACCGATGATCTGCCGTTTTTCCTGGGCTTGCTCGATCATCTTGCCGCTTGCGGCTGCCCCGTCCCGCGGACGATCCATGACCGCGACAATCAGCCGTTCCGCTTTCACGAAGGCAAGGCGATTGCCCTGATTGAATTCCTTCCGGGCATCTCGGTATCCGATCCCCATCCTGATCAGGCGCGCGCGGTGGGTGCTGCTCTTGCCCAGATTCACCTTGCGGCGGGGCAATTTTCCGGCACTCGGCCAAATACCATGGGGCTTGCTGCATGGAAGCAGCTTATGGCTGACTGCGGAGGCAAGGGAATCGCCTCAATCGACCCAGCGCTGGAGCAGACAGTCGCCAACGAATTGTCTTTCCTGGCCAGTAACTGGCCCGACGATCTGCCGCATTCGGTTATCCATGCAGATCTGTTCCCCGACAATGTCCTGATGCTGGAAAACACAGTGTCCGGCCTGATCGATTTTTACTTCGCCTGCACCGATATCACCGCCTATGATGTTGCGGTTACGCACGCAGCCTGGTGTTTCAGCGCCGATGGAGCAAATTTCAGGCCCGACCTGTCGCAGGCCCTTTTGGCCGGCTACCAGTCTGTCAGGCCGCTCAGCGCAGCAGAACTTGAAGCCCTTCCCGTTTTGGCACGCGGCGCATCGATGCGCTTTCTTGCCACACGAGTCTATGATTGGCTGAATACGCCCAACGAAGCGCTGGTGACGCTGAAAGATCCGCTGGATTTTGCCCGAAGGCTGACTTTCTATTCAGACCCGGCGCATGCCAGCATATTTGATTTTACCTGATAAAACGGCTTTATATACATTGAAAAAGATAGATATTTTTACCGATGGCGCGTGCAAGGGCAATCCTGGGCCAGGTGGCTGGGGGGCGCTGCTGCGCATGGGGCAGTATGAGAAGGAACTTTCGGGTTCCGATCCGGACACCACAAATAACCGGATGGAAATGACAGCGGCTATCACCGCGCTTAATGCGCTGGTAGAGCCATGTGACGTCACAATATGCACAGACAGCCGCTACGTCATCGACGGGATGACAAAGTGGATCGAAGGCTGGCAGCGCAAAGGCTGGATCAATGCCAGCAAGCAGCCGGTCCGCAACGCCGATCTATGGCATAAGCTGATCGAAGCGGCGAACCACCACACCATTACGTGGGAATGGGTTCGGGGCCACAGCGGCCATCCCGAAAACGAGCGCGTCGACAAGCTGGCCAGCGATGCAGCAGACGCCGTGCGCGAAAGCTGAAAAGCTGCTCAAACGGCCAGGGTAAGGCGTGGTCACCGCGCCTTACCGGCAGGCCGGTCAGCTGGTCGTGTCAACCGTGTCTGCTTTCGGTCCGTTCTTCTTGATCGATTCGATGGCATTTTTTGCGCTGGCCTTGCTTGAATAGCCTTCGGTCCAGAACATTGTTTCCGAATTGTAGCAGAAATAGGCGACGAATTCGCCCTTCTTGTTCTTACGAATCTCGAAACGATGAGCCATCATTGTCCTTTCATCACATGCAGCGAATCGCTGCGGACATGGCAACCTATCCCGCTGTCAGCCCCGTGCAAGTCGCTGCGGCGCAAACGGGCCGGGATCAATACCGCTGATTGCGCTGCCCCCCAGCACACAAGCTGCCAAACTGGCCGCAGCAGGCGCGGTTTGTATTCCAAACCCGCCCTGCCCGGCGAACCAGAAAAACCGGGGATTATCGCCATCGAAGCCGTAAACGGGTAGGCGGTCACCCGCAAAAGTGCGCAGACCGGCCCAGCGATGGCTGATGGCGCGAACCGGCCAATTGACCACATCTGCCAGGCGATCCAGCGCCACGGCAATATCCAGCTCCTCAGGCGCGGCGTCGCACGCAGGGCTGGGTGTCTCGTCCAGAGGGCTAAGCCAAAGCCCGCCAGAATCGGGCTTGAAATAGAAATCCTCGCCCATATCGAGAACCAACGGCAGGTCGGCGGGCACGCGGACATCCATCGTCAGCTGCACAACCGTGCGCCGCAGCGGCGTCAGGCCAAGCGGACGGACACCGGATGCCTGCGCAACCGTATCAGCCCAGGCTCCGGCAGCATTAACAAGAATGCCGCAGCGCAGCTGCCTGCCGCCGCCCAGCGTCAGCAGCCACCCCGAACCATCCCGCTGCGCTGCTACCATTTGGCTGCGCGTCGCGACTATGGCTCCACCGCGCTGCGCCGCCGCCAGATAGTGCTGATGCAGCGCGGCCACATCAATATCGCAGCAATCCGGCTCCATCGCGCCGCAGGTCCACTGTTCCTTAAGCCCGGGTATCCGCCTTTCAATCTCGTCTCTTGAATAGCGTTCGATGTCCACGCCAAGCGCTGAAAATTGCGCCACAAATGCATCAATATCCGCCCCCTGCCCGGCCCGGCCAATGGTCAGCGCCCCGCGCGGCGACAAGAAGCCGTGTTCGCGCAGAAATGGCCCCGATGCCTCTGTCAGCGGCTGCACCTTCGGCCCGCCATAGCTTTCTGTCCAAAACGCGACGGACCGGCCGGTGGCATGATAACCGGGGCGATCCTCGGCTTCGAGCACGATAACGCTGCCCGCCGGTGCCAATTGCGATGCCAGCGATGCACCGGCGATACCGGCACCCACAATCGCAATGTCATAACTGTCCATCACGCCGGGTTGCCGGCCGCGGGTGCAACATCACCGAAAAACCCGTCAATCGCGGTGATCGCCCGGTCCCTTATCGGGTCTTCTTCCCGCAATATTTCGTGCCGCGCTTCCTCTCCAAAAGTCAGCGTCCGCGCATCGCGGATACGCTGGGCCGCCTGTTGCGTGGCCCTGGGTGACACCAGCGCATCTGCATCGGTAGACAGAATACAGACAGGCGATTCGATGGATTCCAGCAGACCGGGTTGATCGAGCAACCGCATTGATGCCAGCGCGCTTTCAATCCATCCCCAACTGGGGGGGCCCAGCGCCAGTTGCGGGCGCTCTTTCCTCCACCATATCTCATCGGCATACCGCTTGCTGTCGTGGGTCAGCAAATCGAAGCGATCATCAGGCAAGCGACCGGGTTTTTCGGAGCCTTTCCAGGCAGAGCGTTTGGCCCCGCGCAACCACGCCATTGCGCGCGCCACCCCATGCAGCAGGCCAGGCGGCGCATGTTGCGGCAAGAACCCCAGCATCGGCGCGACCAGCACCGCAGCATCCGGCTTGACCAGCCCCATCGCCAGCGCACGCAAAACGATATGGCCGCCCATGGAATGGCCAACCAGAACATGGGGCGAAGGCTGCGTAGCGCGCCATTCGGCCCAGAATTGCGCTAGATCCGAAACCCAAACGCCAAAATCATCGACATGGCCTGTGGCCAGGTCATCCCCCAACCTGCCCGACAGGCCCTGCCCGCGCCAGTCGATCGACGTGACATTCCAGCCCATGGCGAACCAGTGATCGAGCGTATCGAGATATTTCTCATAAAAGTCCGCGCGGCCCGGAAGGAAAAGCAGCGAACCGCGAACCGGATCGGCCTGGCTGTTCCAGTCAATTCGGCGAATGCGCTGCCCATCGGGGGCGGACCACCAACCTTCCAGTGCAGCCGCCGGTATGGCCCGGCGGTCAAAGCAAACATCGGGAATGGATTGCTGCTGCATTGCGTGCCTAACGCCAGCCTCATTTGCTTAGTTACTATTTAGTAAGCCATGACCAGTAGAGCTTCACCCTGTTTCAGGGGGAACACGTGAATGCAGGGCGGAATTTTCTCGTACGCATTGCTTGCTGCATTGGCAACCGGTCTGCTGATCGCAGCGATCACGGACCTGCGCCGACGCCAGATAGACAATTGGCTGACCGCAGCAATCGCGATTTGCGCGCCGCTTTTCTGGCTATCAACCAGCCTGCCCCTTACCGAAATTGGATTTCAGTTTGCCATCGCGCTTGCGACCTTCGCGGTGCTGGCAATACTCTTCNCACTTGGGCTGATGGGCGGCGGCGATGTCAAACTTCTGACCGCGCTTTCGCTTTGGATCCAGCCGATGTGGTTTCTCAAACTTGTCATTGTCATGGCGCTTGTTGGCGGCGTGCTCACGCTTATTTTCGGGGCCATCCATCTTGCCCAGCGCAAGAAGGATCGGGTCGCGGTTCCCTACGGAATCGCCATTTCCGCCGCAGGTCTGTGGGTTCTGATGAACCAGTATTTTTTACCTCTTCAATCAACGGGGCATCTGGGATGAACCCGATTTTAACCATTTGGTCCGACATTCACCGATCGAAATTCAAGGACTTTTCTAGGGGGCTTGTATAGCCATGGATAAGAAGAAGCTGGTGCTGCTAGTTGTTGCGCTACTCGTAGCGGTTGGAACGGCCTTCGCGGCGCGATCTCTTTTCATGGGTGCATCGACGCCCGAAGCCGAAGCGGCGGTTGAGCCACAAGGCCCCAAAGTGCTTGTTGCACAGCGGGGCTTGCCAACGGGCACGATCATCACCGCAGATTCGGTGAACTTCCAGGACTGGCCTGAAGAGCTGGTTCAGGACGCCTACTTCATTGATGGCGAAGCCGATATGACCAAGCTGCTTGGCACGGTCGTGCGCTTCCCGATCACGGCAGGCGAGCCGGTTACGCAAGGCGCGCTTGTTGCGCCGGGCGATCGCGGCTTCCTGGCAGCGGCGCTTGGCCCCGGCATGCGCGCTGTAACGATCCCCGTTTCCGCCAAGACCGGCGTTGCCGGCTTTGTCTTCCCTGGAGACCGTGTTGACCTGGTGCTGACCCAGACTGTCGCAGGCGGCGAGGGAGAACCCCTCAAGGCTTCCGAAACGGTCCTGCGCAACCTGCGTGTCCTTGCAACCGATCAGTCCACCGAATCAGAGACAGTTGATGGCAAAACGGTGGTTCGGGCTTTCCGTACCGTTACCATCGAGGTGACACCGCGCATCGCAGAGAAAGTCGCGGTTGCCCAAACGATTGGCGCGCTCAGCCTTTCACTTCGCTCGCTTGCCGACAACCAGGCACAGCTTGAACGCGCGATTGCCAGTGGCCAGGTCAAAGTGCCCCAGGGTGCAAGCAAGGAGCAGGAAGAACTGCTGCTGCGCCAGGCCGCGAACCGTCCGCTCGATGGCTCCACCACATACGTTACAGGTGGCGATGTCTCGCGCTTCCAGCGCAAGAGCAAGCCGATCAGCGCCGAAGAAAAAGCCGCCAGGGTTGTAAACCGGGCCGTCAAGGCGATTTCCGCCGGTGCCGGGATGCCAACTGCCGCGGTTCGCATGGGGCCTGTGGTGCGCGTCACCCGGGGCAAGAACACCACCATCGAAACGGTAGGGGGCAACTGAGATGTCCGATTATCGACCTCAGAATACAACCGTCAAGATTTCCACCGCCTCAGGGGGCAACAGCATGAAATCCCGTTTGATAAAATCGGCGCTGAGCGCAGCATGTGCCTTGGCCCCGCTGATCGCGCTACAGCCTGTCGTCGCACACGCTCAATCGGTCGTCCGCCCGGCTCAGGACATTTCACTGTCGATCGGCAATGGCCAGCTCGTCAATGTGCCCGGAAACATGGCAGATGTGTTCATCGCCAATGATGCGGTTGCCGATGTGCAGGTCAAATCCTCACGCCAGTTTTACATCTTCGGCAAGGGCGGCGGCACCACCACCGTTTATGCCAGTAACGCTCGCGGCGATATTATCTGGTCGGGCAATGTAAACGTTGGTTCCAACCTGGGCAGTATCGATGCGATGCTGGGCCTGGCGATGCCCGAAGCCAAAATCGGTGTTTCCACCATGGGCAAGGACACAGTCCTGCTGACCGGAACGGTCAAATCGCCGGAGGATGCCGCCGAAGCCGAACGCCTGGTCGAAGCCTACATCGGTGACGGGGCGAATGTTATCAGCCGCCTCAACATGGCAACCCCGCTGCAGGTCAATCTGCGGGTTCGCTTTGCCGAAGTCAGCCGCACACTGGTTCGTGAAATCGGAACCAACCTTCTGACCCGCGACACCACCGGCGGTTTCCAGTTCGGTGTGGCCCGTGGGCGGGGTGGCTCTACTTCGATCAATCCACTGAACACTGGCAACTTCCCGATGCTCGATGCATCGTCAGTCTACGGGCTGCCGGCAAATACAGTGTCCTTGCCGTTCAATCCGGCCACTGGCCAATTCGTTGTGGGCGGCACGCAATACGGCTTTTCGCCGCTTGACGGTGCAACCACGCTTGGCCTTGCCGGAAAGCTGGCAGGCATCGACATTTCCTCCGCCCTCGATCTTGGCGAGCGGGTCGGCCTGGTGACAACGCTTTCGCAGCCAAACCTGACCGCGCTGTCGGGCGAAACCGCCGAATTCCTTGCTGGCGGCGAATTCCCGATCCCGATCAGCCAGGGTCTGGGCGCAACCGCCATCGAATATCGCAAATACGGGGTCAGCCTGAGCTATACCCCCACTGTGCTCTCCAATGGCCGCATCTCAATCCGCGTCCGCCCGGAAGTTTCAGAACTTTCAAGCCAGGGCGCTGTGACGCTCAACGGCTTTCAGATCCCGGCACTGACAATCCGCCGCGCTGAAACAACGATCGAGCTTGGCTCTGGCCAAAGCTTCATGATCGCGGGGCTGATGAGCAACAATTCGCAGAACAATATCGACAAGACACCCGGCGCCGGCGATCTGCCGATCCTGGGCTCGTTGTTCCGCTCAACCGCTTATACCCGCGGCGAATCCGAACTTGTGATCGTGGTCACACCCTATCTGGTCAATCCGGTCAGCGATGGTGATATCAAACTGCCCACCGATGGCTTCAGCGCACCAAACGAGCTGCAGCGCATTTTGGGTAACATGAGCGCAGGCAAGCAATCCGAGGTAGCCCGCCCAGGGGCCACGGTTGCCCCCAGCGACACGACAAACCCGGAAATCAGCATGGTAAAGCCCGCGAACGGCAAGCCTGCGAAACCCGCAAAATCTGAGCGCCGCGCATCTGCTGATGTACCGGCACCCGGCTTCAGCCTGAATTGAGTGAGGTGACGATCATGAAGAAATTCCTTCCCAAACCGGCTCGCAAGTCAGTTGGCGTTGCCCTTGCACTTTCCATGGGGCTGATACTTTCAGGCTGCGGCGGCATGCCCGGCAACCGGTCCATGTACAGCGTCAACCAGCCCGTCGTGGAGCGCACCAACTATGCGTTCGATCTTTCGACAGGTGCCGGTGGCCTTTCCTATCCCGAACAACGGCGGCTTGCCGGTTGGTTCGAGGCAATGGACCTTCGCTATGGCGATCGCGTTTCGATCGACGACCCGCTGAGCAGCTCTGCTACTCAGGCCGCGGTCGAGGCACTGGCATCGCGCTATGGCCTGCTGGTCAATGAACGGGCGCCGGCCACACCCGGCCACGTCAATGCCGGCACCGCGCGTGTCATTATCACCAGGTCAACCGCTTCGGTGCCAAACTGCCCGAACTGGTCTTCCAAGTCAGACGTCAATCTCGCCAATGGGCTGAGCACCAATTTCGGCTGTGCCGTCAATGGGAACCTGGCCGGTATGATTGCAAATCCGGAAGATCTCATCCGCGGCGCGGATGCCACAGGCAATACCGTAATCATGAGCTCAACCAAGGCCATACGGACTTTCCGCAACAAGGAAGTAACCGGGGCTGGCGATGTTGCTGCAATCGGTTCGAAGGAGAACTAAGTCATGAATGCACCCTGGAAAGCGGGTTCCCAAGGCGATCGGGACATCTTTGCGGCATTCCTGTGCGACGAGGCATCGCTTGATGCCCTTCGGCCCGTAGTTATCGAAATGGGCTGGCAGCCTGAGAAGTGTAACAAAGGCGGACTGCGCAATGCGGTCCAGTCTTTGTCGATCACAGCCAGCCCCCATATCCTCTTGGTGGATTTGTCCGAAAGCGGCGATCCCCTGAATGATATCAACGCTCTGGCAGAAGTCTGCGAGCCCGGCACAATCGTTATNGCGGTTGGCCAGGTCAATGATGTCCGGTTGTATCGCGATCTGATTTCAAGCGGCATCCATGATTATCTGCTCAAGCCACTTGCCCCTGCGCAAGTTCGCGATTCGCTAACGCAGGCGCAGGCTGTTTTCACGCAGCCCAAGCAAAGCGAAGGCTCAGCGATAAAACAGCATATTTCGACTGCTGTGATTGGCACCAGGGGCGGTGTCGGGGCCTCTACCCTGGCAACATCCTTGGCCTATCTTTTCAGTGTGGACAACAAGCGTCCCACCGCTCTGCTTGATCTCGACATCCACTTTGGAACNGGCGCGCTTGCGCTTGATCTGGAACCGGGCCGAGGCCTTACCGATGCAATCGAGAACCCCAGCCGCATCGACGGGCTGTTCATCGAACGCGCAATGATCAGGGCCAATGACAATCTTGCCATCCTGTCAGCTGAAGCGCCGATCAACTCTCCCCTGATGACAGATGGCGCGGCATTCATGCAACTGGAGGAAGAATTCCGCCAGGCGTTTGAAATGACCGTCATCGATTTGCCACGCAACATGCTGATCAATTTTCCGCAGCTGCTGGCAGACGTAAACGTGATTGTGCTTGCGACCGAATACACGCTGGCATCTGCGCGCGATACGATCAGGTTGCTGTCGTGGCTTAATTCCAATGCATCACATGCCAAGGTGTTTGTCGTGGCCAACAAGGTTCAGGGCAACATTGCCGAGATCAGCAAAGCTGATTTCGAAGCCTCGATCGAAACCAACGTTAACATCACCATCCCCTATGACGTCAAAGCCGCCAGCAACTGTGCAAAGTTGGGCCAGACCTTCTCTGAGGCCAACGGCTCAAGCAAGGCCGGCATCGCGATCAGGGATCTTTCCAATCTGGTGCTGGGTTCGGGTAGCGATAACGAAGACGGACCGGTCAAATCCGGCAAGTCATCGCTTCTCGGCAAGCTGGACCTCAAATCGATGCTTTCGAAGAAGGAAAAGCAATCGGCCAGGATGCCCGAACCCATCGATGCGATGGACGCCGAATAAGCGTTGAGCGGCCGCTTGAGGCGGCTTCTTCCGGTGCTATTTGTTAGAAAGGCGAGCTAAGCCGATGACCATTGTCCACCTCCTTCTGATTGCCGTCGGGCTGATGGCAATCATGGTGCTGGGATATGCGGCCTTCGCAGGCCCGTCTCCCGCCAAGGAAAGTCTGCGTCGGCTCAAGGCCGTGCGCTATCGCCATTCGGACAGCACCAATGCCAAGGTCGAAGCGCAGATGCGCAAGGCCGTGGCAGCGCGTAAACCGAAATTGCATCAGATTGCCGGTTCAAGCTCACGCGTTGATGCGCTGATGTTGCGGCTTCACCGCACCGGCATGACATGGACTCTCACGCAATATGCATATGCCAACCTTGGCCTGATCCTTGCAATTACCGTACTGATCTATCTTAGCACAGGCGCTGCAATGCTTGCGCTTGGCGTAGGTATCCTCGTGGGTGCAGGCCTGCCACACATGATCATCGGCTTTCTGATCAAGCGGCGGGGAGACCGCTTTACCACGAAGTTTCCGGACGCAATCGAGCTGCTCGTTCGCGGCCTTCGGTCCGGCTTGCCTGTAACCGAGACGCTGGGCGTTGTCGCAACGGAAGTGCCTGGGCCTGTCGGCGAAGAATTCAAACAGATTACCGAACGGATCAAGATCGGCCGGACAATGGAAGATGCACTTCAGGACACCGCCGACCGGCTGAATATGCCGGAATTCAATTTCTTCTGCATCACTCTTGCGATCCAGCGCGAGACAGGTGGCAACCTTGCCGAAACATTGGCGAATCTTTCCGATGTGCTTCGCAAGCGTTCGCAAATGAAATTGAAGATCAAGGCCATGAGCTCGGAATCCAAGGCATCCGCCTATATCGTTGGTGCCCTTCCCTTCATCGTTTTCGGCATGATCTGGTGGATCAATCCGCAGTATCTTGGCGGATTCTTTGAAGACGAGCGACTGATCGTTACCGGCCTTGGCGGCCTGGTCTGGATGGGCATTGGTGCCTTCATCATGGCCAAAATGGTCAGCTTCGAAATCTGAGCCAGGAGCGCGAGTTATCATGCTAAATCAACCCGCAGGCCCTTCGCTTCTAGGCTTTGATGTCATCCTGATCGCAACGATCCTGGTTGGCCTGGCCTCCGCAGCGGTCATGGTGGCAATCTATGCCGCCGTCACGGTGAAAGATCCGATGGCCAAACGCGTCAAATCGCTTAACGAGCGGCGCGAACAGCTCAAGGCCGGCATTACGCTGTCGACACGCAAACGTGCCAGCATTGTCCGCAAGAACGAAACCGCCGATTCGCTCAAGAACATCCTTTCGGGCCTGAAGGTCCTGCAGGACAGCCAGCTCGCAACCGTGCAGCAAAAACTGGCTCAGGCCGGTATTCGCAGCAAGGAATGGGCCGTCGCGGTCATCTTCGCGCGGATGGTCCTTCCGGTAGCTTTCGGCATTTTTGCCGGCATCATGATCTACTGGGTGGATTCTTTCCCTGAATGGGGTTCGCTGAAGAAATTCGGCCTTTTCGCCCTGTCGGTTGGCGCTGGCTACAAGGGGCCGGACATCTTCCTGCAGAACATGATCAACAAGCGCACCGACCTGATCCGCAAGGGTTTGCCGGATGCACTTGACCTGCTGGTCATCTGCGCCGAAGCCGGTCTGACGGTGGACGCTTCGTTTGAACGTGTCGCCAAGGAACTGGGCCGCGCCTATCCCGAACTGGGTGACGAATTTTCGCTTACGTCAATCGAGTTGTCGTTCCTGCAGGAACGCAGGCAGGCGTTTGAAAACCTTGCCTACNGGGTCAATCTGGAATCGATCNAAGGCGTGGTTACAACCATGGTCCAGACCGAACGATACGGCACCCCGCTCGCCTCGGCGCTGCGAGTGCTCTCNGCGGAATTCCGAAACGAGCGGATGATGCGCGCTGAAGAAAAAGCCGCGCGCCTGCCCGCGATCATGACGGTGCCGCTCATCCTGTTCATTCTACCAGTACTGTTTGTGGTCATCCTTGGCCCGGCGGCCTGCTCTATCGCCGATGCCTTCTCAGGCGATGGGCCAGGAGGCTAGTCAACCAGCCAAATCCTTCAGCGAGGGGAGCCACCTGCGAGCCAATTTGTGCCGCAGGTGGTTTTCCTTATGGGTTAAGCACCCGTCCAGCGACAGCGCCCAGCTTGGCAGCAAGACCCGGTGCCCATGCATCGGGCGATGTCATCACGGCATGTTCCAGCGCGCTGTCAATCGGGCTTGGCGCTCTTTTCTGGGGCAAAGCAGCCGCAAATGCGCGGACCGCCTTGCGCGCCAGTTCCGCATTGGCCTTCATCACATCCAGTATGTGCGCTGCCTCAACCCCGGCGTCATCTTCGCGCCAGCTGTCATAGTCAGTCACCATGGCGAGCAGCGCGTAAGGCAGCTCTGCCTCTCTGGCGAGACGCGCCTCAGGCATCGCTGTCATTCCGATCACATCGGCACCCCACGCGCGATACATGCGGCTTTCGGCACGGGTGGAAAACTGCGGCCCCTCAATCGCGATGTAGCATCCGCCTTCGTGTACTTTGGCACCAGCAGCAGTGGCTGCTGCCGACAGCGCCCCCGACAGGCGCGGACAAACCGGATCTGCAAGGCTGACATGCGCTGCCAGACCCGGTCCAAAGAAACTCTGTTGCCTGCCCTGCGTTCGGTCAATCAGTTGATCGACAGTTACAAAGCTTCCCGGCTCCATCTCCTCACGCAGCGAGCCGATGGCAGAAAGCGACAGAATATCGGTAACGCCGCAGCGCTTCAGCACGTCGATATTGGCGCGATAATTGACATCGCCGGGCGGTAAGGTGTGGCCGGCTCCATGGCGCGCAAGAAAGGTGAAGCGCACACCCTCGATATCGCCGCTCACTGCCTGGCCGGATGGATCTCCAAACGCGCTTGCAACGTCGATTTCCTGGCTGTTTTCCAGTTCAAGACCATCGGCCAGCCCCGATCCACCTATCACCCCGATGTGCCAACCTGGCGAATTTTCCTTAGTCATTTCCGGCCCTCTTGCGACAAGATGCCTGCTATTATGATATCAATCGTGTGCGCGCGATAGCGATCACGAAGTTCCTCGGTCAGCGAATCCTGGCCAAGACAATGCTTGAGCACCAGCCGGTCAGCGAAGAAGCTGTCCACCGCCCCGGTAACGGTAAAATAGAACATCTGTGGATCGATAGGCCGAAAAACGCCCTGTTCCACGCCTTCTCCAATCAAGGTGTCGTAGGCGCGGTAAAGCGGCAAAAGGTAGCATTCGGCGATGCGCCGTGCCTCGTCGGCGTCGCTGTCGCGCACCATCCGCATGGTCAGCTGATTAAGATAGGGCGCTGCATAAAACGTATCGATCACTTTCGAAATATGCCGCCGCAGCTTGTCAACCGGCCCCCAACCGTCATTCGCAACCAGCGCGTCTACGCTGGCAACAATCGCCTGCCAGTCCCGGTCCAGCAGCGCTGAAAGCAGACCCGCCTTGTTGCCGAAATGATATTTGACGAGCGCGGAATTAAGGCCCGACCGCTGGCTCAGCTCGGCCAGGGAAACATCCACAATGTCGCGGTCGCGCATGATCGCGCTGGCGGTTTGCAAAAGAAGATCGCGTGACGCGATTGCCGGCCCCGAACGCGCCGGCTTTCGGCCTGCGCTGCGGCCAGGCACGCCAGCTTTCAACGCGGCGCCATGCGGATTGCGCCATCAAGCCGGACGGCCTCTGCGTTGAGATAGCTGTTTTCCACCATATACATGGCAAGGCTGGCATATTCGTCCGGTCTGCCCAAGCGCTTTGGAAAGGGCACCGATGCCGCCAGCGCCGCCTGCGCTTTTTCTGGCAAGCCGCGCATCATGGGCGTTTCAAAAATGCCGGGCAGAATGGTGTTGACCCGAATGCCCTCGTTCATCAAATCGCGCGCGATTGGCAAGGTCATGCCCAGCACCCCGGCCTTGGATGCGGAATAGGCGGCCTGGCCCACTTGCCCATCCTGCGCCGCGACAGACGCTGTGTTGATAATCGCCCCGCGCTCACCTTGTTCATCAATTGGATCAATGGTGAGCATTCCCGCAGCCGATTTGGCAATACAGCGGAAGGTGCCGATCAGATTCACCTGCATAACGGTGTCGAAAACATCCAGCGGGAAATGCTTGACCGTGCCAGTCTCGCGGTCACGGCTGACGGTCTTGATAGGCGGAGCGATGCCCGCACAATTGACCAACACCCGTTCCTGGCCATGGCTTGCGCGCGCCAAAGCCAGGCCCTGATCCACGCTGGCATCATCGGTTACATTCACTTCGCAAAAGATACCGCCGATATCCCGCGCGACGGCCTCGCCCGCTTCGCCGTTGAGATCAAAAATCGCTACTTTCACGCCCTTGGCCGCAAGCGCTCTGCACGTTGCCTCGCCCAGGCCCGAAGCGCCGCCTGTCACAACTGCTGCGATATTTCCGTCAAGTTGCATTTTCTGCGCCTTTTCCCTGGTGGCCGGGTTAATCCAAGCCGAACCCAAATTAGCCCCGCCGGCAATTGGCAGCGGCTGTTGCTGCCGATTAACCGGGCGTGTCGGCGGGGTCAATCGATCCAGCGTGGTTCATACCGCCAGCAAAAAGGCCCGATCTGCCAACAATCCACCGCGCGGCATACCGCACCTGTGGAGTTGCGCTGCACGCGCCAGCCAAAGGGTTGAACGTGCGGCATCAATCGGGGTATCTAGCCAAAAATATTAT
>JGI24723J26617_10002119_pt1 | contig 16223 bp, 16 predicted proteins | sample Cruoilmetagenom6_FD_26617 | JGI IMG/M metagenome (IMG submission 26617)
AACGCAAAAAGGCCCGACGCGAACGCCGGGCCTTTCTAAACTTGAGAGCCTAGAAATTAGGCCGTCAGTGGAGAGATGCGAATTTCCACCCGACGGTTTTGCGATTTACCCGCAGCTGTCCCGTTGGACGCAATTGGCTGGCTTTCCCCCATACCTTGAACCAGGAAACGGTCGCCGCGAATGCCGCGTGTGGTCAGGTAACGCGCAACGCTTTGAGCGCGCCGCTCTGACAATGCCTGATTTGACTGAGCTGAGCCAACGCTGTCTGTGTGGCCATAAATGTCGACCAAAGACTTGTCATATTCTTCCAAGACGATGCCAACAGAATTCAACACTTCGTAGAAGTTTGCATTGATGTCTGCAGACCCTGTGGCAAACGTAATGTTGCCTGGCATATTCAAGATAATGTCATTGCCAACGCGTGTGACTGAAACACCTGTTGATTGAAGACGCTGGCGCAACTTCGCTTCCTGCTGATCCATATAGTAGCCAATGCCACCGCCAGCGAGGGCGCCAACACCTGCGCCGATCAATGCGCGTTTGCGCCAGTCGCCGCCACCGATCAGTGCGCCTGCGACACCACCTGCAAGAGCGCCAAGCCCTGCACCGATGGTTGTATTGTTCGTGCCCTGCTCGCCCGTGTAAGGGTCAGCGGAAGTGCAGGCAGCGAGTGCGAAAGTACTTGCGACCACCAATGTTGCGATACGTTTCATGTAATTGTCTCCTGAGATCTCTTATCCGCTGATGCGGCTTGTCTTGATCCTGTTTGGCGGCGTCTCATTTGAGCATCCGCCGGTTCCCGTACCCCCGGGGCTGAACCGATACCGGTTCAACTGAAATTAGTCTAGCACGAAGTATTGCTCCAAAGGTTTGTCGGAATGCCACAAACCATGCAAAAATGTCGAAATCAAAATTCAGCAAGCGAGGCTGCAAAACCTCGTCTGACAGAAAGGCATTATTCCATGGAACTATTTGATCTTAAAGGCAAAGTTGCGATCATCACGGGCTCAACACGTGGCATTGGCGAGGCTATTGCCCACCGCATGGCGGAACATGGGGCAAATGTTGTCATTTCCAGCCGCAAGGCAGACGCGTGCGACAAGACAACAAATGAAATCAACGCAAAATACCCCGGTCAGGCAATTGCCGTGCCTTGTAACATCTCCTCAAAAGAAGACCTGCAACGCCTGGTCGACACGACGAATGATAAATGGGGCAAAATCGACTCACTCGTTTGCAATGCGGCGGTGAACCCGTTTTACGGCTCGTCGAAAGACATTCCTGACGATGCATTTGACAAGATCATGAGCTCAAATGTGAAAAGCAACCATTGGCTTTGCAACATGGTGCTGCCGCAGATGATCGAACGCAAAGAAGGGTCGATCACTATCGTCTCCTCTATTGGTGGCCTGAAGGGTTCTCCAGTGCTCGGTGCCTACTGTATTTCCAAGGCAGCCGATTTCCAATTGGCGCGCAATCTGGCTGTCGAGTTTGGTCCTCATAACGTGCGGGTCAATGCCATTGCCCCTGGCCTCATCAAAACAGATTTCGCCAAGGCACTCTGGGACAATCCAGAAACGCTGGACCGCACGACATCAACCGCACCGCTTCGCCGCATTGGCCTGCCTGATGAAATTGCAGGTGCTGCCGTTTTCCTGGCGTCAAAAGCCGGAGCCTTCATGACCGGTCAAGGCCTTGTCATTGATGGCGGTGTGACAATCTCGTAAAGACGACCTCCATGTCCCCTCTCATCAGAGAGTTGCAACATAAAGACAAGACAGCCTGGGCTCCTTTGTGGGCTGGCTATCTTGCCTTCTATGAAACTGAGCTGGCGCCAGAAGTGTCTGAAAACACGTGGGCACGGCTTGTGGCTACGGATGGCAACATTGAGGGATTGGGCGCATTTGGTGAAGCCGGTGAAATGATCGGCTTCGCCCACTATTTGCTACACCCCGGCACGTGGGGGGCAGCACCTGTGTGTTATCTGGAAGACCTATTCGTTTCTAAAACAGCACGAGGCACAGGGGCTGGACGTGCGCTTATTGAGACGTTGGCTGATAAAGGACGCGCCGCCAGGTGGCAGTCGATCTATTGGCAGACGGCGGAGGATAATCTTCAAGCACAGTTTTTGTATGATAAGCTGGCCAAAAAAATGAATTGGGTTCGTTATGAGCTTGAGCTCTAGCCAAACGATCTAACCTCCTGCAAGCTGTTCGCTGGTCGCAAACAGGAGAGTGAACATGAAAACAGTGGTCGTAACGGGCGTATCCACCGGCATTGGCTGGGGCACCGTAAAAGTTCTCACAAAAAACGGGTTTCATGTTTTTGGCAGCGTTCGCAAAGCTGCCGATGGTGAGAAGCTGAAAGCGGAATTTGGCGATGTTTTCACACCCCTTGTATTTGACGTCACAGACGAAGCTGCCGTCGCTGCTGGCGCAGCTCAAGTGCGAGAGGCCTTGCAGGGAAACACTCTGTCTGGTCTGGTCAATAATGCAGGCATTGCGGCCCCCGGCCCGCTTCTCTTTCAATCCATCGATGAATTTCGCAATCAACTGGATGTGAACATAACCGGTCAGCTTATTGTTACGCAGGCATTCGCTCCCTTGTTGGGCGCTGATACCGACATGGAGGGAACGCCCGGTCGCATTGTCATGATTTCATCTGTTGCTGGAAAAAGCAGCGCACCGTTTCTGGGTGCCTATGCTGCCTCCAAACACGGGCTTGAGGGCATGGCTGAAAGCCTGCGGCGCGAACTCATGCTTTATGGCATCGACGTCGTGGTTATAGGTCCAGGTGCCGTTGCCACAACAATCTGGGATAAGGCTGAAGACGTTGACGTATCTCGCTATCAGAACACGGCTTATGCGCCGATCCTCGATCAGTTTAAGGAATTCATGCTCACATCCGGGCGAAAAGGTTTGGCACGAGAAAAACTCGGCCGCGCGGTTTTGAAAGCGCTCACAACGGCAAAGCCTAAAACCCGATATGCCGTCGTGCCCGGACGGTTGATGAACTGGACGATCCCACAGCTCTTGCCGCAGCGCATGGTGGACAGGATGATTGCCGGACGTCTCGGATTGTCACCGAAAAAGTAGATTTAGAATACGATGGAGGGTCTAACTATCATCAGCCAAACAATGGCCAACACCGCAAAAAAGGCAGGAAAACCACATACAACCCAAATGCGAAAGAGAGTATGGTAAGCATCGGGAAGCTGCTCTCCTTCAACTGCAGCGTCGCGCGCAAGATTTCTCATTTTCCATTGTATCCAAACAACTGGAAGCCAAAAAACGCCGACAAAAAAGTAAAGACCAACGGACAATAGAATCCATTTTTCGCTGAGCGTCCAGCCAACTTCCCAAGCAAGCAGAACTCCAGTTATCGGCTGCACAAGAACCGCAGTAGTTGTGAAAATGAAGTCGGCTACAATAACCGTGTCGGCTGTCTGTGCAACGAAATGCGCATCTCCTGTTCGATGTGCCATCAGCATAAAAAAGGCAATTCCAGCGCCAGTCCCCAGCAAGACACACGCGCCAATAATATGCATGAACTTCAACAACTCAAAGGCCATCACCGCTTCTCCAAGAAAGTCCAAACGAAGAAAGCTGGTAAGACTGATGGCAGAATTTTTACCAACGGCCCTAATGGATCTACCCACAAATCAGGAGCCACAACACTGGCACCAACCAAATAGGTTATGGATAGCAAGGCCATGCCGCACGCAGCCAGCCTTGTCAGATTTCTAACCAAAATCAGACAACCGAGACCAATATCCAAAATACTTCCCACAACGACAGACAGCCCGGCAAAATTCGGAGAAACACCACGCGTCATGAGAACTAATTTCGCGTCATCAAATGAAATAAACCCGATCAAACCGGATATGATCCAAAAAACAGCAAGAATGGCGATCATCAGTGGCAGGAACAGGTAAAGACGTGCAAACCAGCGTTCCTGAGTTGTAGCGGGAAGCTGCTGGAGGGTTTCATTGAGAGAAGAAAACCGCGGGCCGCCCGATGCTTTCCAAGTAGTAGCATCGCCCGTTATGCCTGCTGTCAATTCACGCATTGCATTACTTCGAAGCGGTGACCGCCACCCAAGCCAGCCCAAGAGATCAGCAACTATTTCAGCGAATCGAACAAAGAAATTTGGTAACGTTAGTGTTGCTTTCCATGCAGGAAAACCCTGCCACTGGCGAATAGCTCCTACTGTTTCCCAAAAACTACGAGGCATATCCTCCGCCAGATCATAGATTTGACGTGATGCAACCCGCCCCTCAATGACGGCTATAACTGCCTCCGCCACTTCCTTGATATAGACAGTTTGAATGGGCGCCTCAGCAAAGCATTTGAAACCAATGAACGGCATGGCAGCGTAACTGCGCAAAAGCGCAGTCCCGCCATAAGCTTGTGGCCCGAGGACGAGACAGGGACGAAGGATGCACCAATCAATCGTCGAGGAAAGAATTAGGTCCTCACCCTTTGCCTTGCTTCGCATAAAATCAGTTATGGCGCTTTCTGATGCACCGGCCGCCGAAATTTGCACGAGTTTCGTGTTGCTCAGTGCAAGCGCCTCGACAATGCGACCAACAGCGCGTTCGTGAATAGCGGAAAGGTTATCTTTAAGGCCGCTTTGCAATGCGCCTGATGCGTTAATGACAATATCAGCTCCGGAAAAATCCAGTTTCCATTGGGCAACACTAGTTGTCGCAATGTCACGAATGAGCCAGTCTATTTCGAGGCCAACTTCGCAAGTTACCGCTTCGGACCGACCAACTCCCGTCACGGAGTAGCCACGTGCTTTTAATGCACGCACACATGCTGAACCAATAAATCCATATGCCCCCAATACAATGGCGTGTGGCGTCACACTCATGTTCTCTCCAGTTTTCTGTCGTCCATAAACATTACCTGTCTCGCACATCATTTGAACAGTTTGTTTAAAAGTACGGCCACCAAAAAGAAAGCCCCCGGCGAGGGGGCGCCAGGGGCTGGGGGGATCAGGCCGTCAGCGGGAGGGGGGTGCTGACATCAAGGCTGATCGCCATCAGGGATCGAAAGACAAATAAGCCCTGTAATTTGATTTACAAGTGGCCTTTCTGATTTCTCCATTGAATTTCTTTGTTGCGACAAAATGACACCAACCGACTGGCGTACCAATCAGGAAACAGCATCCAGAACTTTTCTAAAGCGATCAAAAATGTCGCTCAAGTCCGCCTCATTTGCGATGAGCGGTGGTGAAAAGGCGATGGTGTCAGCGGTCACCCGGATCAACATGTTTTCGTCATGAAACGCTTTGCACATGGCGTCATAGCCCCGTTTGCCCGGCACGCCCTCAACAGGAGCCAAATCGAAAGCGGCAACCAGACCAATGGTTCTAATGTCTTGCACCAGCCTGTGTGACTTTAACGCATGCGCCGCATCCGCCATCACGGCTTCATTGGCACGCGCTTGTTCAAACAGCCCTTCATCCCTGTAGAGATCAAGAGTTGCAAGNGCTGCCGCCATAGCCAACGGATGGCCCGAATAAGTGTAGCCATGGAACAGATCAATTGCATGATCTGGACCACCGTCGCTCTGGAACATGTCGTAAATGTCTTTTGAGACCAGCACTCCGCCCATGGGTACCGTGCCGCTGGTGACGCCTTTTGCAAAGGTTAAAAGGTCTGGCGTGACGTCGAAGCGCTCGGCGGCGGTTGCATACCCCAATCGCCCAAAGGCTGTAATGACCTCATCAAAGATCAATAGGATGCCATGTTTGTTGCAGATTTCGCGCAGTCGCTTCAAATAGCCTTGAGGCGGCGCCAAGACGCCCGTGGACCCCGCCATCGGCTCAACAATCACAGCGGCTATGGTGGAGGCATCGTGAAGCGCCACAATTTTTTCCAGATCGTCCGCCAAATGGGCGCCCCAGGCAGGCTCCCCGCGACTGAAGGCCTGTTCGTCACGGTTGTAGGTGTCTGGCAAATGGTCAACGCCCGGCAACATGGTGCCATAGAATTTTCGGTTCGGCGAAATACCGCCAACGGAAATGCCGCCAAAGCCCGTGCCGTGATAACCGCGTGAGCGGCCAATAAACCTAGTCCGTGCAGCCTCGCCGTTCAGACGATGATAGGCCAGTGCCATTTTGAGCGCTGAGTCTGCTGCCTCAGACCCTGAATTGCAAAAGAAGGCATAGTCGATACCTTCTGGTGCCATTGCAGTCAGGCGACTTGCGACTTCAAATGCCTTTGGATGGCTGAATTGAAACGTCGGCGCAAAATCCAGTTCTGTGGCTTGCGCCTGTATCGCCTCAACAATGGGAGCACGGCAATGCCCGGCATTAGAGCACCAAAGCCCCGCGGTGCCATCGACGACGGGCGTGCCATCGGCCTTGAAATAGTTCATGTCTTTGGCGCGCACAACGATGCGAGGGTCGCGCTTGAAATGCTTGTTGGGCGTAAACGGCATCCAAAAAGCTTCCAGATCATTTGGCGCGCTGCCAGCGATCTTATTCAATTCAGCATTTGCCATATCAGCCATCTACCCAAGCCCTCTCCATCATCATAAGTTTAACAATAGACCGCATGACACCCTCGAGAGGCAATACACATGGGGGGTGACAAATGCCGCTCGTTTAGTAAATTAAACGAATGAGTAAAGATTTTCGCATCGCCCACGGACAGGCCCAAGCCGAACAAAAGACGGAAGCGCCCGACATCGGGAGACGTTTGCGCGAATTGCGCAAGATGTATGGCTTTTCTCAGCGGAAACTTGCCAAACGCGCGGGCGTAACCAATGGCACAATTTCGCTGATTGAGCAGGAGCGCATTAGCCCTTCAATTGGCTCTTTGAAAAAAGTGTTGGATGGGTTTCCGATCAATATGACGGATTTTCTGACCCTCGATATGACGCCCAATCGCCGAATNTTCTACAGCGAAAATGACCAGAAAGAGATTGCCGGCGGTGATCCCATTTCTTTCAAACTNNTGGGCAAAGACACGCGCGGCCGCGCCATTCAAATGATGCATGAGACGTATCANCCGGACGCCGATACCGGCGAGGAAATGCTGGCGCATTCAGGTGAAGAATGCGGCATCGTTTTATCAGGTGAGCTTGTGTTGACGGTGGGTGGCGAGACACGACTGTTGCAACCCGGTGAGGCGTACTATTTTGATAGTCGGCTGCCACATCGTTTTCGAAATTTGGGCAAGGAAGAATGCGTCATTGTTTCTGCCTGCACCCCGCCTTCATTCTAAGAGAAAAAAATGTCACGCGTAACAGATCAACTTTCCACGCTACTTGAAGGACCGGACATTATNATNGCACCTGGCGCTTATGACGCGCTGTCCGCGAAANTTGCCGCNCAGGCGGGCGCNAAGACCGTTTATATGACGGGCTTTGGCGTTGCCGGGTCCACACTTGGTGTGCCCGACATTGGCCTGATGAGTGCCACAGAAATGGCTGATCGCGCCCGAGCCATCGCCGGTGCCACGCACTCCATTCCGGTTTTTGCGGATGGTGACAATGGACACGGCGGCCCGCTGAATGTGGCGCGCCTGACACGGCTTTATGAACAAGCTGGCGTTGCTTGCATTCAGCTGGAAGATCAGATGTTTCCCAAACGCTGCGGCCACATGGAAAACAAAGAGATTGTCTCCATCACGGACGCTGCTGCAAAAATTCGCGCTGCCGTGGATGCGAGAGACAATCCGGACTTTAAAGTCATGGCGCGGACCGATGCACGTGCAACTCACGGATTTGATGAAGCGTTACGTCGCGGCGAAGCGTTCCTAAAAGCAGGCGCCGACATTCTTTTCATTGAAGCACCGCGGTCATTGGATGAGCTTGAAGCTGTTGCCACCACGTTCAAGGGTGTGCCACTTGTTGCCAACATGGTGGAGGATGGGAAAACGCCCTATCTCGACGGGCCTACCCTTCAAGAAATTGGCTATAAGATTGCTATCTTTCCGGTCTCAGCCCTGCTATCCGTGACAGAGCGTTTGCAATCTCTCTATTCAGACATGCTGGCTGCCCACAAATTGCCGATTGATGTGCCGCGCGTCACCTTCCAAAAATACAATGAGATCATGGGCCTGCCTGACATGTTGGCGGAAGCGGCTGCGTTAGATGAAAGCAACGACGACTGATGCCTAGCTGGAAAAACATACTCGACCGTATTCTGGATCAAGACATTGAGAAAGCGCCGCCGCACGTTCACGCGCTCAAACTCTATGATGGCAAGCTGACGGAAATTGGTGAGGGGCGCATCACCTATGTCTGGCCGGTGAACCCTGAGTTCATGAACCCACAGGCGGTGTTTGGTGGATATCTCGCAACGCTCGCGGACCAAACCTGTTCCTTCGCGCTGATGACGCTTTTGAAAGACGATCAGAACTTCACAACCGTCGACCTCAATCTCCACTACTTCCGCCCGGCGACTGGCGGCACAATTACTTGCGTTGGAGAAGTTATCAACGTGTCGAAGACACAAGCCTATGTGGAAGCGACATTCACCAATGACGCTGGCAAAATTGTCTTGAAAGCGCGTGCCGTAGAGCGCCTGTTGAAGGCGTGATGGTCAATACATGAACATCGGTTTTCCCAACACTTTGTCGACGCGGGGGCGGTAAGTCTCCACGTCGTAAAAGGCTTCAATGTCGACCCGCTTTTCGCCCTGAATACAAGTGTCGCCAGGCACAGTGGTGTATTTACCATCGCGCAGCGCCATCATTCGACCATGCTCTCCTTCGGCCAAAAGCTGCACGGCCATGGTGCCATAGGACCTTGCGACCATTTGATCCAGCGCGTCTGCGGCACCTGATCGCATGATGTAGCCCAATGTCTGGGAGATGATGTTGACGCCGGTGATCCGCTTGATCTCCTCACCCAGCATTTGTCCGACTCCGCCGAGCTTACGATGCCCATAAGCGTCGGCTTCGCCACGTTCAACGATCTCCCCACCCAGCATCTGCGCACCCTCAGACACGCAGACCATGGAATAGTTGGAAGGATTGGCTGCCCGGTCTGCCACTAGTTGCTCAGCTAGCCGTGTCACGTCAAAAGGCACTTCAGCAATTAAGACACGATCAACGTCCGCAAGTGTGCCAGACATAAGAGCTGTCTCGCCGGAATTGCGACCAAAAAGCTCGATCACCGCTATGCGCTCGTGGGAGCCGGTCGACGTTCGAAGACCCGTGATGGCATCAACAGAGCGCGTAACAGCCGTGGAGAAACCGATGCAATAGTCCGTTCCAAAGACGTCATTATCCATGGTCTTTGGGATCGACATGGTTTTCATGCCTTCCTGATAAAGACGCGCGCCATAAGACAATGTGTCGTCCCCGCCGATGGGAAGCAGTGCATCGATGCCCACGCTTTCCATCACGCGCAGCACATGGGCTGTGCAATCAAACGTCCCGTCTTCATTTTCCACGGCGTCAGTGATGAAAGCTGGCACGTCTTCCTTTTTCACTTTGCTGGGTTTGGTGCGGGAGGTGTGAAGAATGGTGCCGCCGGTGCGATTGATGGTGCGCACGCGTTGGCGATCTAGCGGCATCAAGAGGTGCTCTGAGCCTGCTTTATCGTCTGGGTTGTAATTAAGCGGTCCGGCCCAACCTCTGCGAAAACCAGTGACTTCCCACCCCAATGCTGCGGCCCGGTGCGTTGCCGCCTTTATGCAAGGGTTTAGACCTGGCACATCGCCGCCGCCGGTTAGGATTCCGATCCGCATGTTTGGCACTCCGCGTTTTGTTGGGCATAGTTTGCCCCATTGAGCATAATCACATTCACGCGTCGCGTCAGACAGAAAGTGACCATGACTGATAAAACTGAGTTTCGTATCGCCGTAGCTGGCTTAGGACGACGCNTTGCTACCGTCATCAAACATCTGGTGGCGGCTGCGCCTAATATGCGCATTGTTGGATATGTGGATCCGTCCCCCTTTGGCACCAGTATGCTCGCAAAAGCTGGCATTGAAACTGGACCCGCTTTTGAAAATGTTGAGGCGATGCTTGATCAAAGCAAGCCGGACCTGCTGATGGTGGGGTCTCCCAACCATTTGCACCTTGACCACATCAAGGTGGGCCTTGCGGCCGGGGTCCGTATTTTCTCGGAAAAGCCAGTGGTGCGTACAGAAGAAGAAACATGGGAACTGGCCGACCTTCTTGCCACATATGGGATGGACCGTGTTTTGGTCGGTCTTGTCTTGCGGTCCTCACCATTAGTGCGCGCTGTAACTGCGCGACTTGAGCAACTTGGCACGCTCATCAGCATGGAAGGCAATGAAACCCTGCACCCCGAACATGGTGGATTTCTTATGCGTGACTGGCGCCGCGCTCAGGCCCATGGCGGCTCCTTTTTGCTCGACAAATGCTGCCACGATTTTGATCTCTATGCGCTCTTCACCCGGTCGCGGCCGCGTCGTGTTGTGAGCTTTGGTGGTCGGCGCATATTTACCGACGAAAACGCCACACTGGCTGACAGTAAATACCAAGGGGGCGAACCCGCCTACTCGCTTTGGCAACCTGGTTGGAATGGGGGCAACAGTGTGTTCGGGTCTGACGCCGATGTGACAGACCATCAAACAGCGCTCATTGAATATGAGAGCGGCGCTCAATTGACTTTTCATGCCAACACTCATGCAGGCATTCCACAACGCCGCTGGTACTTGGCTGGCACAGATGCNACGCTTGAGGCAGATCTCGTCACAAACCGTCTGGCATTCGCCAACGCCTTGGGGGAAACAGCCCCAACGATTGAAACCGTTGAAGGCGCCGCCGATGAACACTTTGGTTCAGACCCGGCCATGGGCCGCGATCTTGCGGCTCACTTGCTTGATGGCGCTCCCTTTCCGGTCAATGTGAAAGACGCCATGATAGCAGGCCTCACAGTGATGGCTGTTGACCGTGCCATGGAGACCGGCAGCGTGGTGGATTGCACCCNGCTTTGGGAGAAGCTCGACAGGCACCTGGAGGGTGAAGCTTAGAGCCCGTTTTCCAACAGCACGCGCTCCAAAGTCTCTGGCCCTTTCCAGACATGNGCATTCCAGCCGCGATCGCGGGCGGCGGTGACGTTCTTTTCCTGATCNTCGAAAAAGAGCAATTCTGGCCCGTCAAAACCTGTTCGGTTCTCGACCTCGGCATAGAAACCTGCGATCGGTTTTTGGTGACCTATGTCAGCGGAATAGTGGATTGCATCAAAGTGATGTTCCAGCCCCATCGTGTGCCAAAGGTACTCGGCGCGGCGACGTTCCTGATTGGTCGCCAGATGAAAACCAAAATTGGNGGCTTGTCGCAGACGCTCCACCATAGAAAGGAGTGCGGCGTCCGGGCGACTGTCGGTCTCAAACCAATAAGTAAGCAGGGTCTCTACGCTCANNTGTGGTGCGATCTCTTTGAGCACAGGCGCAAGGCGTTCTTCTATGCCCACGCGACCCAACACAATGTCGGCCCAATGGGGTTCAAAAAAACTTTTGTGGAAGAGATCGGGATCAAGGCCCAGATCGGCCTCCATATCCACATGCCACAGACCGCCGTTTTTCTTGTGCCCGGTTACAAGCACACCATCCACATCGAAAATCAGGGCGCGAATTTTTTCCATTAAGCTGAACGGCCACGGGCTTCAATTGGCCAGATGCCCACAAGCTTGTCACCTTCAACCACATGATAAAAATCATACAGATTAACCGTCGGATCACAGTGCGGCGTCACGGCTGTGAGCGCCGTGCCCAATGCCAGCTTTTCGTTGGCACTTGAAAGCATGACACCGCCCTGCTCATCCCCGAAGAAAAAATATTTCGCATCGTCCGGCGCACCGCTTGAAAGCACAGGGGCTTCGGCGTCTGTGGAGAATGACTTGAAGCCCGCATCTGTTGTCGCGAGTTTTGGTGTGTTGTTGGACACGACGCTCATCTGCACAAACAGAGACGTCTGAAACGACGTGGCCATTGAGGCATCATCTGGCCCCCGCACGTCGTTATATTGTTTGTCCATAAAGATATAGGAACCGCCCTGCAGTTCGCTCAGCACATTTGCCTCTGGATCAATGTCAAAAGTTCCGGTGCCGCCGCCGGTGATGATGGCGCAGGCGATATTGTCCGCCACCAAGGCATCGCGAACATCGCCAAGTTCTTTCATGGCTGCAAGTGAGGTCTTTTTGCGCTCCGCGAAATCTTCAATGTGCATCAGATGACCGGCATAAGCCTGCAACCCCTGGAATGAAAGATGGCTCGCCGCCACTACCTGCTTCACGAGACCCAGCGCGGCACTTGGATGAATGCCCGTACGGTGTAACCCCACGTCCAAGTCCACAATCACTTTCAGCGTCGTACCGGCTGCTTCAGCTGCCTCGCCAAGTGCTTCCGCGTTCTCAGGATTGTCCACGGCCACATGTAGGTCTGAGATTTGCGTGTTCAGCTTCAAAAGCCGCTCGATGCCAAAAGGTGTCACGACTGGTGAGGTCAGGAGAATGTTCTGAATGTCTTCGGCTCCCATGGCCTCCGCCTCGCCCAATTTTGCGCAACAAATACCCGCCGCACCGGCGGCGATCTGGCGCCGCGCAATTTCCGCGCATTTGTGGGTTTTGGCGTGAGGGCGCAAAACGAGGCCTGACTTAGCACAATGGGCAGCCATACTGGCCACATTGGCGTTAAATGCCGGAAGATCGATGATCAGCGCGGGTGTTGCCATCCGTGCTCTGCTGCCGGGTTGGCCAATCAAACTCTCATTCACGCAAACGCCCATCATTTCCCCCTGATGTATGATGCGCCGATCCTACCCAGTTCTGCCGCATCGACAAGACCGGCGCGTGTGACGGCCCATGAAAAACTGAATCTTTTCCGAGTCTTAGCGCGGCCCTCCCTTGACAGAGGCGGGTACGCATCCTATTTCTGCCGCTGGTTCTTGGCACTCACTGCTGTTGAGTGCTAACAAAACTCAAAATTTGAGGGAAACCCTGCGATTTTGCAGGCTTCAAGGGAGATATCTCATGAAATTCCGTCCTCTACACGACCGGGTGCTGGTGCGCCGGGTAGAAGAAGACACAAAAACTGCCGGTGGCATCATCATTCCTGATTCAGCTCAGGAAAAGCCATCTGAAGGTGAAATCGTTGCGGCTGGTACAGGTACCAAGTCTGAAGACGGTAAAGTGACCCCATTGGATGTGAAAGCGGGTGACCGCATTCTGTTCGGCAAATGGTCCGGCACTGAAGTTAAGGTCGACGGCGAAGAGCTGCTGATCATGAAAGAATCCGACATTCTCGGCATCATCGAAGGCGGCAAGAAGAAGAAATAATCATCCGCGCGGGGTTCACCCAGCGCGGCTTTTTATTGCCTCAACAAGCCCCAATGATTGCCGTAACAGAAGGAATAACCAGCTATGGCTAAACAAGTAATATTCGGCCGTGACGCACGCGAAGAGATGCTTAAAGGCGTCGACATTCTCGCAGATGCGGTCAAAGTAACGCTCGGCCCTAAAGGTCGTAACGTTGTCATCGACAAATCTTTCGGCGCACCGCGCATCACGAAAGACGGTGTAACGGTCGCTAAAGAAATTGAACTGGAAGATAAGTTCCAGAACATGGGCGCCCAGATGATCCGCGAAGTTGCTTCCAAGACGAACGACATCGCCGGTGATGGCACAACAACAGCTACCGTTCTTGCCCAAGCAATTGTTCGCGAAGGTGCAAAATCAGTTGCTGCTGGCATGAACCCAATGGACCTGAAGCGCGGCATTGACCTTGCGGTTGAAGCTACTCTGAAAGACCTCACAAAGCGTTCCAAGAAAGTTAAGTCCAACGAAGAAATTGCCCAGGTCGGCAAAATCTCCGCAAATGGCGAAACTGAAATTGGCGACATGATTGCGGAAGCAATGTCTAAAGTCGGCAACGAAGGCGTGATCACGGTTGAAGAAGCCAAGTCACTGGAAAGCGAGCTCGACGTCGTTGAAGGCATGCAGTTCGACCGTGGCTACCTGTCACCATACTTCATCACAAACCCAGACAAGATGACTGTTGAACAGGAAAGCCCGCTTATCCTTCTTCACGAAAGCAAGCTCACAAGCCTGCAAGCCATGCTCCCTATTCTGGAAGCAGTTGTGCAATCATCACGTCCACTGCTCATCATTGCAGAAGACATTGAAGGCGAAGCGCTTGCCACTCTCGTTGTCAACAAGCTGCGTGGCGGCCTGAAAATTGCTGCTGTGAAAGCGCCTGGCTTCGGTGATCGTCGAAAAGCAATGTTGGAAGACATCGCGATCCTGACCGGCGGTACTGTGATCTCTGAAGATCTCGGCATCAAGCTTGAAAACGTGACGCTCGATATGCTCGGCACTGCCAAGTCTGTTGGCATCACAAAAGACGACACAACAATCGTCGACGGCGCTGGCAAGAAGAAAGACATCGAAGGTCGTGTTGCGCAGATCCGCGCACAGATCGAAGAAACGTCTTCTGACTATGACCGTGAAAAACTGCAGGAACGCCTGGCGAAACTCGCCGGTGGTGTTGCAGTCTTGAAAGTTGGCGGCGCAACTGAGGTTGAAGTGAAAGAGCGCAAAGACCGCGTTGACGACGCTTTGAACGCAACACGCGCAGCTGTCGAAGAAGGCATCGTTCCTGGTGGTGGTGCGGCTCTGCTTCGCGCAACCAAGGTCGTGTCTGCTATCGAAAGCGACAATGCCGACATTCAGGCTGGTATCAAGATCGTGCTGAAGGCGCTTGAAGCTCCTATCCGCCAGATCGCGGAAAATGCTGGCGTTGAAGGCTCCATCGTTGTGGCAACTGTTCTTGGCAAAGCCGGCGCTTTCGGCTTCGACGCTCAGAATGAAACTTATGTTGACCTTGTTGCTGAAGGCATCATTGACCCAACTAAGGTTGTTCGCACAGCCCTTACCGATGCGTCCTCTGTTGCTGGTCTTCTGATCACAACCGAAGCCATGATCGCTGACAAACCTTCTGAAGGTGGTGCAGCTGGTGGCGGCATGCCTGATATGGGCGGCATGGGCGGAATGGGTGGCATGGGCGGCATGATGTAACCATCATGCGCCCATCATGTTGGTGGCCAGATCGGCTTTGCCGATCTTGGCTGGCGGCATGATGTAATCATGCGGTCCAGCCCTTGCGGCTAGATTGAATAACGACAACTCAGGTCAACTGAGGCGTCAAACGGAACCCGGTCCTTGCGTATCTAGGACCGGGTTTTTTGTTGGGCTAGTGGTCATCAGATCATATCAAAGTGGCGCAATGCTCTTTCTACCGCATCACGCTTCTCGCCTTCTGGACAGGGTTTCGCGCGCTCATTGGAGTTTTGCGGTTATGGGCAACCCGTGTTGTCAATCCATAATCACTCAGGACATGTGCAATCCAACAAGTTTGTGCCTTAAATCCATGGGACGAACGCACATTGTCTTGAATTTGTTTGTATGTCGCCATTAGAACCATCCCTTCATGATTGTGAAAAAGCTGCCCCTACAATTTGGGCGATGCAAGTGCTGCATGGATGCTCGGGTCACGTCCGAGCATGACTGTGTGTGAGCGTTGCATAGCATTTGACCCAAAACAAAAGATGTCACCCTCGGACTTTTTCCGAGGGTCCAGGGTGTGAGAGCTCAGACGGGCTATGCCGAACAATCACGGTGGTTTCATGTGCGCTCAGAGACAAGTTCCCTCTATGATCACTCATTTCTATTGGCGTTTGTCGCCCCTGGATTGCCGGAACAAGTCCGGCAATGACATCTATGGGTGGAGATCCTCTGAGAACATCCGCCATTTCGGCGATCTCCTGCCACATAGTGTCAGTAGCCGAACCTCTCACTCTATCGTTTCTTGCCACCCTCCCTCATATTCCGGACAACAGAACGGGAAAGAATATGATCAAGGGAAGTTGTCTGTGTGGGTCGGTGACGCTAGAGATTTCTGGCACACCAAGTTCTCTCAGCTACTGCCATTGCGCGCGCTGCCGGAAAGCTGCCGGTGTATTTTCCGCTGTGCTCATCGGACCGGTTGCAGACCTCAAAATTACCAGTGGGCAAGATCACATTGCGCGCTATGAGCCCGATGCGTCCTTTGTCCACCAACGGGCTTTCTGCAAACGGTGCGGTTCTTCTCTCGGTGACCTTGCGACGGATGGTGGCATCTATGTTGTTGCCGCTTCCGTGCTCGATGATGATCCGGGCCTCAAACCCAGCGTACATATTCACACCGCCTCCAAGCCAGACTGGTATGAGATTGACGATGATCTACTGAAATTT
>JGI24723J26617_10002121_pt1 | contig 16217 bp, 15 predicted proteins | sample Cruoilmetagenom6_FD_26617 | JGI IMG/M metagenome (IMG submission 26617)
CAGAGCGCTTCATAGCAGCTCTCATCGCGCGGAATGCACCGCCTCCGTCAGGAGCTGGCGCTGTCACGTGATAGGCATCACCTGACATACCGTAACCAATAACTTCACCGTAAATTTTTGCGCCACGTGCCTTTGCATGCTCAAGCTCTTCCAACACAACAACACCTGATCCCTCACCCATGACAAAACCATCACGGTCACTGTCCCATGGACGCGAAGCACGGTGTGGTTCGTCATTAAAGTTTGTAGAGAGTGCCCGCGCTTTAGCAAAGCCAGCCATGCCAACACCGCAAATAGAACCCTCAGAACCACCGGCGATCATTACATCAGCGTCATCAAGCATAATCATACGAGCAGCATCACCAATAGAGTGCGTACCAGTAGCACAAGCGGTTACCACAGCATGATTTGGCCCTTTGTATCCATACTTAATAGATAAATTGCCAGAGGTTAAATTAATGATTGAACCCGCGATAAAATGTGGAGATACACGGCGTGGCCCCTGCTCGTGATTAATGATCGAATAGTTTTCAATCCACGGTAGGCCCCCGATGCCTGCTCCAATAGAGACACCAGTACGTTCACATTCTTCTTCACCTGGGTCTTGCCAACCTGCATCAATAATAGCTTGATCAGCGGCCGACAATCCAAAGATAATAAAATCATCCATCCGGCGTTGATCTTTTGGCAACACATATTCGTCTGCATTAAAAGTAGCATCACTGCCATCGCCTAAAGGCACTTCCCCAGCAATTTTACAAGCATAAGCTTCCGTATCGAATTTAGTGATATAGCCAATTCCACTCTCACCATTGAGCAATCGGCTCCATGTTTGTTCAACACCACACGCCAAAGGACTAACCATACCCATACCAGTTACAACTACACGTCTCATAGGATATCCTCTTTCATCATTATATTTAACCACAGTCTGCGTGGCTTTGAAGTCATCGTTGACCACCTTAAAGAAAAAGGCAACAGCCAAACCATCAGGGTCAGCTACTGCCTTTTAGAATTCTTAAGCGCAAAAAGACTTAGGCGTTAGCCGAAATAAAGTCGATTGCGTCTTTAACTGTCTGAATTTTTTCAGCAGCGTCGTCAGGAATTTCGATAGAAAATTCTTCTTCGAAAGCCATAACCAACTCAACGGTATCAAGGCTGTCTGCGCCTAGATCATCGATAAAGCTAGACGTATTAGTCACTTTATCTTCATCTACGCCCAAATGTTCAACGACGATTTTTTTAACTTTATCAGCTACTTCACTCATGTCTTAATCCTCTGTATTTAATAAAGAGCCAACCATCAACCGGTGCCTCTTGTTTAGTGTAGAGTCCTTACCTTATTAGTACAAGTAAGAAAACGTTAAATAACACACCTTAGTTGATGAGTTCGGCGCTGAGTAACATAGATAAACCGGTTTGAGAAGCATCAGTTTTCATTTACCTGCTATTTGTTAACCAATTCGCCCAGCAACTCAGATTTAAATCATTACCATTCCACCATTAACATGCAGGGTTTGACCATTCACATAGCCCGCTTCTTCGCTCGCTAAAAATAGTACTGCAGATGCTATATCCTCAGGCTTACCAAGTTCGCCAGATGGGATCCCTTTAGTGATAGCTTGCTTTTGATCATCGGTCAGCACATCTGTCATCGGTGTTGCGATAAAGCCCGGTGCCACGCAGTTTACAGTGATACCNCGTGCAGCAAGTTCTTGACCAAGCGACTTAGACATACCGATCATTCCAGCCTTGGANGCCGCGTAGTTGGCCTGCCCTGGGTTACCCGTTACGCCTACAACCGACGTGATATTGATCATACGACCCCAGCGGGCTTTCATCATTCCGCGCATGGATGCTTTACAGAGCCTAAAAGTGGATTCCAAGTTTACCTGTAATACATCGGACCATTCATCGTCCTTCATTCGCATAGAAAGGTTGTCGCGGGTAATGCCAGCGTTGTTTACAAGAATATCAACACCGCCCATAGCCTCAACGGCCGAACCAATCAGCGCATCAACACTCTCGCGGTCAGATAGGTTAGCGGGGGTCACATAAGCGCGCTCGCCTAGCTCGTCAGCCAACTCTTGCAACACAGCAGCGCGGGTTCCTGAAAGGGCTACGGTTGCACCAGCAGCGTGTAGTGCCCGTGCAATCGATGCGCCAATACCACCTGTTGCACCTGTGACCAAGGCTCTTTTGCCTGTTAAATCAAACATAATAAATTCCTTACTTACTTAAGTCTAAAGCGATGCCAAAAAGGCATCAATATGATCTGGTTCTTGAATATTTAGAGAAGATATGGAGCGATCAATGCGTTTTAATAGCCCGCATAAAACTTTGCCTGCACCCATTTCCACAACTTGGTCTACACCAAGGCTTGGTAGGCTTGCAGCACTTTCGCGCCAACGCACAGCGCCAGTAACTTGTGCCACGAGTAGCGCTTCAATTTCAGCTGCATCGCTTACCGGGGCTGCTTTCACGTTTGAAATAACCGGCACTATAGGGTCGCTGATTGTAACAGAAGCTAGAGCCTCAGCCATGGCATCAGCAGCTGGCTGCATCAGCGGACAGTGAAACGGTGCAGATACAGGCAAAAGCACACCCATACGCGCGCCACGCTCTTTCGCCAGTTCAATGGCTTTTTCAACAGCTGCCTTGTGGCCTGATACAACTACTTGCCCAGGGGCATTGTCGTTAGCGGAGACACATGTCCCTAGATCAGAGACATCTTTAGCAAGCTCTTCAACCGCGTCTAGCTCCATACCAATGATAGCTGCCATAGCGCCCTCACCCACTGGTACAGCCGCCTGCATGGCTTTTCCGCGAATTTTTAAAAGCCGTGCTGTGTCCGCGAGTGAAAAAGAACCTGCCGCGCAAAGCGCTGAGTATTCACCAAGCGAGTGACCTGCCACATAACTTGCAATATCACCGATATTAACTCCGCCAGCCTCTAGGGTGCGCACTATAGCAAGCGAATGCGCCATCAGGGCTGGTTGAGTATTTTCAGTAAGTTTTAGCTCGTCTTCTGGACCGTCCCACATAATAGCTGAAAGGTCTTGTCCGAGGGCATCATTAACCTCTTCAAAAACCAACTTTGCAGGTGCATGGGCATCAGCAAGTGACTTGCCCATCCCTACATATTGACTGCCTTGACCAGGAAAAATTATCGCACGAGACATAGAAGCTACCCCTTTTCATCTCTTAAGCTGAACACAATGACTAAACCGATACCAAGTCAGAGCAAAAGATGCAAGCTAGCCGTTGCTTTAAGCCCCTTTTTTAGCACTGTTTTGCGCACTTAATAAAAAAGAGTAAAAAAACGTGATAATTTGTGCGCTTTCGCTTGCATTTGCTAGGTTTGGGGTCTATAGAAGCGCGTCTGTTCGCACAATAAGGTGCAAATAGACATATATCAAGCGAGCTGAAGGTAACTGCCACTGGGGTGGTTAAACGATCAGCACTAGGAGTGAAGCATGGCTTTATACGAGCATGTTCTAATTGCGCGCCAAGACATAACTGTTGCGCAAGTAGAAGGCATCACCGCTAACATGACCTCTATCATCGAGGAAAACGGCGGCAAGATTGCTAAAAACGAATACTGGGGTCTTAAAACCCTTGCATATAAAATTAAGAAAAACCGCAAAGGTCACTATGTTCTGTTGAACATTGATGCTGATCCTGCAGCTGTTGCTGAAATGGAGCGCAAAACGCGCATCAATGAAGACGTTCTTCGTTTCATGACCATCCGCATGGATGAGCTTGAAGATGGTGATAGCGTTGTTCTTCGCAACAAAGCAGATAAAGACCGCCGTCGTGAACGCCCAGCTGGTGGCCGCGATAACCGCGATAACCGTAAGAAGGAGTTTTAATCATGTCTATGGGTCGTAAACCTTTCTTCCGCCGCCGCAAAACTTGCCCGTTCTCTGGATCGCGCGCTCAAGCCATCGATTACAAAGATGTAAAAACACTGAGCCGTTATGTATCAGAGCGTGGTAAAATTGTACCAAGCCGTATTACAGCAGTGTCTGCGAAAAAGCAGCGTGAACTTGCCCGTGCTATTAAACGTGCTCGTAACATCGCCCTTCTTCCGTTCATCGTGAAATAGTCACTCAAACCTAGGAGATATCCAATGGAACTTATCCTTCTGGAACGCGTCGAGAAACTCGGCCAAATGGGTGATGTCGTCACGGTAAAAGACGGTTTTGCTCGCAACTTTTTGTTGCCACAAAAGAAAGCCCTTCGCGCTACTGCAACTAACAAAGCAGTGTTCGAAGCACAGCGCAATGAACTTGAAGCTCGTAACCTTGAGCAGAAAACTGAAGCCGAAGCCCTTGCTGGCAAAATGGCTGATGTTAAAGTTGTTCTTATTCGTCAAGCTGGCGAAAGCGGACAACTTTATGGTTCTGTNACGACGCGTGATATCGCAGCAGCAGCAACCGAAGCCGGTTTCAATGTNGATCGCGCACAAGTAAAGCTCGCTCACCCAATTAAAACTTTGGGCCTTTTCGACGTTGCAGTTCGTCTGCACGCTGAAGTGTCTGAAACAATTGTGGTAAACGTTGCACGTTCTGACGAAGAAGCGCAAACTCAGTTTGAAACTGGTTCAGCTATCGTTGGCCATCAAGACGATGACGAGATCGAGTTCGAAAGCACATTTGAAGCTGACGACGAAGACGAAGTTGTTGAAGCAGCGGCTGAAGAATCTAGCGAAGACGTTGCTGAAGAAGCAACTGAAGAAGAAGCAGCAGAATCTAAAGACGCATAAGCTTCCTTGCTATTAAAAAATTAAACGGCTGCACTTCGGTGCAGTCTTTTTTATATCCCCATCACCCAAATCCTGATAAGAAAAACCTCATGAATGAAACAGTGACTTATAAAGGATGGCGAAACCCAAAGGTTTGCCTAATCCTATTTGCAGCAGCCGCGCCTTTTAGTTTTTCTATTTGGGTGGCACTTCTCAATAATTTTTCTGTAGAAGTAGCCAGCTTTACAGGTGCAGAGATCGGCACCCTTCATTCTATTCGTGAAATTCCAGGTTTACTGGCTTTTACTGCAGTCTTTTTCCTTCTTATGATGCGAGAACAGATCTTTGCACTCGTTTCGCTTTTGATCTTAGGCATTAGTATTGCAGCCACTGGTTTTTTTCCTACGGTTTACGGGCTCTACCTGACAACACTACTTATGTCGGTTGGTTTCCATTATTTGGAAACAATACAAATGTCTTTATCGTTACAGTGGCTTAGCAAAGAAGAGGCCCCTAAAGCCTTGTCACATCAAGTATCAGCTAAGTCTATTGCAGCATTGTTGGCTTATGGCCTTTTGTGGTTTGGCGTTGAAGTGTTCGACCTTTCTTATACCATTTTATATTTGGTGGCTGGCGGCGCGACAGTTGTTATCACGCTATTTATCTGGATCAGCTTTCCACGGATTGAAGGTCACACGCCGCAGCAAAAGAGTCTATTCATGCGAAAGCGCTACTGGCTCTATTATACAATTACCTTCATGCGCGGGGCGCGACGACAAATTTTTACAGTGTTCGCAGGCTTCCTGCTGGTCACTAAATTTGGCTACGATGTTGGTGATATCACTGGTCTTTACCTGCTCAATCACCTTGTCACTACATGGTTGGCACCAAAAGTTGGAGCGTTTGTTACCCGGTGTGGTGAGCGACTTGCGCTTATCATAGAATATAGTGGACTAACTATTGTCTTCATCTCTTACGCGCTAGTAGAAGACCCAATCTTCGCAGCGGGACTTTATATAATGGATCATCTATTTTTCTCTTTTGCTATTGCACAGAAGAGCTATTTGCAAAAAATAGCGGCTGACAAAGACATCGCTGCCACAATAGGTGTTGGCTTTTCTATTAGCCACATTGCGTCTGTCATTATCCCGATTATGTTTGGTGTTTATTTATGGGAACAAAACCCCGCCATGGTGTTTTATGCAGGCGCCGCGCTAGCCTTTCTCTCGCTGATACTATCACTAAACATACCAAGACACCCTGCACCAGGCAACGAGGTTATATGGGGCAAGCAGGACTAGCTAAGACGCTTCTGCGAGAGCCTTAAGCTTTGTTAATTGTTTGGTAACAATTCGTTTAGAGAATTGGTAACAATCCGTTTAGAGAAACCCTTAAAAAGCCAACCCAAGAGCTTTACATGCTTAAACTTACTATCCATTTTACTTCTAAACTCTAAATGAGTACCAGAGCCTTGACGAGCGAGCTTATAGGCATTTACCAATGAGAATGTCGGCCCCTTTAATTCCACTGTAAAACGTGTTGGTTCGCGGTAAGCCAATACCTTACACTGGTAAGCATTGATCGCACGGCCTTCCTTAATATGCATGACATATTCACCACCAAGCGGCGTTTCTTCCACATAGTTATCCCCGCGAGTGATGGCAGTTAAACCCTCCATCCAATCAAGGGTTTTTACGGGGTCATTCAGTAGGTTAAACACATGTAATATATCAGCATTTATGTGTATTTCGTGCTCGACACTCATGATATTATCTCTTGGTTATCCCCACTATCCACAGGGTGTTTTCAAATTTCTATTGGATAAGTGTAAACAAAATTTAATTGCTTGTCATGCCCCCTATAGTGGGGTCCATGAATAATGCTGAAGACATAACTGCACTCGCGAGTGCTAATGACCAAAGCGGCACTGATAAGGTCGACCCAGGTTATCGCCAACTGCCCCACAACTTGGAGGCAGAACAAGCTCTTTTGGGCGCCATACTCGTTAACAATGAGGCTGCACAAAAAGTACAAAGCTTTTTGATGGCTGAACATTTTTATGAGCCAGTGCACGGACGAATCTATCAAGCGGTGATCACCTTGCTTGATAAAAACCAAGTAGCGGATCCGGTCAAACTCAAACCCTACTTTGAGCAGGACGAAGCACTGAGCGACATCGGGGGAGCACAGTATCTCGTTCGTTTGGCCGCATCCGCTGCGACCATTATAAATGCGGTTGATTATGGGCACACTATCTATGACCTCGCGCTGCGCCGTGAGATCATCAACATCGGCTCTGATATGGTCAACATTGCCTATGACAGCGATATAGAGGACGAAGCCACCTCACAAATTGAAAACGCTGAAGCTAGCCTGTTTGATTTAGCTGAAAAGGACCAAAGTGAAGGTGGTTTCCAAGAGTTTGCTCGCGCACTGACGACAGCAGTTGAAAATATCGAATCAGCTTACCGTGACCCTCACTCCTTGTCGGGTGTTGACACTGGCCTGCAATCGATGAATGAAATGATCGGCGGTATGCACAACTCAGATTTGGTTATCTTGGCTGGACGCCCTGCCATGGGTAAAACCGCGCTCGCCACCAACATTGCATTTAATGCAGCCAAACACTGGATTGACGACAAAAAAGCTGGTGCCGACATGGACCGTACCAAAGGAGCAGTGGTTGGCTTTTTTAGCCTTGAGATGTCTGCCGATCAGCTCGCAGGTCGTATCCTCGCAGATGTTGCTAACCGCTACTATGAGGGCCGCGAAACCATCCAATCGCACGAGATGCGACGTGGTAAGTTAACCCAAGATCAGTTTGATGCCATTGCACGCGCTGCCTACGAACTTGAAGAAGTTCCGCTTTATATTGATGATACCCCTGCGCTCTCAATTGCAGGGCTACGCACACGTGCTCGCCGCCTTAAACGCCAAAAGAACTTAGGTATGGTCGTGGTTGACTATTTGCAGCTGCTCCGCGGTTCTGGTCGCGGCACAGCGGGCGAAAGCCGTGTCCAAGAAGTATCAGAAATTACTAGAGGTCTCAAAGGCTTAGCTAAAGAACTACAAATCCCAGTGATCGCTCTCTCTCAGCTTTCTCGTAATGTAGAATCACGTGAGAACAAACGTCCAATGCTATCTGACTTGCGCGAATCTGGTTCAATTGAGCAAGATGCGGATATGGTGATGTTTGTGTACCGAGAGGAATATTACAAAGAAAAAGAACGCCCATCAGATGGCACCGATGCCGCCGCAACTTGGCAAGCTGAGATGGAAAAATTACGCGGTCGTGCTGAGGTTGTTATCGGCAAACAGCGTCACGGACCTGTGGGCACCATCCAACTCGCATTCCACGCAGAAGTCACGCGCTTTAGTGACTTGGCTAAAGATGATTATTTACCTGATCAATACTAAAACCGATTAAGATTAAGCTTAAAAGCCCATCATATTACGGCTGGCTTTAGGTAGGCGTATCACCATGCCTTCCATAGCGGGAGTGAGGTTTATCTGGCAACCTAAGCGGGATGTCGCAGTAAGCCCAAAAGCGAGATCAAGCATTTCCTCTTCTTCTTCACTAGCTTCAGCAAGGCTTGTATAATCAACGGGTGACAGGATCATATGGCAGGTAGAACAAGCCATATTGCCCTCACACGCCCCCTCAATGTCGATATCGTTGTTCTGAGCCAATGAAAGCAAGCTGGTGCCCTCCTCGCCTGCGCACGGCCACTTTTTATCGCCCTCAAATGTCTCAAATATTACAGTAATCATTATGCTCTTAATCCACCCATTTCCGTCACGATGCGGTTAATTTCTGAAATGGCAAAATCCACTTCTTCTTCGGTTGTCATGCGACCAAATCCAATTCTGAGTGACGATTGAGCGATCGCATCACTCATGCCAAGGGCTGAAAGTACGCGCGATGGCATATTGCTGGTAGAGGAGCATGCACTGCTGGATGATATTGCCACCTGCTTTAGCTCAGCCGACAAGACAGCACCGTCTAACCCCGGAAAAGCAATGTTTAAATTGCCAACAAATCGATGCTCCATACTGCCGTGAATTATAATCTCAGGGTGCACTGCACGAATCCCCGTTAAAAAATGATCTCGCTTGGCTTTTAATTGCACACCGTCGTGGCGCAATTCATCTTTGCACAGTGCAGCGGCCGCGCCAATCCCAGCACAAAGAGCGGGAGACAATGTGCCAGAGCGAAAACCAAGCTGCTGTTCTCCACCAGACATTTGAGGTGATACAAGGCGTTTTTTTCCGCGCTTAGAAAAGGTAGCACCAATGCCCTTGGGTCCATAAAATTTATGCGCTGTGAAACTCATATAGTCCACATCAAGCGCCTTGACATCTACTGGTATTTTACCAACAGCTTGCGCGGCATCTGTATGGAATAGAACATCACTCTCATGGCATATTTTAGCNATTAATTCAATAGGTTGTATGACGCCNATCTCATTATTTACCATCATCACAGAGACCAGAGCNGTCTCCTCAGTGATGGCATTTTTAAGTGTATCTAGGTCAATAAGACCATCAGATTTTACAGGCAATATAGTGAGCCTTCCACCAACTAAACGAACCGCCTCACGTGCAGCTTCGAGCACGGCTGAATGTTCAGTTTCCACAGTTATGAGGTGCGTTTTTTTACCCTTAAAACGTTCCATCACACCGCGTAAAATATGGTTGTTACTTTCTGTGGCTCCAGAGGCAAAGGTCACCTCTTTTTCATCGCATCCAATCAAGTCCGCAATTTGGTCACGCGCAATTTCAATGCCTGCATTTGCTTCCCAGCCGAAAGCGTGACTGGCAGAATGCGGGTTACCAAACTTGGTGGTTAGATACGGCATCATTGCGTCTAAAACACGAGAATCAATAGGTGTACTTGCTTGATAGTCTAAATAAATGGGTGTTTTCATCGTTTACTCGCTGTTCGGTCGTATAGTGTTTTAAAAGCCTTAATAAAGGCATCTATGTCTGTTTCTGTGCTATTCCAGCCAAGAGACACACGAATTGACGCATTGGCAATATCCTCGTCGTATCCAAGTGCGGTTATCACATGCGATTTCTTTACCTTGCCTGAGGAGCAAGCTGAGCCTGATGAAATACAAATCCCTGCAAGATCAAAATGCATCACCTGCGTTTCACCTGACACACCTGGTAGGGCGATACAGCTAGTGTTCGCTACACGGTCACTATCCGCACCAATAATAACCGCGTCAGGGCATTCAGTTTTAATACTAGCTTCTAAATGATCTCTGAGGGTAGCTATACGGTTCATATCACCAAGGGCACTCATCGCTTCGACAGCTGCATTGCCAAAGGCTGCGATACCAGCCACATTTTCAGTGCCAGAGCGCCTGCCTTGCTCCTGACCTCCACCCGCCACCAGCGGACTTAGTGGAGCAACAGGTGCCAGTATGATAGCCCCCACACCTTGTGGACCACCCAGCTTATGGGCTGATAGTGTTACATAGTCAGCGCCTAGCGTGTTGAAATTCAGCATCAACTTGCCAGCGGCTTGGACAGCGTCCACGTGGAGCATGGCGCCCGTGTTTTTTACTGCCTCCACAATCGGCTTCATGTTTTGAATGATGCCTGTTTCATTATTTACCAACATCACAGACACTAATGCTGGCTTGAGCGAAGCCTCTAGCGCGTCAGTAAGCGCNGACATAACAACAACACCTTTAGTATCCACAGGCACGACTGTAATAGGGATACCTGCAAGCTTAGCTGATGCCATTACGCTTTCATGTTCAACGGCGGAGATAATAAGCGACGCTGCACCCGTTTGGCGTAAAACAGCGTTATTTGCCTCGGTACCACCTGATGTAAATACAACATCGCGGGCACGTGCCCCAACAAGACCCGCGACCATCGCACGCGATTCTTCCATAAACTTAGCAGCAGCACGTCCCGCAGCATGAACAGACGATGGATTGCCAGGCAGTTCAACAGCTGCATTCCAAGCATCCTTCACAGAAGGCCGCATCGGCGCTGTAGCGTTATAGTCTAAGTAAATAAAATTCGTCATATAACACTCATATAGCCTGCTAAAGCTGTCCTCAATCCACCGCAATATGCAAAGGTGCTTGCGAGTTTCCAAAAAAGCCTTATAAATCCTAAAGATCACCGTGGAAACTAATTTTCTACAGCGTGGTACTTTGCAACGTAATTAGCAAGTCGGAACCGTATGCCAGAAATTATTTTTAATGGTCCTGAAGGACGTCTCGAAGGTCGGTATCAAGCCGGCAAATCCGCGACGGCTCCTGTGGCCATGATATTGCACCCTCACCCACAATTTGGTGGCACCATGAACAATAAGGTTTGTTACTATTTGTATCATGCCTTCGCACACCGTGGTTTTGCCACACTGCGTTTTAACTTTCGCGGTGTTGGTCGCTCTGAAGGTGAGTTCGATAATGGTATTGGTGAGCTATCAGATGCAGCCTCAGCGCTTGACTGGGTCCAATCTATAAATCCAAATTCATCGGGTACATGGATCGGTGGTTTCTCATTTGGTGCATGGATTGCCATGCAGCTTTTGATGCGACGCCCTGAAATTCAGGGTTTTATCGCGGTGGCACCACCTGCCAACCTTTATGATTTTTCCTTTTTGGCACCTTGCCCTAGCTCGGGCATGATCGTGCAAGCCGAGCATGATGATGTGGTGACAGGCATTTCCATCCAAAAACTGGTTGAAAAGCTTAAAGCACAAAAATCCATTGAGGTTGAGCACCAAACGGTTGCGAAAGCCAACCACTTCTTTGAAGAACAGCTTTCTGATCTAATGATGAAAGTTAATGGCTACCTTAATGAGCGTTTGACGGCACCACCGCCGCCACCTCTTAAAAGACGCTAGAGACGAAAAAAGGACCCATTTTGGGTCCTTTTGTTATTTATTAGGGTATTAGTAAAGCCTTACGGGGCTTTTGAAATAATGCCACCGGATACAGGCTCACTCACCCCCGTTGTTGACGGCACAGACAGCGGCAGCCCCTTAAGCGCCCGCACAGCAAGAAATGCGAAGGCTTCCGCTTCCAAGGCATCACCGCGCCAGCCTATTACATCCACAGGATCTAGCATCACTGGAACACGACGGCGAAGTCGGCGCATCAACGTTGGATTATGACGACCACCACCGCAAACATACCAAGCATCCACAGGCTTCGGGAAATGGCTTTGAGCGGCAATTACCGACTCCACTACAAAGTCCGTGAGAGTGGCAGCGCCATCTTCAGCTGACAATCCGCGAACCACTTGCGGATCAAAATCTTCACGATCTAAGGTTTTAGGAGGGGATTCGTCAAAATACGGGCTATCCATCAAGCTAGCCATCACATCGGCGTGGACCACACCGCGGGCAGAGAGCACACCGTCCACATCACAGGGAGTGCCAGTATGCACAAGCGCCCAATCATCCAACAGCGCGTTACCAGGTCCCGTATCAAAAGCTAGAATGGCAGGGTTTTCTTCATCTTCAGAAAAATCCACCCACGTTACGTTGGCAACTCCGCCGATATTCAATATAGCGATGGTGTCTGCTGGTCTACTTTTTTTGAGCAGCGCAAGATGGTGTAACGGCACAAGCGGTGCGCCCTGCCCACCGTTTTGCATATCAGTACTGCGAAAATCAGTGACAGCTGTAACCCCTGTGCGCGAAGCAAGGAGTGGCCCATCAGCCAGTTGCCATGTCCAACCACGATCAGGACGGTGGATGATAGTTTGTCCGTGCATCCCAATCACATCAAGGTCATCAGCTATCATGCCCTCTCGCTCCAAAAGCTGGTTTAATGCGCCGACATGCATTTCGGTGATCACAGTTTCTAGTTTCGTAAGTTCATCCGGAGGGTTTTTCTTGTCGCGGCACTGAGACGCAGTAACCAGAGCAGCCGCAATCGCCTCACGCATTTCGGGTGTATAAGGCACCGAATAGGTCGGACCACTACGCTCGACGCTCTCACCATCCGTGTAGATCATTGCAATATCGATACCATCCATGGAGGTACCACTCATCATTCCTACTGCGCAGAAGACCTTATCTTTTTTACCCATTGTCGTGTCACTCATCACCAAACTCTCCATTTTCGTGCGAAAATTACTGAAAATCCATACCAAGGGCTTTGCCTTTTCTGTACCCTATGCTACTAGGGCAACTTATCAATTACACTTTTAAGCAGATAATATAATGACGCAATTAAAATCCGAATTTCTTCAAATTCTATCTGAGCGTGGATTTATTCACCAAGCAACAGATTTAGATGCGCTCGACACACTTATGGCCAAAGATGCCGTGAATGCTTATATCGGATTTGATTGCACAGGTCCTTCTCTTCATGTTGGTAGTCTTGTTGGCATCATGGTGCTGCGCTGGCTACAAAAATGTGGGCACAAACCAATTGTCTTACTAGGAGGTGGCACTTCCAAAATTGGTGATCCGTCAGGTAAAGACGAAAGCCGCCGTATGCTGAGCCAAGATGACATTGCGGATAACATGAAAAGCATCAACAGCATCTTCGAACAGTTTATTAGTTTCGGTGATGAAAAAGGTGGAGCACAGTTGGTTAATAACGCTGACTGGCTCGACAAGCTCAATTATGTAGAGCTTTTGCGCGATATAGGACCGCACTTCACTATCAATCGCATGATGACCTTTGATAGCGTCAAACTACGCCTGGATCGTGAACAGCCCCTCACCTTCTTAGAATTTAACTATATGATTTTACAGGCTTATGACTTCTTAGAGCTTTCTGAGCGTCATGACTGTCAGCTACAAATGGGCGGCTCCGATCAGTGGGGTAATATCATCAATGGTATCGAACTTGGTCGTCGCAAAGCTCAGAGGGAACTATACGGCCTAACCACACCGCTGATCACAACAGCCGACGGTAAAAAAATGGGCAAAACCGAGAGCGGCGCTGTTTGGCTGAACGAAGTTAACCTCACTGCTTATGATTACTGGCAGTTCTGGCGCAACACGCAGGATGCTGATGTTGGACGTTTCTTAAAGCTCTTCACCGAGCTACCGATGGATGAAATTGCACGTCTTGAAAACCTTGAAGGTGCTGACATCAACGAAGCGAAGAAGATTTTAGCACATGAGGCTACTAAGCTTTGTCGCGGCGAAGCAGCAGCACTTGCCGCCGCTGAAACCGCTGAAACCACTTTCGTACAGGGCGGCGCGGGTAAAGACCTACCTTCTTTCACAGTAGACGCAAGTGATCTAGCAGCTGGCATCTCACTCCTTGATCTTTTTGTTAAGGCCGAGCTTTGTGCCTCCAAAGGCGAAGCACGTCGCTTAATTAAGCAAGGCGGAGCGAAGGTTAATGATGAGAAAGCCACTGATGGTGAAATACTTATTACCGATAACATGCTAGTGGATGGACAGATCAAGCTATCAGCAGGCAAGAAACGCCACGCACTGATAAAAGCTAACTAAGTCCCAAATAATAAAGATTATCAATCCTCAGGCGGCGAACTGTCTTCTGGGGATTTTTCTTGAGGAGCGTCAGGATCAGTAGGTTCGGCTACTGCTTCATCCTCAACGCTAGAGACCTTACCCTTACCGCCGCCAAAAAAACTTCTAAGGAAGCCTGGAGCAAGGCCTGACGCCTCATTTACAGTCACGGTAGGGTTATCGATCATACCTTTAACCCGGTATTTAATAGCGAAGATGCCTTTACCCTTACCCCCTGTAAAAATAGAGCCGATGAGGGGAATACTGCTAAGCATAGAGTTAATACCGTATGCAGGCACAAAAACGCCGTTCATATTTACTTTGCGCGCATTACGGTCCAGCTCACCCTCTAAGGTCAAGCCTAAGCCTACGCTATTCGCGCGCATACCGCTGACATCCAACAAACCGCTTTTAAATTTGAACGGAATAGAGAGTTTCTCAAACATCAGACCATCTTCACCCGCAAAACGGTTCAAGCCTTCTAGCTTACCTTCAATCACCTCTGGGCCAAGCATGGAAGTTGGCAAGAGCATAATTTTTGTGCCTTCAGCCTTGCCCTCTAATGTCAAACCATGACTCCAGCCATCCGTCATACCGTCAAAGGTTAGGGTGCCACCCTCGCCCTGTACAAATAGACCTAAGCTTCTAAACATTTTGCCACCATTTGTGGTTTCAATATGGATAGCGCGTGGTTTTTGAACCGAATTATCAATTTGCATGATCATAGTAGAGCCATCGTCGTACTTGCCCGTTAACTCGCTGTTAAATGGCTCACCTTGGCTAAAATTGGTATTGAAACTCACAGTGTTCATTACCTCGCCGTTCACCATTATCATCTCATTCGTGAGCAGTGTCAGGCTAAGCGGTTCGTCCTCTTTAAGAACTAGTTTTTCTTGGCGCTCATCTTGCTCATCAAAATTAAGCAAGCCTCTGGCATCAATGGTTTTCGCTGTTACATCAGTGATATAGCCAACATCAGGATAGCGGTGTACATCAACATGAATATCCTTATTGTCATCTAGTTGGTTAATTTGAAGCTGGCCTGACATATAACCTTCACGGTCATAGCGGCCAATGGTGAAGCTACCGTTTAAGTCAATATCAGGACCAGAAAGTCTAAATGTTTCAACCAGTGTCTCAGTTGGCTTGAAGGTCGCTGCCAATTCGATCTCAACAGCGCGACCAGCTTCTTTTTCCCAACCGAGCTGGGGCAGAATTAAGATAGCATCGGTGGCATCAGCGCTAAAGGATCCTTCTGTAAGGATAAATTTGCGACCATTAAAGCTAGCCCCAACGGGAATTTTATTCGGTAAATAGGCCTCAAACGGGATATTAAGAGCTGCCAAGTCAGCTCCATCCGCGAAGCCACTCATCCTCAGTATGGTGGTATTTTCACCTTCTATTTTGCCTTTTAGAAAATCTTCAGTCCAGGTGAAATCCATTGGTACACCGTTGATTTTAGCGTCGCCGGACGCCAACAGCTCACGCTTGTTCAATGTCATGGTGACATTGCCATCCGTTAACTCACCATCTTTAAGAACCTCGGCAACCGTTGCATTTTTACTTGTTATATCAACAGTGTACTCCATCTCATCAGCTGTTACACCTTTCCTAAACGGTGTTTCCAAATGCAGTTTGAGATTCAAATCACCGCCAAACCGTTCGGCTTTTAAACCAGTTCCTTTACCCAAGTTAATGGGCTTGTGTCCAGCGAGACCAACGAACTTATCAGCCTTACCCTTCATCACTGCATCAACGGTACCGTATGACTGGCCTGGCTTATTAATATCAAACTGCACGATTTCAACGTTCTTCATTTGGATGTCAAACGTGCTGCCCTTGTCAATTGACATTCTAAGAACTTCTTTGGTCACCCACCCTTTGCCACGAGCATCGACAATGATAGGAAGTGTACGGCTATAGCGCGCATCTAAACCATCAAAAGTAAAATCTGTGCGGACGCTGCTACCTCGCTCCCAAGGGCCCGGGCCGTCAGGTCTC
>JGI24723J26617_10002126_pt1 | contig 16204 bp, 7 predicted proteins | sample Cruoilmetagenom6_FD_26617 | JGI IMG/M metagenome (IMG submission 26617)
AGCTTTTTGGGGAAGTCAATTTAGGAGTTATAAATATGGCAGATAAGCGTGTATATGCCGCTATGGAGACACTTATGGAAGAAATGATGGAGGTGTTTCATACCTCGCCTTATTTTCACATTGGAGCGGATGAAGCCTGGTTAGGGGAGTTTGAAAANCGNGAAGANACNANAGCNTATGTNAAAGAAANGGGATTTGATAATGCACATGATATCTATTTAGATTTCATGGTAAAAATGCATGAAATTGTCAAGAAAAATAAGCGGCAAACCCTAATTTGGGAAAGTTTTGATGGAGATGGGAGTGCAAAGGTTAAAATACCAAAAGATATTATTGTTTTTGCTTGGGAAACAGCCTACCAACGCCCAGAAAGCCTATTGAAAAATGGCTATACCTTGATTAATGCCTCTTGGAAACCCACCTATGTTACCCCAGGGTTTCGTTGGAATCCAGATTATATTTATCAATGGAATTTGCATCGTTGGGAAAATCACTGGAATGTAACACCAGCCTATCAAAGCCCAATTCAACTCAACCCCAATATTCCAATAATGGGCGGGCAAATGTGCTCATGGGAAATGAGTGAGGAGCAGCAAATTCCAAGTATTCATCAAAGAATTCCAGCCATTAGTGAGGTATTATGGAACGGAGAAGATAAGCAATCCTATACGGACTATAGGAAGCGATACCTCAACACAGACGCTCAGTTTAGTCGCTTAATTTTCCCGGTACAAATTGAAAAAGAGGGCTTTACCTATCCCAATTATGAGGGAATTTATTACAATAAAGAAAACACCTTCGGCGATAAAGCCGTGGTTCGTTTTCAACCCATGGTTCCTGAAACAACCCTAACCTATACTACCGATGGATCAATGCCNACCCTGTCTTCTCCTGGTTTACCCTCTTCGCTCGACTTAACGGATGACTTTGTGGCCAAAATTGGCGTGTTTAATGCTTCNGGAGAACGCATTGGTTATAAGCTTGTCAACTATGAATTGGCGCCCATAAAACCAGCTGTTAAAGGAACCACCTTAGCCTTACGCGATACCATTACAACCAGGCCTAAGACGGAGTTTTTAGGGGCTGTTGATTTAAGCTTTGTCAACCTTAAAGAGGGTGCAGAGCTAAGGTATACTACAGATGGCAAAAGGCCAACTATTGTTTCTAGTCGTTATATACAACCTATCGTAATTAACCAAACGCAAGAGGTAAAAGCACAGGCGTTTTATCAAGAAAATCCTGTAGGAAAAATGTATGCGTCTCAATTTGTCAAGAAAAACTATAAAAANACTGCCACCACTGGTGCTAAAGTAGTACATGTGGAGGGGTTAAATGCATATAAGGCAATTGATGGATTTGTAGACCTTGAAAATTTTTGGGATTCTAGTGGGAAATCCCCCTATTTTACCGTTGATCTTCAGAAAGAACACGAGCTGTCAACGGTTGAACTATTTACCTATTGGGATGGATCGCGTTATTATCAATATACAGTTGAGCTCTCTAGTGATGGAACCCTATGGGAAAAAGTAATTGATCGTACTGATAATACAACAGCGGCAACTAAAGATGGATACGTCGATAAATTTACGCCCCAAAAGGCCCGATTTATAAGAGTTCATATGATAAAAAATAGTGCCAATCCGTCCGTACATATTGTTGAATTAAGAGCGTATTAAGCATAGCAACACATGAAAATATTTCGTTACCTCAGTTTTTGGTGTCTATTCATTTATCCGATGATGACTTTTGGTCAGGACCCTGTAGATTATGTAGATCCATTTATCGGAACCCATGATTCACGCCCCTTATTGTTTCCCGGAGCAACCTTGCCTTTTGGTATGGTAAAACTCAGCCCAGATAATCAAAAATCAAACTGGAAAGCCGGCCATGATTATGCGATTAAAAATATAGCCGGATTTAACTTCGTACATGATTATCATTTGTCAACATTTTATGTGCTTCCTGTTACGGGTGAAATTCAAACGCAACCTGGTACAGAAGAACAACCTGAACTGGGATATCGCTCACGCATCTCCAATGACCGTGAGTCGGCAACACCAGGCTATTATCAAGTTTATTTAGAAGATTATGATATTGACGCAGAATTGTCTGCAACCACCCGTGTGGGTGTGCAGCGATATACCTTTCCGGCTTCGGATGAATCGGCGGTTATGTTTGATTTTGAAATTCCTTATGAAGATCCTGGAGAGGTACTTGAAGTGAAGGTGGTCAAAGTGAGCGACACTGAAATAGAAGGGTATATTAAGGTTATGGATACGCAAAATAATGGGGTAACCATCATGTTGCAAAATGATTATTACCTCTATTTTGTGACGCGAACGGACACCCCTTTTCAAAGCCTAGGTGGCTGGCACAATACCACGCGGTATGAAGATGTCAAAGAAATTACAGGCGCCGGTGATGTGGGATGTTATTTGCGCTATAAAACAACAAAAGGGCAGCAAATTAATGTGCATACTGCCTTGTCAATGGTAAGTACGGCACAAGCGCGACTAAACCTTGATACAGAAACGAGTGCGTATGGATTTGCTTTTGATCGCTATGCGAAAAATGCACGGACGCTGTGGAATAATTTACTTGGAGCGATTAAAATTAAAGATAATAACGAGAAGAATAAGCGAAAGTTTTATACCAACTTATATCGAACCTATTGTGCTAAAACTATTTGGAATGATGTCAATGGGCAGTGGGTTGATATGAATGAGGAAGTAGTTCAAGGAAAGCCAGGACGTTCTGTTTACGGAGCCGATGCATTTTGGGGAATGAAATGGAATCTCAACGGTCTTTGGTCACTGGTCACTCCTTCAATTACAAATTCCTGGGTCAACTCGCTACTAGAAATTTATAAGCGAGGAGGATGGCTTCCAAAAGGGCCAAATGCGGGCGAATATTCTGCTATTATGACATCATCTCCGGCGGTTTCTTTTATTGTGGCCGCCTATATGCAAGGAATTAGAGACTACGATGTAGAGCTTGCATATGAAGCCATTGTAAAAATAATGAAAACTCCAGGACGCGTTCATAAAAGCGGCGGCTTCGTTGGAAATCGTTGGTTGAAACCCTATATGGAGTATGGGTATGTGGCTAGTGAGTATGGGCCAGCATCAAATACCATGGAATTGGCTTTTCAAGATTGGTGTGTAGCGCAAATGGCTAAGGACTTGGGTAAAATAGACGATTATGACTATTTCTTACAGCGTTCAACTAGTTATAAACATCATTTAGATCAAGCGGCAACCTACGCGAGAATTAAGAGTTCTACAGGAGAATGGATTGACCCAAATAACCCATTTTCATCGAAAGGGTTTATTGAAGGTAACGGATGGCAATACACTTTTTACGCTCCTCATGACGTTCAAGGAATCATTAATTTTTTAGGAAAAGACGCGTTTTTAGAACGTTTGAATTGGGGGTTTACGAACTCTAAACAATCAAAGTTTAATGCGACGGGGGATCGATATGCTAACTTTCCCATAAATCATGGAAATCAGCCTAATATGCAAGCGGCGTATTTATTTAATTATGCTGGTGAACCTTGGAAAACTCAACATTGGGTACGCGAAATATTAGACATTTATTATGGTGATACCCCTGAAGATGGATGGCCAGGTGACGAAGATCAAGGCCAAATGGGGGCTTGGTATGTGATGAGTTCTTTGGGGCTATTTCAAATGCAGGGAGGCTGTGGCCAACAACCTATTTTTGATCTTACAGCGCCCTTGTTTGAGAAGGCTACCGTTCGCTTAGAAAATGGAAAAAAACTTACGATTAGTGCGAAGAATAACAGCGATAAAAATCGGTATATCCAATCGGCTACCTTAAATGGAAAACCTTTGCACAATGCATGGGTCTATGTATCAGACATTAGCCAAGGGGGTAATTTGACCTATGTAATGGGGCCTCAGCCCAATACTTCTTGGGGAGTTGCTGCGTTACCTCCGTCAATGGAAAAGCCTGGACCTTGGGTCAATGAAAATGATCACGGATTTATCATCACTGCAGAGGGCTTGTACAACCGTGAAAAAAAGAATTTTATGACAGCCGTAGCGGTACAAATTAAAGCAAATTTCCCCGCGGGAATTATTCGCTACACTACGGACGGTTCGGAACCTACAGCAACTTCAATAGCGTACACCACTCCCTTGAATTTTAAGGAGACTACGTCACTTACGGCACGTGTATTTGATACCCATGGAACTCCAATTAGCAGGCTGAGAAAAGCCACCTATACAAAAATTAATTACGAAGAAAATCTTACCTTTAAGCAGCCCACTCAAGCCTCTAAAGAACACAAAGGGTTTGAATCGTCAAATGCTGTAGATGGCTTTGTTGACCGCGATAACTTTTGGGACGCTTCACCCTATCCTCAACAATGGCAAGTAACATTGGACGAGGTAACCCAAATCAGTAAAGTTCATTTGTTTACGTATTGGGATGGGTATCGCAGTTATGAATATACCATAGAGGCCTCCAAAGATGCGAAGACCTGGGTGACTGTTGTTGACGCTTCAAAAAACACTAAACGTGCTACCGAACAAGGGTATGTGCATGAGATAACCCCAATAAAAGCAAAGTATTTTAGGGTTAATATGCTAAAAAATAGTGCGAACCCCGGTGTGCATATCGTAGAATTTCGGGTATATGAATAAGCTTAGGTTTGTTGATTAGACTTTTTGTACTCTTTAGGACTACACCCAAAATTTTCTTTAAAACACCGCGAAAAGTAACTCGCTTCACTAAAGCCCGAGAGGAACGCTATTTCAGTGATTTGAAACTTATCGTTATCTAAAAGCTGCGCAGCGTATTTTAAACGAATGGCCTTAATGAAATTGTTTGGGGTAAGTCCTGTTAAGGCTTTTACCTTTCTAAAAAGCTGTGCTCGACTTACACCAACCTCGGTGGCTAACATTTCTAAGGTGAGTTGTTGATTTTGAATATTCTCTTCGATGAGCTCCTTGAGTCGAATAATTAATTTTTCATCAATAGAGGTGACGGTAATTTTAGAGGGTTCTAAAATTTTGGCATTTTGAAAGGTCAACCGCAATTTCTCACGATTTTTCATTAAACTTTTTAATTTAGCCAACAAAATTTCGTGATTAAAGGGCTTGGTGATATAATCATCAGCTCCTGAATTGATTCCTTCAATAATCTGGTTGTCGAATGATTTAGCGGTTAACAAAATCACAGGAATATGGCTCGTTTCAAAATTTTCTTTAATCTTTTTACACAGGGTTAACCCATCTATTTCTGGCATAACAACATCACTCAATACAATGTCAGGCATTTCTTCTTTGATTAAATCTAAGCCTTCTAAGCCGTTCTGAGCAGTATAGACATTGTAATCAGCTTCCAACACACTTTTGAGATACATCCGAAGTTCGTCATTATCCTCTACAACTACCATGGTGTATAGTTTGTTTTGAATGGCTGCAATTTGTTGTTTGGGGATAGGCAGTAATACATCTTCTTGATGTTGCTCTGTTTGACTCAATTCACGTGTGCGCTCTACTTGTTTCGTTCGATAGAGGTCGTCATTTTTTGGCAGAATAATCTTAAAACTAGCTCCCTTATTTTTTCTACTTTTTAAATAAATCGCACCAAAATGCATTTCAGTAAACTGCTTTACCATATACAATCCAATCCCTGTTCCAGAGTCAATTCCATCATCCTGGTAAAATCGTGTAAACACATTTTCAAGGTTGTCATCCGAAATTCCGATGCCATCATCCTTGACTTTAATGCACACGTGATTAGCAAAATTTTTTGTTGGTTTTTCACCAGTTATTTGGGTATACGTTAATCGATTAATGGGTTTAGAGGTAGCTTTTAATTCTTTAATTGAAATGGAGACCTTGCCACCACTATGTACCGCTTTAAAGCTGTTTGATAATAAATTATATACAATCTTTTCAATACTATCAGGGTCGTAATACATCACTATTGGATGCTCTGGGATTTTAATCGTGTAGTTTATATTTTTAAGTTTAGAATGGTGGATGAAGGAAGAACTAATGGTCGATATAGACTGGGTAATATCACCATGTGCGATACGCAAACTCAGTTTTCCATATTCAAATTTTCTAAAATCCATAATTTGATCAATAAGTCTTCTCAATCGATCAACATTATTTTTTATAATATCAAACAGCACTTTGTTTTTTTGATAATACTCTTTTTGTCGCATTAAACTTTTAAATGGATCTAAAATGAGTGAGAGCGGCGTTCTAAACTCATGAGATAAGTTGGTGAAGAAGATGAGCTTTGATTCATAAATCTCTTGCAATTGCTTACTTTCAATTTCTTTAATTTTTAAGTTGTTGAGGTTGTCTCTATTTTTTAGCAGGATATAAATAAAGGAAGCGATAATTAGGGCAGCCATAAGGTACCAAAAGATGATCATCCACCAGGTTTTGTACCAAACGGGAAGTACTTCAATTTTAAATTCAAGCACCTTTGTATTCCATACGCCATCATTATTGGTTCCCATCAATTGAAAGGAGTAATTACCCTTGGGTAGATTGGCGTAGTTAATAGATCGCTTATGGCCGAGTTGTATCCAGTCATTATCTACCCCAGACAATTTACATTTGTAAAGATTATTGGCGGCGTAGGGTAAATGCAGTGATGCAAATTCTAAACCGATGTTATTGTTAATGGCCTCCAGGGTAATTTTTTTTGCAAATGAAATATTACTTTCTAAGCGTTCTGAATGATTTTTAGAATTGATATCTTCTCCGTTGATGGTTAGCCGCGTCAGTACCAAGTTGGGTTGAAACTGGCTTTTCTTTAAGGCGTTTATACTACGTAAGATATTGACCCCATTGGCACCTCCAAAATACAATTCCCCGGTTGTGTTTTTAAATACGGTATTACCATTAAATTCTAGTGATTGCAGGCCGTCTTTTAAATTGTATGGCTTTTCGTCATCTTCATTAAATGCGTATGAAATTAACCCTTTGTTTGAACTGGCCCAAAGTACGTCATTTACTTGGTCGTAGAGTAGTCCGTACACATAGTTTGAGGCCAAGGTGTAGTTGTGTGTATCACTATTTGTAGAAAAATATGGCGCAATTTGTTGCTTGGTCAAATCAATTTTACACAAACCAAAATTAGTTCCCACCATCATGCCGTGCGCGGTTTCTACCATAGTATAGGTTTCGTAGTTTTGGAAGAATTTTTTAGCGGAAGGAGTGAGGGTTATCGGATTAAAATGGATTTGATTTACCTCATCTTCGTTTGAAAATTGTTTGTTTTTGTACGCTTCTGGATTTACATAGACAATTAACCCATTTAAGGTGCCAAACCAAATTCTATTGTTGGTATCTATTTGAATGGTATAGATTAATTTATTGGCTAAAACCCCATCTTCAAAAACCCGGGTCAGTTGGTGTAATTCATCGTCAGCGGTGTAGAGATAAAGCCCCGTTGCGGTACTGATCCACTTATTGGCATTTCTATCTTCTACAATGGCGTAGATGTACTTATCGGCTAAAAGTGAGGCCGTTTGGTTTGCTAAGTCACGGGCAATTTTAGTGAGGTCAGAGGTTTGGTTTTTAACGATAAATATTCCCTGCTGTGTACCAATCCAAATATGTTTTTTACGATCTTGGATAATTGATTTAACATGGTCTAAAGCAAGGTTACGCGTACGGGTAATATTAACCTCTTGTTCATCATGCGAACGGATAAACAAGCCTTTTCCTCGCGTACCTACCCACAATCTATCCTGTTCGTCTTCTAAGATGGAGTGCACATTTAAAATCTCTGCTTTACCCGTACTGGTTTTAATTTTATTAATGAGGTCAAATTTGCTTTTTTGCGCATTCATGGTATTGATTCCGGCATCTGTTCCAATCAATATCATTCCTGATTTATCGATATTTAAGGCCCTGACAAAATCATTTTTAAGCGCATTGACATAGTTCATTTCATGCTTGAAGTTTTGCCATTTTGTAGTTGTCTTTTCATAAATATAGAGACCATCCCCATCGGTACCAATAATTAGATTCTCATTTGTGTCTTCTAAGAAGACAGTAATTTTTTTTGCTGGGGGCCAGTTTTTGTACAAGCCAGAGATTGGCGAGACATAATGTTTAAAGTGTTGGTTGAGCGGGTATTGATTGATGTTTACATAATATCCATCGCTTTCTGAGGCGATTAAGAGTTGGTTGGCTTTGGTTAAATAGATTGATTTTGGGGTGATGTCTTCAGGAAGGTTGGGTTGAATAAACTGAATTCTCTTGGCTTGATTTTGCTCCTTATCAAGGAAGAAAACACCTACTGAGGTAAGAATTACTACTCCCTCGGGTATCTTGAGCAACTGTTTAATCTCAATTTCATGACTTAGGGCATAGCCTTCAAACGTGAGTTTAGTCACCTTGGTTTTTTGATTTTTTTTAGTTGAGATGGCTAATAGATTGATTTCGGTACCAACAATTAGTTTTTCAGATGATAAGACAGCAATACTGGTGATATTATTACTGTAATTCGGATTGACATCTGAAGGAAAGATATAGGTGAAATTTTGCTGTAAAGGATTAAAAAAATTCAAGCCGTTTTTAGTCCCTACCACTAATGAGTCATTATAGGTTTCTATGGCGGTCACCCAGGGGTTACTCAATCCTGATTGGTTTTGAAAGGCTGTAGTAAAAATTTCATATCCATAGCCGTCATATTTATAGAGACCATCCATTTTTCCAAACCACAAAAATCCCATGTGATCAGTGCTTATAGAGGAAACAACATTTTGCGTGATGGCTGTCTCATTGGCTAGGCTTCCAATTTTATAATCGATAGATTGACCCCGGGTTGGAACTGAAGTAAAGAAAATGATAAAAACAAATAAGTAGGCGTAGACCTTCTTTTTTAATGAAGCCAAAAGGGATGGTAAAAAAATGTCGTTACTATTGAATTGAATCATATCCATTTTTTTTCAAATATTCACCTTAATTAATCGCGTATCATGGTCAAATATAGGGCAATCAAAACGCTAAAAAAAGACGATTGAGTGATATAGTGACAATTGATTGCGTATTTTTTGTTCACCTCCTTGTGTATGGATAGGCTATTTATTTATCACTTAGGTGAATAGGTGTAAATACGCTAGATATAGTTTAGTCATTTTATTTTGATAATACCTCCCCATAGGCTTCCCCTATAATTTTCCATACTTTATCAGGTTCTGGAGCTGAGAGAAAAGTTCCCTTGCCAGCCCTGTATGTCCAAGAAAAAATAGAATCCACTCCTTCATCAGCATAACAATGAATAATCTTTTTAATTGTATTTAAGTCGTTCGGAGATCTGAAAAAACTTTGAATCCATCGTTGTGACGGCTTATTGTTTTTTCGGGCTAAGTCGACTGTTTTTTTGGCTAAATTTTGGTGTGCTATCATAGGATCGTTGCCATCTACAAGGATTGATGTTGAAAAGACATCATATGCAGTGTTAAATGCGATTTTTTCCCAATTATCAAAGCCTCTGGCATGGGTTGCATAAAAATGATTGTCCGCTGGTAATGAACATTGTGTTACGGAAAGTGCAGGGTTAATAGTTTTAACAATTTTACTGGCTTCTGTAAGTAATTCATTGGCCTGATCAAATCTAAATTTTAGCACAGTTTTAGACAGAATTTTTGGCATCTCATAACCGTATTTGTCTTTAAAAATTCGTTGTGTGATTGGGCTTCTACAGGTAAAGTCGGTAGTGCTCTGGTAACTGATAGCTTGCACCGGCATTGCGTAATGCGGTTCGTCCCAAAAAAAACCATCAGCATCACAGGTTCGAGCTAAGTCCTCAACAATTGAGTAAAAATACTCTCTAAAAGCGGGTGAACTTGGTGAGGCTGCAGCTATAGGCTGATTGGTTAAAGCTGTCCATTGTCGATCTTCCACATGACACTCTTGTAAAAAGACTGATGGTGGTTCTCCTCCAAAAAATTTCCCGATTCCCCAGGTATTTAAATATACTTTTAATCCAACTTTCTTCGCGGCATCGACAATTTTAGGAATATTGGGTTTCCAAAAGAAAATATCAAATTCGGTCAAAGCCAGTAAAACGGCAGTGACATTGTAGGCTTTCATCTCTTCAAAATCCCTTCGGGCGTGTTCAACATACGATATTCCGTAATAACTTACGCCGGTTTCTTTTACAGCCATATTTATAGAAATTTAACGCGAGGATTGTACTTTTCACGTAAGTTCTTATTCTTTTCATCTCCCCCTGGTACATTGGCGCTGGACCAAACCGGGGGTGTTACACCTCTTTTTACACTGTTTTTTATACATTCTATCTCTAAACGATGCGCAATATAGAAGTCAATAATACTTGAAATTCCTGCAATTGGAGTTTCAAAATTTTCAACCGATATTACAGCATCTCCATAAGGTACATAGTTGTCAATAAAAATATCAGAAACATCGGATAAATGATGTCCGCTTTTATGTCGAATTGCAAAATCTTTAGGGATGTTTTTATTCCAATCTAATGAAGAAATTCCGATGACTGTTGCCCCTCTTTTTTGAGCTTCCATGGCACAATCAATTGTAGGAGCATTAAATCCATAACTGTGAAATATTAAAATAACATCCCCTTCTCCAACTCCGTAGTAGTCTACTGTAGCGTTGCCAATGCCATGCATGCGTTCATGAGATAAATACATATAAGCTGGGGTTACTGGATGAATGGCAAAATCAATCATAGGACATAAATTGGCCAAGCCACCAGCACGCCAAAAAAGTTCTTGCATCACTAAGGTGGTATGACCGCCTCCTCCAAAGATATAAATCAATCGGTCTTGTTCAATGGCATCGGCCATTTTAGCTGCTGCCGTTAAAAATTGCTTCTGTTGGGTTGCCTCAACGTTCTTCGCTAAATCATTAAAACTATTTAAGAATCTAAAATCTGTATTTTCATTCATGATACGTTTGTTTTATAATAAATGAGTTCAATTTACTTGAACCTTACCTGTACTGTATCGCCGTTTCTTATGGTCTTTTTTAATACGATAGATTCATCTTGTCGGCTAATTGTTACGGCTAATTTTTTCCCTTTACGTTTGATTTCAATCGTAAAATCTTCGTCAAAGGCTTTGATTCGTTCTAAACTCATTTCATTCCATTCTTTTGGAAGGCGAGGGGTGAATTTAAATGATTTAAGTCCAGTGGGTACTATGCCAAACATTCCTTCGGTAAACACCCGTGCATAGAGTCCACTTTCGGCAGATAGATGAGCCATATTTCCTTCTGGATAGGCTTCAACCACATACGGTACACGATCCCCTAAAAGGCGTTTTTCAGAAAATTCGGACAGTTTTTGTAGTGAGGGTTCGGTGGCACCGGCTAAAAATGTGCCGCGTAATGCATAGAGTGTGCCTCTATCCCAAAAAATCTTAGAAATCGCCGGGTTTTCATTGTTGTTTTCAACATGCAATCCATTGGCTGACCATAGGCGCTCAAATAAGGCGTCAATGGTGTCATCTTTACGGGTGTTAATTCCTACCACTAACGGCAAGCAAATCCAATGCCGTAAAAAACGATGTTCCTTATAATATTTGTAGGTGTGGAGACCATCAATAGTAGCGCCAAAATAACTTTCTATTGCAAGTTTAAGCGCTTTGGCTTGTTTTTTATATCGATTGAGTTGAGCAGTTGATTTCCCTAATGACTTTCCTAGATCAACCGCTAAGTTTAAGGCACCATAATACAGACTTGAAGTAGAAAGATTGGCATTTCCGGTGCTAATTCTACCTTCCATTTCGTCGGATTCCGATTTTACTACTCCAGCTTCATTGAGTTGGCGATGGTTGTATTCAAGACACCAGGTAATCAGTTTCCAAAGCGATTCTGCTTGGTTTTTGTTTCCTGTGGCTAGCGCATATTGAGCTCCGCCATAGGCAATCATGGCCGCATCTCCACGGTCTAAAGGGTTAACAGGCGCATCCCCTTCCATTTCAAATGAATAGCGAATGTTTTTAAAGTCTTCTGGAATGGCCTTCGTATATACATCAAACATATTCATAGCGGCATCATTGGCCGTCTTATATCCCAAATATGGAAAAAACGGATTGATGTACTCGGCTTGATCATTGGCCCAGAATCCCACGTAATACCGACCTCCGCCCGGAGCGTGGATCAGTCCTAGTTTTGATTCAAAAATACTTTCAGCACCTCGTATTTTAGAAAACTCAAAGAGGGTGTTTAAGGTTTGATTTGGGGTAACCAAATTCAAACTGTGCTTCATTTTATTCAAAAAGTTCAGGCGCTCTTGGTAGTATTCGTCCCCTTGTATTTTTATCGGCTTTTCGTCGTTTAAGGTGGCTGACATGCCAATCGAAAAAACATACGTTTCTCCTGGTGCTAGGGTGGTTTCTTTCGCTAAATTACTATTGACATACGCCCCGTAATAGCCTTTCACACCTTTGACTTGTTTGTTAATACTCGTTGTGCTCCCATAAAGTGTGATGGCGGATGAGCTGGTATTGGTTAAACTCCATTGCTCTACAAACAAACGTTCAGACATCGACGGAAAAAATGTTCTTGTCAAAGCGAGTCCTGCGGCCGATTCATGGTCGAAGGCTATGGTGCCGTCTATGCGTACGCTTTTGACCTTCCCGGGGGCGTAAATTTTATCTGCTACCGTTAGGCTGGGCAAGATATCATCACTGTAGTTTAATTTAAAATAGGCGCGATAGTGTTTCCACGATGGATCATCTGTTTTGATATAGGTGCGAAGCTGCGGATAGAACAGTTCTCGATCGATGCTTAGTCGCTTGTCTTTATCAATGCTATAGGAGATAATTCCGGCAACACGTTTCCCGGCCATTTCAATATTGTCTTGGTAGGGTACATTGTACTCCTTACTCAGGTCGAGAGAAATTTCATTGGTGTTTTGTACCGTCCAATGATTACTCTCTTGAGCATTCATCCAGGTAGTCATAAATAAGATCCAGATCAGGGAATTTCGTAAGCGCATAATTGTACGTTCTTTAATTAATTTCTAACAGCATCCATTGGTCGTTAACAACGCCATTAAGAATGTTTTCAACACAGAGGTTCCAACTGATAAAGCCAACAATTTTACCATTTTCATCTACATGATCATCACTTGGGGCAAGAGGAGCACCGGTATCGGCATGATAATTTTCATGCATGGTATCAAATTTAGTAATATCATCAATAAGTAAATTCCCCATGGTCTTAGCTAACCACTGCAATTCTTGATCGAAGCCGTATTTTTTTAACCCAATAGAATAAATATAATTTGCGATGGGCCAAACAGGGCCTTGCCAATTTGAAAAAGGCACAATAATGTTTTTATTGTTGTAGTCTACATCTGATGCCGAGAGCGATCGATAACCAAATTTGGCCTTCATGTGATTGGGGTTCGTCAAGTAGCGTGTAATTGCATTTTTTCCGTTTTCTTCGGAAGCGATTCCTGCAGCAAAAGGCACAAATGAAGAATAGCTAATATGTTTGTAAAAGTCGCCAGTTTCGCGGTCTACCGTATAGTAAATTTGATCTTCATTTGACCATAAATGAGTGTTGATGGCTGTCTTGAGTTTGGCTGCTTTTTCACTAAAGATGGCGGCGTCTTCTTCGTTACCTAATTTTTTTGCAATGGCGGCTTGTGCAAGATACTCTTTGTACTGCCAAGCACTTGCATCGGGGGCTAAATACGAACGCGTATCTTCCATAAAATAATTCATTCCCGGATTGTTATCAGCGCCACTTTGCATAGCGATATCCCAAAAGAATAAGCCTGTTAGACTATCTTGTTGGGTTTTTTCTCTATAGGCAAGAACTTGCTTTATCTTTTCGTAATGTGGTTTAATCCAATCAAAATCATCTAAGCCTTTAGAAGATAAATAAACTCCTTGTGATAAAAAAGGTTTCATGGCAAATTTACCAAAGATAGGACGAGGTCCTTTTGTCGTAGCACAGCCAGACACATATCCGTCCTTGTCTATGCCCAGAATGAGATTTTCTGCCCAATATTTTAAATATTCAGGTTTTCCTTTACTCACAAAATAATTTCCCATAAAGAAGCCGTCCCAATCCCACATTTGTTTGTAAAATCCGGCCGGAATCAAATAGGGGTAGGCTAAATATCCTTCGGCGGGTTGGATTACACGCGGACTTAAGGCTTCGTATTTTGTTTTGAGGTTTGTGTAAAGTTCAGTTAAGTATTCTTTGTTGATTGCTTGAGTAGGGGTGTTTGTTTCCATCCTTGTTTTTTTATCTTCTTGTTTACCACAACTGATGCAAAGTACAGTGATAAAAAGTATTCGTCCAATTTTATTCATTACGAGTTGGTTTTAACTTGGTTTTGGTCATAGTTTTGGCAACATTTTAACCTGTTGCATGCTGATGTTATCTTTTGGTGCGTAAGTGCCGTGCGCTCAACTGCTACACGGAAACGAATGCTAGGTCTTAGGAATTTAATCGGTGGAATTATATTTTTCAATGATAGCTTCTAGTTCTTTTACTTCTTTAGGATGTTCGTTGGCTATATTGTGCAACTCTTCCATATCTTGTTCAATATTAAATAGTTCTACGGTGGTTTGGTCTGTTTTTTTATCGGTAATTTTCACGAGTTTATACGGGCCTTTTCTAGCGGCTTTGCGTAATAGATTGGTGTCAAACTCCCAATATAAATGCTCGTGTGATGCTTGTGATTCGTCTGCGCCTACCAACGTAGGGAGGTAAGATACCCCATCGCTAGAACTTGGTACGTCAACCCCTGCTAAATCACTAGCGGTTGCCATAAAATCCCAAAAAGTTGCCACCGTATTGGTTTGTGTATTTGGCGTAATTTTTCCAGGCCAGCGAGCAATAAATGGAATGCGAATTCCGCCTTCATATAAATCTCTTTTCATTCCCTTTAATGGACCATTACTATCAAAGAAAGCTAGATTCCACCCACCTTCTTGATGAGGTCCGTTGTCAGAGGTAAAGATGACTAAAGTGTTTTTGTCAAGACCTTTTTCTTTCAATTTTTCCATGATTTGGCCCACATACGTATCTAATCGTGTAATCATAGCGGCTCCAGCTTTTTTTGGTGGAGGCCAATTTTTATTGGCATAAATTCCCAAATCTGGAACTTCCATTCCGTGCTGTTTAATGAGCCAGCTTTCATTATCCCCATGAGGGATGGTATACGGTAAATAGAGAAAAAAAGGATTCTCATCTCTTTGGTCTAAATACGCTAGGGCTTTGTCGGTAAAAAGATCATTTGAATAGCTTACTTTTTTAGTCGCGGCATTACCAATTCCTACGGCGTAATGGCTTGAATCTGTAATGTAAATTACCTCATTTTCTAACGGAATTTTTTCCCCGTTTTCCATAAGGTAATCAGGGTAGTAATTGTGTGCGCGGATTTGATCGTAATAACCAAATGAATAGTCAAAGCCTTGATCATTTGCATACCCAGTAGTGCCAACATTACCTAAGCCCCATTTTCCAATGATAGCGGTGTGGTAACCGGCCGACTTAAGTACTTCAGCTACCGTAATGTCTTCTTTTTTGATGGGCTTCTCCATTGATTTTATGGTGGTATGGCCCATGTGCTGTCCGGTAATGAGACTGTTTCGTGAAGGGGCACATACCGTAGCACCTGCGTAGTGCTGTTTAAAGAGCAATCCTTCCGCTGCTAATTTGTCAATATGTGGCGTTTTAATGGTGTCTTGACCATAGCAACCTAAATCGCCATACCCCAAATCATCTGCCATAATATAAATTATGTTGGGCTTACTTCCTTTGGTTAATTCGTAGGTAGATTGTTCTGTTGTACAGGCGCCAAACACCAGAAATAGGCCAATAGCAATGCCACTAAATTTAAAACGTTTAAGCTGTTGCATGTAATTATTGTTTTAAAGGTTTTACCAATTCTTCAAAGGGTAAGGCTTCATTCATTTCATCTGTTTTATAGGTAAGGTTCAGTTGATTTTGAATTTTTTTATAAAAATAGTGTAGGCTAAATTCATGTGTTCCCGCAGTCAGCGTTAGTTTAAAATCTTCTGGCTTCTTAGCAAAGGTTGTGCCTTGTCCTACGAGCTTACCGTCAATATAAAGTGCACCTAAACCATCGTCGGTTAACAAGGTAAAGGTGTAGGTTTGATCTTTAGGGATGTGTAGGGTTCCCGTTAATTGAACGGCATACGGATTGTATAAGCCTTCAAACCGTGTAT
>JGI24723J26617_10002131_pt1 | contig 16177 bp, 11 predicted proteins | sample Cruoilmetagenom6_FD_26617 | JGI IMG/M metagenome (IMG submission 26617)
GCACGACAACTAGTTTCGCACAGACATATTACTGTTAATGGAGAGATTGTTAATATTCCTTCATACGCGTTAAAGCCAGGTGATGTTGTTGCTGTGAGAGAAAAGTCTAAATCTTTAACCGCTATTGAAAGTTCATTGGCTAACAGTAGTGCCGTTTATGAATGGTTGAATTGGAATACGGACACCATGTCTGGAACGTTTGTTACGGTTCCGGAAAGAATTCAAATTCCAGAAAATATTAATGAACAATTTATTGTAGAATTATACTCTAAATAATAAAGAACTTAGTTAAACTTATGGCAATATTAAATTTTCAAAAACCAGATAAAGTAATAATGATCGAATCAACCGATTTTGACGGGAGATTTGAATTCAGACCTTTAGAACCAGGTTATGGTTTAACAGTAGGTAATGCCTTACGAAGAGTATTATTATCTTCTTTAGAAGGGTATGCAATTACTTCATTAAGAATGGAAGGTGTTGAGCATGAATTCTCAACCGTTAAAGGAGTCGTTGAAGATGTTACTGAAATTGTTTTAAATTTAAAACAAGTATGCTTCAAACAACAGATTGAAGAAACTGAAAATGAAACGGTTAATATTACCATTACTGGTAAAGAGCAATTGACCGCTGGAGATTTCCAAAATTTTATTGCAGGTTTTCAAGTACTCAATCCTGATTTAGTAATTTGTAATATGGAGAAATCAGTTAAACTTGATTTTGAAATTACAATCGAAAAAGGAAGAGGTTTTGTATTGGCTGAAGAGAATAAGAAAGCAGGGGCAGCCTTAGGGACTATCTTTACGGATTCTATCTTTACACCTATCAAAAATGTAAAATACGCAGTTGAAAACTTCCGTGTTGAGCAAAAAACGGATTATGAAAAATTAATTTTCGACATTGAAACTGATGGTTCAATAAATCCTAAAGATGCCTTAACTGAAGCCGCAAAAATCTTAATTCATCACTTTATGTTATTCTCTGATGAGCGTATTACCTTAGAGGCTGATGAGATTGCGCAAACTGAATCATATGATGAGGAATCATTACATATGAGACAATTATTAAAGACGCGTTTAATCGATATGGATCTTTCTGTAAGAGCATTAAATTGCTTGAAAGCTGCAGAAGTTGATACCCTTGGAGATTTAGTGTCATTTAATAAGAATGACTTGATGAAGTTTAGAAACTTTGGTAAAAAATCATTGACTGAATTAGATGAGTTAGTTAATGTTAAAGGCCTTACTTTCGGAATGGATCTTAGTAAGTACAAATTAGATAAAGAATAATTTTTTTAAATAAAAACTAAATTCCTAAACAAGTAGCAAGTTCAATTAAGAAGTACGTAGTAGTCAATACCAGCAATAGCGTTGATTGCATTTGAACTTTATAACGGAATTTAAAGATATATAAGATGAGACACGGAAAGAAATTTAACCATTTAGGAAGAAAGACAGCCCATAGAAAGGCAATGTTGGCTAATATGGCTTGTTCACTCATAGAGCATAAGCGCATCAATACAACAGTTGCTAAAGCAAAGGCAGTACGACAATTTGTTGAACCTTTAATTACTAAATCTAAATCAGATACAACTCACAATAGACGTATTGTATTTTCATACTTGAGAAACAAGTACGCAGTAACTGAGCTTTTTAGAGATGTAGCAACCAAAGTTGGTGATAGACCAGGCGGATATACTAGAATAATTAAACTNGGAAATCGTTTAGGGGATAATGCTGATATGGCAATGATTGAGTTGGTTGATTACAATGAAATTTACAATCCTAACGGGAAGAAGAAAAAATCAACAAGAAGGAGAGGCGGAAAAAAATCGCAAGCTAAAACAGCTGCACCAGTGGTGGCCGAAAAAGAAACCTCTCAAGAAGAAGAATAAGATGTTGATAAACATTAAATTTAAGGATAAACTAAGTATAGTTTATCCTTTTTTTTTGTGCTATTTTTGTTTAATGATATTTCCTAATAGGAATAATTTTGAATTGAATTTATGAAATACCAAACGAGAAAAAAAGCAGTACTGCTGCTTGCAGATGGAACTGTATTTGAAGGGAAATCTATAGGGATTGAAGGAAGTTCCTTTGCCGAAATTTGTTTTAATACCGGAATGACCGGTTATCAAGAAATTTTTACTGATCCTTCGTATTATGGTCAGTTAATGGTGGCTACCAATGCTCATATTGGTAACTATGGGGTGAAAGCTGATGAAATTGAATCGGAAGGAATTAAAATTGCTGGCCTAATTTGCCGTAATTTTTCCTTTGATTACTCCAGAACCTCTGCAGACGAATCACTTTATGATTGGTTTAAAAAGCACAATTTAATGGCGATCTCTGATGTAGATACCCGGGCACTTGTTGCGTATATTCGTGAACACGGTGCAATGAATGCCGTAATTTCTACAGAGGTTGACAATATAGAAGCCTTACAACAACAATTAAAAGAAGTGCCTAATATGGAAGGCTTAGAATTGGCCTCCCAAGTTTCAACACAAGAGCCTTACTTTTATGGTGATGAAAACGCTCCTATTAAAATTGCTGCTCTTGACCTTGGCATTAAGAAAAATATACTTCGCAACTTTGCAGCCCGTGGGGCTTATATTAAAGTATTTCCGTATACTACCAATTTTGAAACTATGGCCGCATGGAATCCAACAGGGTACTTTTTATCTAATGGGCCAGGTGATCCGGAACCGCTAACTGATGCACGCGCTTTGGCAAAAGAAATTATTTCACGTGACCTTCCCTTGTTTGGAATTTGTTTAGGACATCAGGTTATTGCCTTAGCCAATGGAATTTCTACCTACAAAATGCATAATGGGCATAGAGGAATAAATCATCCGGTAAAAAATTTGAATACTGGAAAAGGTGAAATCACCTCTCAAAACCACGGCTTTGCCATTCATAGAGAAGAGACCGAAGCTCATCCTACTATTGAGATTACTCATTTGCACCTCAATGATGACACCGTAGCTGGAATACGTATAAAAGATAAAAAATGTTTCTCTGTTCAATATCACCCAGAAGCGAGTCCCGGACCACATGACGCCTCGTATTTATTTGACCAGTTTTTTGAAATGATAAAAAATTAACCGAATTAAACGCATACATAATGAGTATAATAATAAACATACACGCCCGTCAAATTTTTGATTCTAGAGGGAATCCAACGGTAGAAGTTGATGTAATTACCGAAAATGGAGTTATGGGTAGAGCTGCTGTACCATCAGGAGCCTCAACAGGTGAGCACGAAGCCGTAGAATTACGCGATGGAGGAAAGGACTTTATGGGGAAAGGGGTGTTAAAAGCCGTTCAACATATTAATGATGATCTCGCGTCTGAACTTCTAGGTGTTTCTGTTTTTGAACAAGCCTTGATAGATCAAATTATGATTGATTTAGACGGAACACCAAATAAATCAAAATTAGGTGCCAATGCTATTTTAGGAGTATCGTTGGCCGTCGCTAAAGCGGCAGCCAATGAATTAGGACTTCCTCTTTATCGTTATGTTGGTGGTGTTGCAGCCCTGACTTTACCCGTTCCTATGATGAACATCATTAATGGAGGGTCACATTCGGATGCACCTATAGCTTTTCAAGAATTCATGATTATGCCGGTAAAAGCCCGCAATTTTTCTGAAGCATTAAAAATGGGTACGGAAATCTTTCACCACCTCAAAAAAGTGCTACACGATCGCGGATTAAGCACGGCAGTTGGAGATGAGGGCGGATTTGCACCTGTACTAGGAGGAACTGAAGATGCATTAGATACCATTGCCGTTGCAGTAAAAAACGCGGGGTATACCATGGGGGATGACATTATGATTGCTTTAGATTGTGCTGCGGCAGAATTTTACGTTAATGGAAAATACGATTACAGTAAGTTTGAAGGCGAACAAGGTGCGGTATTGAGCTCTGAAGAGCAGGCCAGCTATTTAGCCAAATTAGCTGCTACGTATCCAATTATTTCTATTGAAGATGGTATGGATGAAAATGATTGGGAAGGATGGAAGCGTCTTACCGAAAAAATTGGCGATAAAGTTCAGCTCGTGGGCGATGATCTGTTTGTGACCAATGTAGAGCGATTATCTAAAGGGATTACGAATGGAATTGCTAATTCTATTTTGATTAAAGTAAATCAAATTGGTACGTTAACCGAAACAATTGCNGCTGTGACGATGGCGCAAAACGCGGGTTATACAGCTGTAATGAGTCATCGTTCTGGTGAAACGGAAGACAATACCATTGCCGATTTAGCCGTGGCTTTAAACACAGGGCAAATAAAAACGGGTTCCGCCTCAAGGTCGGATAGAATGGCAAAATACAACCAACTTATTCGCATTGAAGAAGAATTAGGTGAAACAGCTTATTTTCCAGGAAATAAAGCATTTAAAATAAAATAAATACGTTTTAAAAGTAAAAAAACGGCGGTCATTTGACCGCCGTTTTTTTTTAATATTTTTTTTGCAAAACCTTCTGTTAAATAGAAAGAAAATAAGGCATTTTTTGTAAATTAGCAACTTAACATAATACACTAAATACGCACTGAAAATATGTCAAATAAAGCTACGATAGAAATTAATAATGAAAGGTATGAATTCCCAATAGTGGTTGGAACTGAAAATGAAGTTGCTATTGATATTTCAACATTGAGAAATACCACGGGAGGTGTCATTACATTAGATTCAGGGTATAAAAATACAGGGTCTTGTGAAAGTGCAATTACTTTTCTAGATGGTGAAAAAGGAATATTGAGATACCGAGGGTACAGTATTGAAGAATTGGCAGAGAAAGCAGACTTTTTAGAAGTGGCTTATTTGTTAATTTTTGGAGAATTACCAGATGAAGAAACCTTAGAGAAATTTCATGCTGACATCAAAAAACAGTCTGTTGTTGATGAAGAAGTTAAAAAAATTGTAGATGCATTTCCTAAATCGGCTCACCCAATGGGTGTATTAGCATCGCTAACCAGTGCCTTAACCGCTTTTAATCCTTCTTCAGTCAATGTAGATTCAGAAGAGGAAATGTATAATGCCATTGTTCGTATTTTAGGTAAATTCCCTGTGCTTGTGGCTTGGACTATGCGCAAAAAACAAGGCTTACCGCTAGTCTATGGAGATACTAATTTGGGTTATGTGGAAAACGTGATGAAAATGATGTTTGAACGACCTAATGAAGATTATGTCACAAGTCCAATTGTATTAGATGCCTTAGATAAGTTATTAATCCTTCACGCAGACCACGAACAAAATTGTTCAACCAGTACGGTTCGTATCACCGGATCTTCACATGCAGGTTTATTTGTTTCGTTAGCCTCGGGTATTTCTGCGCTTTGGGGACCTTTACACGGAGGGGCTAATCAAGCCGTAATTGAAATGCTAGAAGCCATCAAGGAAGATGACGGTGACTCTAAGAAATACATGGCCAAAGCTAAAGATAAAAAAGATCCTTTTAGGTTAATGGGCTTCGGGCATAGAGTTTATAAAAACTTTGATCCGCGTGCAAAAATTATTAAAAAAGCCGCAGATGAAGTACTTTCTGATTTAGGGGTAGAAGATCCAATTTTAGGCATTGCTAAAGAATTAGAAAAAGCAGCCTTGGAAGATCCTTATTTTGTAGACAGAAAATTATATCCAAATGTAGATTTTTACTCAGGAATTATTTATCGCGCGCTAGATATCCCAACGGAAATGTTTACTGTAATGTTTGCCTTAGGTAGATTGCCGGGTTGGATTGCACAATGGAGAGAAATGAGACTGAGAAAAGAACCGATTGGAAGACCGAGACAAGTGTATATAGGAGAAACACATCGCGACTTTGTTCCGATTAATAAACGATAAGGGGTACTATGATTGGTAGAAGTCAATATTCATCCGCCCTATGCTCACATTAAATATCACTAATGAAACTGCTCGTTTGCGAGCAGTTGTTCTTGGTATCGCACGAAGTAATGGTCCAGCCCCTAGTGTAGAAGAGGCCTATGACCCAAAATCACGTGCACATATTCTTGCTGGAACCTATCCTAAAAATGAGGATATGGCGAAAGAAATGGATGCGGTAAATGCGGTACTACAAAAATATAATGTACGGGTATATCGACCAGAACCAATTGAGAATTACAACCAAATTTTTGCTCGAGATATCGCCTTCGTTATTGAGGATACGTTTATTAAATCAAATATTCTTCCCGATAGAGCCAAAGAGATTGAAGCTATTCAATACTTAATTGATCAGTTTGACCCAGAAAAAGTGATTAGCTTGCCNGAAGAAGTTCATGTAGAAGGCGGCGATGTTATGCCATGGAATGACTATATCTTTATAGGGGTATATACCGGAGCAGATTATGCAGATACCATTACCGCCCGAACAAATATCCATGCTGTTAAGGCAATTCAAGCTTTATTTCCACATAAAAAAGTGAAATCGTTTGAATTGAGGAAATCCAATACAAACGCAAAAGAAAATGCCTTACACCTTGATTGCTGTTTTCAACCAATTGGTAAAAACATGGCCATTCTCCATAAAAACGGATTCTTAATTGAAGAAGAGTATCAATGGTTAGTAGATTACTTTGGTCCTAAACATATCTTTGAAATTACAAAGGATGAAATGTACCATATGAATAGCAATGTTTTTTCAATCGCGGAAGATGTAGTAATTTCTGAACAAAATTTCACCAGATTAAATACGTGGCTTAGATCACGAGGGATAACTGTTGAAGAGGTTCCCTATTCAGAAATTGCTAAACAAGAAGGTTTGTTGCGTTGTTCTACACTTCCTTTAATTAGAGATTAATTACACCTAAAATTCTCACATTCTTAATTATATTTCTTTAGGCTTTGCTTCTCAATTTTCATTTTTAACTGTAAATTTGAATTTCTACATTATCAATATTCTATTATGAAAAAAATACTGGCTTTAATTTTATGTTATCCAAGCTTACTATTCGCTCAGGATAGTCCTTTAGTACATGACCCATCTATTAATCATGCGGCTGACCAAATTGCTTTTTCTTATCAAGGTGATATTTTTACGGCTGCAATTAACGGCTCCTACGTAAAACGCCTGACCATTCATGAGGCTTATGATAGTAAGCCTATTTGGAGCGCTGATGATAAACATCTTATTTTTAGTTCTAATCGCTTTGGTCAAAATGATGTATTTAAAATTTCGGTAGAAGGTGGTGTGCCCGAACGAATTACATATCATTCAGCTTCTGATTTAGCTACAGATATTTCGACCGAGGGCCAATTGCTTATAGCCACAAGTCGTAATTTTGTTCAGGTTGAACGTGAACCAGAAATTCATGCGGTTTCTAGTAATGGAGGAACACCAACGCGTTTTTTAAACGCTTTAGGTTTTGATGCCAAGCTTTCCCCTAATGGAGCCCTAGTAGCCTTTACTCGAGGTTCATGTAGAATTGAAAGGGAAGCTTATCAAGGCCCAGCAAATAGAGATGTTTGGGTATATAATATTAAGGAAGACACGTATTATCAAATAACGAGTTTTGAAGGTCAAGATCTTGCACCTTTTTGGGGGTCTAATCAACGCCTTTATTTTCAATCTGCGCGCAGTGGTGTGTATAATATTCATCAAGTTTCTCTGAAGGCAAATGGGGATAAAAATGGAGAACCCACTCAAATTACGCAATTGAAAAATATGGGACTCTTTTCTTTTCACCTCAGTCGCAATGGAAAAGATGCGGTGATGATTGTTGGAGATCAACTGTCACATGTCAATGTAGAAACTAAGGTAAGTACCCCCATTAAACTTCATATTGCTAGTGATTACCGCTTTGATCCACAGGTTAGACAAACGTATAGAAATAATGTCCAACGACTGGCCTTGAGCCCTGATGGAAAATATAGTAGTTTAGAGGTTAGAGGTGAAGTTTTCTTGAATGAAAATGATCCAAAGAAAAACAGAACGGTAAATTTAACCAATTCTCCCTTTCGTGATGGAAACGCTTTATGGTTGAATGAGGAGATCTTACTTTTTACCTCAGATAGAGATGGAGCTTTTAATATATATGCGGTTCAGTCTTCCGATGAGAATGAGCCTAATATGCATCTATCGTTGCATCGAAAAATAACCCAATTGACCAAGGAAAAAGAAGGGGTGATTGATTTGGTTCTTTCACCAGATAGGAAGCAGTTAGCCTATGTTGTAGGATATGGAAAGTTAATTGTGGCACACATTGATGAAAAAGGGAAATTATCCAATAAAAAAACCTTTTTAGATGGATGGGATCGACCCACTGGCTTAGCATGGTCTCCTGATTCTAAATGGTTGGCCTACAGTAAAAGTGATTTGTACTTTAATGAGGAAGTATATATTCAAAAGGCGGATAACAGTGGGAAGCCAATTAATGTATCTATGCACCCCAAGGCAGATCAAGGGCCTGTATGGAGTGCAGATGGAACTAAACTTGGATTTTCTTCTAATCGCAATAATGGTGATCATGATGTTTGGTTTGTCTGGTTAAAAAAGGAAGATTGGGAAAAAACACGAGAGGATTGGGAAGAATATGAACCCGAATCGACTAAAAAATCAGCCAAGGATAAAAACGAAACGGCATCTAAAGAGGAGACAGCAGTGGATCTGATTCAGATTGATATTGAAGACATTCATCAACGGCAACACCAAGTGACTGCCTATACAGGTGGAGAATATTTATCAGCCATATCGCCCGACGGCACTACTTTTTATTATACGACAGGTAATAGTGGAAGAGGTAATCCGCAAGTCACTTCTGATTTGTATAAAATAGCGTGGGATGGTACGGATCGAGTGGCTATTACCAAAGGTAATTCACGCCCAAGAAACATTATATTAAGTCAAAAAGGCAGCTATATTTATTATGTGGCTGGAGGTAGTTTAGCACGCATTAAAACGGCTGGACTAAAAAAAGAAAGCCTACCGTTCACGGCGAAAATGATTATAGATTATCCGGCTGAAACGGCGCAAATCTTTGATGAAGCATGGCAGGTAATTAGAGATCGTTTTTATGATCCAAATCATCATAATAAGGATTGGACTGCCTTAAAAAACACGTATAGACCGCTGGCAATGAAGGCAAGTACCCGTCAGGATTTCAAAGCAATATTTAATAAAATGCTGGGGCAAATTAATGCAAGTCACATGGGTATGTCTAGAGGCGATGAACGCTTTGAAGTTCAGCGTGAGACTACTGGTGTTTTAGGCTTGGAACTTAAAAATGATACGCACGGTTTACGCATCACAAAAGTGGTTCCTAATGCGGCAGCCGACCGTGAGGTTAGCAGTCTGCAATTAGGCGATATTATTGTTGGGGTAAATGGAGAAACACTTCAACCCAACACAAATTTTTATCGTCATTTAAGTGCAACTAGTAATGAGAAAATTAGCTTGGAAATTCTTCGAAATGGAAAGAATCAATCCATAGTGATAAGACCAAAGAGTTCAGCAAGAACAGATAATTACAACGCTTGGGTAAAAGAACGTAAAAAATTAACAGAGCGTTATTCCAATGGACGCTTGGGGTATATTCATATTCAAGGAATGAATTGGACCAGTTTTGAACATTTTGAACGAGAGCTCACTGCAGCGGGTTTAGGTAAAGAAGGAATTGTAATTGATGTGCGCTATAATGGCGGCGGATGGACCACCGATTACCTTATGGCCGTATTGAGTGTTAAACAGCACGCCTATACGGTACCGCGTGGGGCCGCTAAAGATTTGGAGAAAGAGCAACGTTCATTCAAGCAGTATTATCCTTTTAGTGAGCGTCTTCCACTTACGGCATGGACTAAACCGTCAATTGCACTGTGTAATCAAAATAGTTATTCTAATGCAGAAATATTTTCGCACGCATATAAAGAATTAGGTATAGGTAAGTTAGTTGGTGTACCTACCTTTGGTGCGGTGATTTCTACAGGCTCACATTCTCTGATTGACGGAACAGCTGTTCGTGTGCCCTTCCGTGGTTGGTACGTAAAATCCTCCGAGAAAAATATGGATTTTACACCCGCGGTACCTGATATTATAGTGTATAACGCCCCAGATGATAAAAGTAAAGGCGTTGACACACAATTGAAAGCCGCCGTAGACGAATTATTAAAAGATTTATAAGTTAAATCAACAACGTACTTAGACCATTGACATACATGGCGAAATGTACCTTATAAACAGCAATGTTTTTGCTATCCTGGAAAATGGCTTCTTTGTGAACACAACTTCACTAGATTAAATATTTTGGTCAGATCATGAGGGGCAACTGTTGAAGAGGTTCGGTATTTAAAAATTGCCAAACAAGAAAACTTGTTACGTTGTTCAACCTTGTCTTTACAGAGAGACCTGAAGGCTTCTTAAATAAGTATATTTCGAACTCAGGATCAATTTTCATTTTTTCAATCTCTTTTGTTGAGCAAAACTCTTTTGTTTTGAAAACATGATGGGTAAACCCTTTGTCGGTAAACCGTAGAGGATAATCTTTCCCGTATATTCTCCAATTTGCGTAAGCATTAAAATGTTTATTTCTTTCTTCTGGGGAGGTGATTGTAGGATCCTCGTAGGTCAGTTCTCGATTTTTATCGAGTGGTGCAAGATGAATAGACCACCCACCAGGTTTGAGTATACGATACAACTCCGTAATTGCTTTATGATCATCAGGGATATCATCTAACACGTCAATACTTAATACAGCGTCAAAAGTGTTGTCTTTGAATGGTGTCTTCATCATATCAACTTTTTTCATAGCTCGAGGTGAATTGAAATCAGCAGAAAGATAACTAATGTTCTTTTGTTTTTTTAAAACCCTACCCAATCCATATTCAGGCGCAAAATGTAGAAAACGATGCTTAGATGTAAACAAGGTTGTTTTTCGTTTTAAAAACAAGGTTACGATTCGGTGTCGAACACCCGATAAGCACCTGCCACAAACGTTGCTTGGAAAGTATGCTGAAGATAATTCACATACTGGACAATATAATTTTTCACCTTTAAATTTTCGACTGTTAAATTTAAAATAGATAGATAGCATGAAATTGTATAATGTACTAGGTAGTCTGCGCTTAAAGGCTTGATAATATTTTGAATTTATAAACCACATTTTATTTTATCTTAAAAAATAGCAATATTAATAAACGGAATGAAAAATAATAATTAAAATCAATATACGTGTTAGAAACGATAAGTAACAATGATTTTTTAAGCTTTTTTTAACAAATTTATGCATTGAGATAATCCTACTGATTGGACTTTTTAAAGTATTCTGGTTAATAACAGATGAAATATATTAATTTATTAGAAACGTAGAAAAATTACTAATGACGCGCTAATTTTCGATTATAACTGTACATTTGACAGAACTAACACGATAATTAAAACTTGATTTATTCATATTTGATTATAGTAAATTATCTTAATAAATAATTAAAATACTATTGAGCATTACATACAATGAATACCCCAATTGACAGAATCAACCAACTTAGAGAAGAATTAAATCGATATAATTTCGAATATTATGTATTAGATAATGCGTCGATTTCTGATCGTGATTTTGATTTTAAATTAAAGGAGCTTCAAGCTTTAGAAGATCAACATCCCGAATACTATGATCCTAATTCACCCACCCAACGTGTAGGGGGAACGGTGACTAAAAATTTTGCTACGCTAACGCATAAAACACGAATGTATTCCTTAGATAATAGCTATTCGTTAGACGATTTACGTGCATGGGAGGAGCGTATACACAAACTATTGGGAGTGGCTGAACTTAGTTATACCTGTGAATTAAAATTTGATGGGGCATCAATAAACTTAACCTATGAACACGGGGCCTTAGCTACGGCGGTGACACGTGGGGATGGTTTTAAAGGTGATGACGTAACGGCCAATATTAAAACCATTAAATCTATTCCGTTAAAACTCAGACATCCTATCCTAGAGAATTTTCAAATTCGAGGAGAAATTATTTTGCCTTTAGCTGGATTTCAAGAAATGAATGAAATGCGGATAGAAAATGGAGAAGAGCCTTATAAGAACCCGCGAAATACGGCGAGTGGAAGTCTTAAATTACAAGATAGCACCGAAGTGGCTAGTCGCCCATTGGATTGTCTTTTGTATCACTTAGTGGATGAAAAACTACCCTTTAAAACCCACGCGGAAGCATTAGCTGCAGCAACAAAAATGGGATTTAAAGTGCCAGACACCCTAAAAGTGGTTAACTCTATTCAGGAAGTATTTGATTTTATTCAATACTGGAATACGGAACGACATCACCTACCGTATGAAACGGATGGGGTGGTGGTTAAGGTTAATTCGTTACAGCATCAGGCAGAGTTAGGTTATACAAGCAAAGCACCGCGTTGGGCCATGGCCTATAAATTTAAAGCCGAACAAGTACAGACCTTGTTAGAAAAAATCACCTATCAAGTGGGCCGTACAGGTGCTATTACACCAGTGGCTAATTTAACCCCCGTTCAATTGGCGGGTACGATCGTAAAACGAGCTTCCTTGCATAATGCCGATCAAATTGCGCGATTAGATATTCGCGAAAATGACACAGTATTTGTTGAAAAGGGAGGTGAAATCATTCCCAAGGTGATTGGGGTAGATCTGAGTAAAAGACCAGCCAATTCACAGCCAACGGTGTATGCTACGCATTGTCCTGAATGTGGTACTGCCCTAATTCGAAAAGAAGGAGAAGCACAACATTATTGCCCCAATGAATACGGTTGTCTACCGCAGATTACAGGAAGAATTCAACATTTCATTGGGCGTAAGGCCATGGATATTGACGGTCTTGGGGTCGAAACCGTAGTCCTGCTTTATAAAGAAGGGTTAATTAAGAATTATGCCGATTTATACCACCTCACAATAGATCAAATACTTCCCCTAGAACGGATGGCTGATAAGTCGGCCGAGAACCTAATCAACGGTATTGAAGCGTCCAAAAGCATGCCTTTTGAAAAAGTGTTGTTTGCCTTGGGAATTAGATTTGTGGGGGAAACCGTGGCTAAAAAATTAGCAAATCACTTTAAGAGTATTGATCGTTTATTTGCGGCTAGCTTGGAGGAATTAATAGCCGTAGATGAAATTGGTGAGCGTATTGCTACTAGTGTATTGGCCTTTGCCCATGACGAAAAACACCGCGCTATAGTGGAAGATCTAAAACAGCAAGGCTTGCAATTTGAATTGTCAGCGGAAGCGTTGGCGGGAAAAACAGATAAATTAGCCGGACGTACCTTTGTGGTTTCTGGCGTGTTTGAATTGATGACCCGTGAAGAACTCAAAAAGTCAATTGAAGATAACGGAGCAAAGGTAGCAAGTTCAATCTCTAAAAAGACAAGTTACGTAATTGCGGGGGCTAATATGGGGCCTAGTAAAAAGATTAAGGCCGAAAGTTTAGGAATACCAATTCTAACAGAACAAGATTATTTAAACCTGCTGGAGGGGGAAGTTCAATAAATACCCACCTTCTATAGGGGGTAAACTAATTTCCGTTGCCGTGGTTTAATCGTCTGAAGGGGGTAAATAATAGTAACACTATATTAGGTTACATAAATTGGTCTAACCCAGGAATAGACGGTAGCCCTTCCTTGGCCACTGCGGCTAGTTCTGCTTCTTGTAATTTACTCGCTTTTTCAATAGCGTCGTTTAAGGCTAAGATTAAATAATCTTCTAAGGCATCTTTATCCGTTAGTAAATCATCAGCGATATCGATAGACTTAATTTCTCTATTTCCACTAATACTTACTTTAACGGCTCCATGATTAGAAGTGCCCTCTAAGAAAACAGTATTCAATCGATTTTTGGTTGCTTCAACTTTTTGTTGTGATTCCTTTAATTTTTGCATCATATTGCCTAAGTCTCCAAACATGTCTTATGGTTTATGGGTGGAGGACAAAAATAAGCATTTTTGGATATTTTTATCTAAAATAAATGCGCCCAATATCTTGGGTTGACCTGAATATATACCGTACTTTTGCCGACGAATTATTTTTGATTATGAAGAAATTAACGATAAAGGCACCTGTAGCAAAAGCCATTCCTAAACAGATGGAAATCCACGGCGATAAACGGGTAGATAACTACTATTGGATGCGTGTTTCTGAAGCGCAGAAAAATGCAGAATCTCCAGATGAACACACCAAAGAGGTGTTTGAATACTTAACGGCAGAAAAGGAGTATTACGAAGCTGTAACAGCTCATACAGATCAATTAAAGAAGGATTTGTTTGAAGAGATGAAGGGCAGAATTAAAGAAGATGATGCTTCAGTTCCATATAAAAAGAATGGATACTTTTATATCACACGGTATGAAATTGGGCAGCAATACCCTATACATACCCGAAAGAAGGGAAGCTTAGATGCTCCGGAAGAAACACTTTTTGACGTCAACGAGATGGCACAAGGCTATGAGTATTTTTCACTGAGTGGTGTAAATATAAGTGAAGATAATAAATGGGTGGCTTATGGTGTAGATACTGTGAGTAGACGGCAATACGTTTTGCAATTTAAAAATCTAGTCACCGGTGAACTGTCTCCTGAAAAAATTGAAAATACCACAGGAAGTGCCACCTGGGCTAATGATAATAAAACCATTTTTTACACCAAAAAAGATCCACTCACCCTGCGAGCAGATCGCATCTTTAGACATGAATTGGGGACCGACCCCGCTTCGGATGTGGAAGTGTATTTTGAGGCTGACGATACGTTTAGCACGTTTGTGTATAAAACCAAATCAAAAGAATATATTGTTATAGGGGCTTCATCAACATTAACCACAGAATATAGGGTTTTGCCAGTAGATAATCCTTTGGGCGATTTTAGGGTTATTCAACCCAGAATCCGTGGCTTAGAGTATAGTATCTCTCATTTTCAATCACATTTTTATATTTTTACTAATAAAGATGAGGCGTTTAACTTTAAGGTGATGAGAACGCCTGTAGATCGGACGGGTGTTGAGTTTTGGGAGGATGTGATTGAGCATCGTTCAGAGGTGTTCTTAGAGAATTTCTCTATTTTCAAATCGTATTTAGTCTTAGAAGAACGCACTAATGGCCTAAATAAAATCCGGGTGATTCGATGGGATAAAACGGCCGATTATTACATTCCATTTTCCGAAGAAACTTACGCGGTTGGTGTATATTCTAATCCGGAATTTGATACAGATATTATACGGTACGGCTATACCTCAATGACCACTCCAGCTTCTGTAATCGATTTTAATATGAAAGACCACAGTGCCGAAATTCGTAAAGAGCAAGAGGTGTTAGGTGGCAAATTCAGAAAAGAGAATTACCGCAGTAAACGCATTTGGATAACGGCAAGAGATGGTAAAAAAGTAGCGGTAAGCATTGTTTATCACAAAGATACTGAGCTTTCCGCTCAAACCCCATTTTTACTTTATGCCTATGGCTCCTATGGNCATACCATTTCGGATAGTTTTAGTACGACACGACTAAGTCTCCTCGATAGAGGGTTTGCTTTTGGAATNGCTCATATTAGAGGGAGTCAGTACCTAGGTAGAGCGTGGTATGAGGATGGAAAATTATTAAAGAAGATGAATACCTTTACAGATTTTATTGATTGTAGTAAAGGCCTTATTGCATTAGGATATACCTCAAGTAAACACTTGTATGCCATGGGCGGATCTGCCGGTGGTTTGTTAATGGGGGTCATTGTAAATATGAATCCTGAATTGTATCATGGTATAATTGCGGCGGTTCCCTTTGTTGATGTGATGACTACCATGTTAGATGAAACCATTCCCTTAACAACATTTGAATACGACGAATGGGGAAATCCTAATGATCAAAAATATTATACTTATATGCGCGCTTATTCGCCCTATGACAATATCACCAATCAGAGCTATCCCAACATGTTGGTCACTACCGGATTACACGATTCACAGGTGCAATATTACGAACCAGCAAAATGGGTAGCTAAATTGAGAACGGAGCGTAAGGATAAAAATATTTTAGTCTTTGATATTAACATGGAAGCGGGTCATGGCGGTGCTTCAGGAAGGTTTAATGCCCTTGAAGAAACGGCTAAAGAATACGCATTTTTACTAGATTTAGAGGGGATAAAAGCCTAATTAAAAAAAAAGTGGTAAATTTGCCCGTTATATAATTATTAATCGTAAAAGATTTTTATGAAGCATAATTTAGGT
>JGI24723J26617_10002133_pt1 | contig 16164 bp, 9 predicted proteins | sample Cruoilmetagenom6_FD_26617 | JGI IMG/M metagenome (IMG submission 26617)
GCTCAGAGCAGTAGAGATTTTACAATGGAGCGAAAAACGGGATTCGAACCCGCGACCTCCACCTTGGCAAGGTGGCGCTCTACCAACTGAGCTATTTTCGCGATTATAATAATGAACGTTGCATCCTTTTTGGATGCGGGAGCAAATTTAATATAATTCTATAAAAAGCAAAGAACTTTTCACTAAAAAGAATCAAAATATTTATAATGTACCCAAGGTGAATATTTTAGGCGGGATTTATAGGTTGAACGTACATTAAGTGCCTGCGCTAAGCATTTTTCTTCTTGGAGAGCAAACGCTTAATTTCATTTAATTTCATCAAGGCCTCCACCGGAGTTAAAGTGTTGATGTCCAGATGTATTATTTCTTCCTTGATCTGTTCCAGCAAAGGGTCGTCCAAATTGAAAAAACTTAATTGCATTTCGTTTTGCACCAATTGTAATTTATCGGAAAGCTCTTCGCTGGAATGCGATTTTTCCAATTTTTTTAGAATTTTGTTGGCTTTGTGGATTACCTGCTGTGGCATGCCGGCCATTTTGGCCACGTGTATACCAAAACTGTGCTCGCTACCGCCTGGGGTGAGTTTTCGTAAAAAGAGCACATTGTCCTTTAGTTCCTTCACGGAGACATTGAAGTTCTTGATACGTGAAAATGTGGAGGTCATTTCATTGAGCTCATGATAATGGGTGGCGAACAATGTCTTCGCTTTGGCGGGATGTTCGTGCAAATATTCCGAAATGGCCCAGGCAATGGAGATGCCGTCATAAGTGCTGGTGCCCCTACCTATCTCATCCAAAAGTACCAGACTTCGCTCGGAAAGGTTATTTAGAATAGAGGCGGTTTCGTTCATTTCCACCATAAAGGTAGACTCGCCCATAGAGATATTGTCACTGGCACCTACACGGGTGAATATTTTATCTACATAACCAATTTTGGCAGTGTCGGCCGGTACAAAACTTCCCATCTGGGCCAACAATACAATGAGGGCCGTTTGCCTTAGGATGGCAGATTTACCACTCATGTTGGGGCCAGTGATCATAATGATCTGCTGCTCGTCCCTATTTAAGGTAACATCATTGGCAATGTAGGCTTCTCCCAACGGCAATTGTTTTTCAATGACGGGATGCCTACCGCCAACAATGGATAGTTCGGTAGAATCGTCCATATCTGGAGAAACATAGTTGTTCTCCTTGGCCAATTGGGTAAAGCCGCAGAGACAATCCAGCTGCGCAATTTGAAAGGCATTGTTCTGTACAGGGGTTATGTATTCCTGCATCCAGACTACTAACTGGGAAAACAATTGCTGTTCCAAACTTAGGATCCGCTCTTCCGCACCCAATATTTTTGCTTCGTATTCCTTGAGCTCTTCGGTGATATACCGTTCGGCATTGACCAAAGTCTGCTTTCGGATCCAATCATCGGGTACTTTGTCCTTATGGGTATTGCGCACTTCTATATAATAACCAAAGACATTGTTGGAGGCTATTTTTAGGGAGGTGATACCCGTGCGTTCGGTTTCCCTTTCCAGCATTTTTTCCAGATAGTCCTTGCCGGAATAGGCCAACCCCCTTAGCTCGTCCAATTCTGCGGAATAGCCTTCTGCAATGGTNCTTCCTTTGAGCATATTTACCGGGGCCTCTTCACTGACCATTTCCTTGATCTTGCTTCTGAGCATATCACAGGTATGTAATTGGTCGCCAATAAGGTTTAGTGCCTCGTTCTTGCTTTGGGTGGTGATCTGTTTTATGGGTACTATGGCCTCTAAGGAATTTTTAAGCTGAACAACTTCCTTAGGGTTTATTTTTCCCGTGGCCACCTTGGATATCAATCTTTCCAAATCCCCAATTTGCTTAATACCGCCCTGTAATTTATGGAGGGCAGCTTCGTTATCGGTCAAATGGGTGATTACCTGATGTCTTCTACGTATTTTCTCAATATTCTTTAAAGGAAGTGCCAACCATCTTTTTAGCATTCTTCCGCCCATAGGCGAGATGGTCTTGTCTATGACGTCTAAAAGGGTAACCGCATTTTGGTTGTTGGAATGGTAAAGTTCCAAATTTCTTATGGTAAACCTGTCCATCCAGATATATTCCTCTTCGGCAATACGTTGAAGGGTATTGATATGTTGCAATTGCCTGTGCTGGGTATCGGAAAGATAATGTAGTACAACCCCTGCTGCGACTATGCCGTGGGTCAAATGATCCACCCCAAAACCTTTTAGGCTTTTGGTCTTAAAATGATTGGTAAGTGTCTCCAATGCATAATCATCCTGAAAGATCCAATCTTCGGTGAAAAAAGTATGGAAATTTTTACCAAAGGCCTCCAAAAATTCCTTTTTATTGGCTTTTGATACCAAAACCTCGTTCGGAGAGAAATTTTGTAACAATTTGTCTATCTGTTCCTCATTGCCTTCCGAAGTTAAAAATTCCCCCGTGGATATATCCACAAAGGATATTCCCAATCTTTTCCGTCCAAAATGAACCGCACATAAAAAATTGTTGGTCTTGGCCGAAAGGATATCGTCGTTCATGGCCACGCCAGGGGTAACCAGTTCGGTAACACCTCTTTTCACTATGGTCTTGGTGAGCTTGGGGTCTTCCAGNTGATCGCAAATGGCAACCCTTTGCCCTGCTTTTACCAGTTTTGGCAAATAGGTGTTTAGGGAATGGTGNGGAAAACCGGCCAGTTCCGTTCTGTCGCCACCATTGTTTCGATGGGTAAGAATAATGCCGAGTATCTTGGAAGCTTTAACGGCATCTTCCCCAAAAGTTTCGTAAAAATCCCCAACACGGAACAATAATAGGGCATCAGGGTATTTCACCTTAATGGTATTGTACTGTTTCATTAAAGGGGTNACCTTTTTTGTTTTTCCCGAGTCTGCCAAAAGCGATATTATTAACTTATTTTTGCATTCCTTTCCTGAACAACGAATGTAAGGTTTATCCACTGGAATGTACCCTATTGTTGATATTTTGGGGATAACTTTATGTCGTTCTGACCAAGGTAATGTCATTGGTTATTTTAGGAAAATAGTTCAAATTTAAATAGGATTGGATGCGTAAACTGGAGAATAGCGAATTGGACCGACTTAATATAGAGGAGTTTAAACAGGTGGAAAAAACGCCGATTTGCATTGTGTTGGACAATGTGCGGAGCTTGAACAATATTGGCTCGGTTTTTAGGACGGCGGATGCCTTTTTAATAGAAAAGATATACCTGTGCGGAATTACCGCAACCCCGCCACACAAGGAAATACATAAAACCGCCTTGGGTGCTACGGACAGTGTTGGTTGGGAATATAGGGAGAGCACCATGGCATTGTTGGAGGAATTAAGGGCAGAGGGCTATACCTCACTTTCTGTGGAGCAAGCCGAGAATGCCATTATGTTGAACAACTTTAAGATTGAAGAAAATAAAAAGTATGCCCTAATTTTTGGCAACGAGGTAAAGGGGGTTTCCCAAGAAGTAGTCTCAGGTAGCGACCTGGTTTTGGAAATTCCACAATACGGTACTAAACATTCCCTGAATATTTCAGTTAGTGTGGGTGTCGTGGTTTGGGATCTCTGGGCCAAACTTAAGGGGTGAAATCAATTAGAAAAAGTCACTGCTGTACAAAGGCTCCTGACCAGCGCATTACAAAATCAATTAAAAGAAGAACTTTTTTAAAACCAAAAACCCAACCGATAGGTTGGGTTTGGCAATATATAGTTTGAGTTAGTTAGTTTAAAACCTTCCAGTCTTTCCGTTGAATTTTTTGATGTTTATTCAGCTCAAAACCAGTTTAATGGATGCGCAAGTAAATAAATTGATTTGTCTTGTGCAAGTAATATGTGAAAATTATCTTAAAATTAGAGTTTCACCGCATATTTTAGTATCCGGTCCAGAATCAATTCATAATCGGCCGGGTTCTCCACAAAATCCAATTCACTGATATCCAAAATTAGATTATGTTGCTCGGGAAAACTCTTTATATAATCAAAGTACCCCCGGTTTAGTTGCTCTAAATATTCGGGCGATATATTCTGTTCGTAATCCCTTCCCCGTTGTTTTATGTTCCGCAGTAACCGTTCTGTATTTTGGTACAGGTAAATATAAATTTTCGGTTTTTTTATCTCTTTGTACATTAGGTTAAAGAGCTTCCTGTAAAGTTTAAATTCATCTTCCTGAAGGGTGACCTTGGCAAAAATTAAGGATTTGTTGATGTCGTAATCACTTACCATAAAGTCCTTGAAAAGATCGAACTGGGAAGTGTCGTCCATAAATTGTTGGTAGCGATCGGCTAGGAAAGACATTTCCAAAGGAAAGGCAAATCTGCCCTGATCCTCGTAAAATTTGGGTAGGAACGGGTTGTCTGCAAAACGTTCCAAAACTAATTTTGCATTAAAATCCTGCCCAATCTTATGGGCCAGTGTAGTTTTCCCCGCTCCAATATTTCCTTCAATGGCTATATATTCCAATTGGGAAAAGAGCTGTGACCTGTTTTTATATAGCTTATGGTGCGTACGGGTAATGGTGCTTTGGTCCTTACACTCCTGTAATAGGTTCCTGGTATCCTTATTTAGAATTGGATGGTAGAGCTGTGGGGCTATGTCCGCCAGGGGCCTGAGAACAAATCGCCTCAGATGCATGTTGGGGTGGGGGATGGTCAGGGCCTCGGTATTGATTATTAGCTTGTCATAATAAAGGATATCGATATCCACCGTCCTGGAGGAGTAACCCTTGGCTCTATTCCTCTCCCTGCCCAACTTGGTTTCCAATTGCAGTAATTTCTCCAAAAGAACGGAAGGGGAAAGAACCGTTTCTACCATAATGCACGCATTGAAGAAATTATCGCCTTCAAAACCCCATGCGGGTGTCTCATATATAGGGGATGTTTTTACAACTTCGCCAACACTGTCTTGGATTAGAAATACGACTTCCTGCAAATGGTTGAGTTTGTCCCCAAGATTGCTTCCAAGTGAAAGATAGGTTGTTGTGGTCTTTATCATAATAGGCGGGCAAAGTAAACAAAAGTATTTAACTTCATAAAGGGAAATAACAAAAACAGAACCAATTTTAAGTGGCCTTTCCTAAAATCCAGCTAAGGAGCCTATAGGTTATAAAATTTAACAAATATAATTGCGGCAAAGCTACATTGGTTATCTTTGCAAGTTATTAGCAATACATACGAGGAATGAACTTTTTAAGAAATTTATTAGCTGCAATTATAGGATGTCTCATCGCTTTTGGAATCATGTTTGTCATGTTCCTTGTTCTGGCTGCCCTGATAGGTCAAGGTGAGGATACCGTGGTGGTGAAGGATAATTCCGTTTTGGAAATTCAGTTGCAGGCCCCGATCAATGATTATGTAGGGATGGATGAGTCCAATCCGTTCGCCGGACTTTTTAATGTCAATCAAGGATTGGATGATATACTGCATGCCATTCGCGTAGCCAAGGAAGACAATAAGATAAAAGGGATTAGTCTTAATAACAATATGCTTATGGCCGGTTTGTCCCAAACACAGGCCATTAGGGATGCTTTGACCGATTTTGGTGAAAGTGGGAAGTTTGTATTCGCCTACGGGGATTTCTATACACAGAAGGATTATTATTTGGCCAGTGTGGCCAATGAGGTATTCCTCAATCCTGTTGGTGCCATGGATTTTAAAGGCTTGTCTACGGAAGTATTATTTTTTAAGGATCTACAGGAGAAGACGGGTATTAAAATGGAGGTAATTCGGCATGGGAAATATAAGAGTGCGGTAGAACCTTTTTTGGCCAACGAAATGAGCGAGGCCAATAGGACGCAGATCAAGGAGTTGTTGGATGCCTTATGGCAGTCCATGCTTACCAATATTTCGGCAAGTAGGGATATTTCCGTGGCCGATCTGAACCATATTGCGGATACCTTGGGCGCCCGTACCACAGAATACGCGGCCACATCGGGCTTGATAGATGAAGTAGTGTATTTTGATGAATATGAAGGCATGATTAAGGATAAAATTGGGGTAGATCCGGCAGACGATATCAACTATGTTCCCATATCCGATTACATACGTACAGCCGGCAAAATAAAAATTAATAGCGGCAAGGATAAGATTGCGGTAATCTATGCCCAAGGTGAAATTTGGTACGGGGAAGGAGGTCCTGATGTAATAGGTCAGGGAATTATTAATGACGCCCTAAAAAAGGCTAGGGAAGACGAGGAGGTAAAGGCAATAGTGCTCAGGGTAAATTCTCCCGGTGGCAGTGCGTTGGCTTCCGATATTATTTGGCGTGAGATCGAAATCACCAAGCAATCCAAACCAGTGGTGGTGTCTATGGGAGATGTTGCCGCTTCCGGAGGCTATTATATAGCAGCGGGAGCCGACAAGATTTTTGCAGAGCCCATGACGATTACAGGGTCTATAGGTGTTTTTGGTACCGTTCCCAACATAAGTGAACTTGCCGAAAATATAGGGGTCAACGCCGAACAGGTGGGGACCAATAAAAACTCGGTAGACTATTCACTATTTGAGCCGATGGGCGATAATTATAGAAGCAATGTGTTGGAAGGGATAGAAGCAACCTATGAAATATTTTTGGATAGGGTGGCCAAGGGTCGGGGAATTACCATGGCACAAGCCGATAGTGTGGCCCAGGGTAGGGTTTGGAGCGGGGTGGACGCCAAGCGTTTGGGATTGATAGATGGATTGGGGGGACTGGACGACGCAATTGCAGCGGCTGCTAAAATGGTGGAATTGGATAACTATGGAATTAGAAAACTTCCCAAGTATAAATCGGATTTTGAAAAGTTGATGGAAGATTTGGGAGGTGCTGCCACCAAAAGCAAGGAAAGCATTATAAAAGAAGAAATCGGTGCAGAGGCATATGCCATTTTAAAGGAGATAAAATCCGCATTGGAAAATAAGGGAATCCAGGCCAGAATGCCGTTTACCCTTAATATCAAATAGGAAATATTTAATCCAAAAAAGGATTGAGACCAAAAGACCGTTCAAAAACATTTGGACGGTCTTTTTTTTTTGATTTTTAATTTATCGGATCCTTCGGTTTTATGCACCATAATCTTAGTTTTTGCCCAAAAGTTTTGGATGTTTCAAATAGCAGGGCCGCTTTTTGCAGTAAGCATCAATTGAACCAATACTTGGATTTTTGTGATACGTCCAAAATCACATCTTTATGCGATTTCGGAAAGAGATTATGTTCTTTAGGTTTAACACAAATTAAATCATTGGGTATGATGACTAAAACAAATTTGGTTTATATAATTTTTTTATCTTCCTGTTTTGTTGCCTTAGGACAGAAATCATTGGATGAAATTAAGAAGGAATATGACAGTTTAACAATAAACAGCAATTATGGCAACAATCCGGATACCGGAAAATATTATGACGTCCGGGGCTTCAAAATGTATTGCGAAACTTATGGTGAAGGGCATCCATTGCTTTTAATTCACGGCAATGGAGCAAGTATCAGTGCCTTTGTTAAACAAATACCCTTTTTTTCAAAAAAGTATAAGGTTATTGTAGCCGATAGCAGAAATCACGGTAAATCTGTAGATAAGTTGGATTCCCTTTCCTATGAAATGATGGCAGATGATTACGCCGCCTTACTTTCGCAAATGAAAATTGATTCCGCTTATATTTTGGGATGGAGTGACGGAGGTGTAAATGGTTTGCTATTGGCGATAAGACACCCCGAAAAAGTAAAAAAATTGGCTGTAACAGGAGCCAACCTGCAACCGGATTCTACGGCAGTTTCACCGGATGTATTGAAAAGGGTTGCCAAGACCTATAATATGTTTGAGAAAATGTTTAGTGCAAAAGACGCTAAAACACCACTGGATTCCATAGTTTATAAGTATATAAAGCTATTGGTGGAACAGCCCAATATAACAGTGGAGCAACTACATAATATAACCACACCTACATTGGTTATCGGAGGAGATCACGATGTTATTAAACCAGATCATACCTTAAAGATATTTCACAATATTCCTAATTCATATTTGTGGATTTTGCCCAATTCCGGGCATTATACATTGGTGACCCATACAGATGAATTTAATAAAGTTGCCGATGATTTTTTTACCACAAAATACAGGATAATAGAGGATAGGGGTAGGGAGTTTTAGTTTTAGAAACCTAGGTTTCGCATTTAAGCCTTGAAATTGCTATAATAAAAAGGCCGTCCCACTATTTGTGGAACGGCCTTATTCTATTTGGGTTTAATTATTTATTAGTTTTTCACCAAGTTAATTTCCACACGTCTATTTTCTGCGCGTCCTGCTTTGTACATGTTGGTGGCTATAGGTTTGCTTTCCCCATATCCAATAGATGTTAGTCTTGAGCTGTCAATCCCTTTTTCAACTAAGAAATTTTTAACGGAAAGTGCCCTTTCCTCGGAAAGTTTCTGATTGGACGGTACACTACCTATGCTGTCCGTATGACCCTCAACCGTGAATTTGGCATTGGGATATTCATTGAGTATTTTTATGATATCTACCAACACATTGGTAGACTCTATTTTGATGGTAGCCTTACCCGAATTGAACAAAATGGTCTTGGCATACTCATTTAAGGTTTTTTGAACCTCCTCGGTAACTTCGGGGCAGCCGTTATTGGCAACGGTACCAGCTACATCAGGGCAATTGTCGTCTTTGTCCAATACACCGTCACTGTCGGTATCTGGCCAAGGGCATCCGTTGTTTTCCAAAATACCCGCTTCCTCCGGACAATGGTCATCCTTATCCAACACACCATCATTGTCTGTATCTTCCCAAGGACATCCTTTGTTTTCAATAATTCCTGCTTCCTCGGGACAGTTGTCATCCTTGTCCAACACTTGGTCGCCATCGGTATCTGGCCAAGGGCATCCGTTGTTTTCAACAGGTCCTGGAACCTCAGGACATCCATCTACCTTATCCAATACGCCATCCTCGTCCTTGTCTTTTGGCCTGGATTGATAAATAGGGATTTTTAATCCGGCATAAACATCCGCTCCTTTGGAGTTGTCACTGGTCAATACGGTTAAGATGGAACCAGAACCGATATACAATGGCCCTGCCCTTAAACCAGCTCCCCACTGTACACCTAAGTTTTGTACATAGCTGACAGGGGAATAAAAACTAAACCATTTGCTTTCAAACCTAGGGGTAAGGGAAACAATATTGGCAATACTATTGGTATTGGTTTTGTCCTTTGAAGTAATTGATAAATCGGTATTTAGATTCATATAAAAGTGATTGTTGATATTCCAATCAGCATTTAGATGCAAGGCTGTAGGCAAAACTGCTTTGGATGCATTGCCAGACCTGATTTGTGTGTACAGGTTGTTTAGCTTGTCCTCAAATCCTTCTTCGTTATCAAAATCGTCTTCACTTATAGAATTGGTAATGTCATACGCATTTTCGCTACCCTCATATTTAAGGCTTCCAAGGTCGGTCATTGACAGTCCAAATTTTAATTTGTATTTATTAATGTCCTTGGGAGCGTAGGGATTTCCGTCCTTGTCCGTAACGGTATAGTCCGCAAAATCAGGCCTCCATTCGTAGATAAAACCTAGATCTACCCCAAAACCGTCCGCACTCTTAACAAATTCATAATCTTCAAAATCGTTCGTTATATTGGCGCTATTCCCATAGGCTATTTCACCTTGGGACTCAATACTTCCTGTTGTTCCAGAGCCATCCGCATCATAATCTATAACAATGTTCTTTCCACTTGAATAAGCGTTGCCATAGCCCATGAGGTATTTTAGTGAGATACCCGCTTTAAGAAAGTGCTGTTCCTGGTTCATTAGCACTGTGGCGAATGTGATTCCGGTTTCTGCCCAAGCATTGGCGCTCAGCTGATAGTCTCCTTCGTTTACATTGAAATCTTCATTTTCATCAAACTCATTGGAAATATTATCATAAGTATCCCCATTAATATCGTTTACGTTAAAAAACACCCTGCCCCTAGTGAATACTGCCAATGAATTCCTGGAATTGATATTGAACATAAATGATGGTCCCAAAATATCAACATTGCCATAGGCATTATTTGCGTTTTTTGGTGATTTTGTTCCATCCTCATCAAAATCAAAATCGTCCTCAAAAATATCTCCAAATTTCGCACTGTAATAGTCGTTTCCTACCAACCCACTAACCCCAATGAGGTTTATATCCGATTTTAATCTAGAGTCCACTATATTGGCCGGATTGGAAATTAGACCGTGTACCCCGTTGTAATTGTCCGTGCCCAGTCCAATATAGGATTGGCCCTTGACAACTGTGGTTATTAGGATTAGGAATGCTACTAAAATACTTTTGTTCATGCTTAAAAATTTAGTTTATTTCTTTTTTATTGTTAATCGACCCCTGTTCTTGTAAATTTGATTTTTTACAGGGATTNAAGTGTAGGAACGCTTTAATTGGGTTTTAATTATAAAATGTTAAATTTTTTTTGACCAATGGGGAATTCGGTTTTAAAGGACGGGGATAAGAAGTTGGCTTTTAGGATTTACCTATATTTGGGAGCTTTGTTCATTACTTCCTTGGTAGTTTCCAATTTAATTTTTCAAAAGTTCTTTTATTGGAGGCCTTTTGGGGATGTTACCGTTTTTGGGGCGTCTTTGTTTGAAATCTCTGTGGGTATATTGCCCTATCCGTTAACTTTTCTGATTACAGACCTGATTTCTGAAATTTATGGCAGAAAAAAGGCAAACCAAATTGTTACTGCGGGGATTTTTGCCTCTTTTTTTTCCATGGGGATTGTATTGCTTGCCAATTGGGTCCCGGCATTGCCCAATTCACCGGTACAGGATGAGGAGTTTAATCATGTGTTTGCCCTTTCACCTATTGCCGTTTTTGCTTCTATGTTGGCATATCTTTTTGCACAATATATAGATATTGGTATTTATCATTTCTGGAAAAAATTGACCAATGGCAAGCATCTATGGCTGCGCAATAATTTTTCTACTTTTCTTTCCCAGTTTATAGACACCTTTACGGTGGTAGGCCTTCTTTGTATATTTGGAGTGTTGCCATGGGCCATGTTCTACGGACTTGTGGTAAGTGGATTTATTTTTAAAGTAATTGTTGCCTTCTTTGACACCCCTTTTCTGTATTTCTTTGTATATCTCTTTAGAAAACGGTTCAATTTGCAGGTAAATCAGGAAATTGATCTTGAAGCATAATAAAACTGGCTTTTCTCAGTTCTTATCGAGTAGTTCAATATATTGATTATATCATTGGTGTATTAGCTGGAATAACAATATGAAAAGTGTTTTGTGTTTCCGTGTTAAATTTTGTTTAAACTAAACGGGAATTTTGATTTTACTTGGTGATATATTGTAGAATTGCGTTAATAATTATTGGTATATGTTTAATCTTATGTCCAATTTCCAGTTAATATTGTGCCATAGGGCCAAACCTAGCTGAATGGATTGTGAAATATATGGAGTATTGCTCCGGTAGCGCCATCAAGGGTATATAATATTAATAAAAGTAACAGATGAAAAAGAAGATTTTAAAAATTGTCGGAGGCATTTTTTTGGTAATAGTTATACTGCTAATAGCAACCCCATTTTTTTTAAAGGGCAAAATTGCGGATATTATTAAGAATAAGGTGAACAATAATATTAATGCCACCTTCGATTTCTCAGAGGCCGATTTAACTCTTTTTAGTAGTTTTCCAAATGCTACCGTTACCTTGGATAGGATAAGCTTGATAAATAAGGTTCCCTTTGAGGGCGATACGTTATTTGCATCCGATAAGGTAACCCTGGATATGTCTATCAAGGAACTGTTCAAGGATGCCAGTGAGCCCATTGCAATAAAGAGTTTAATATTGGAACGCCCGCTTATCAGCATAATGGTAGACAAGGAAGGGAATGCCAACTATGATATCGCCAATGATGGTGGTACTTCCTCCGGGACTGCAACCGGTACCACATCTTCCGAAAGTGGTTTTAACTTGGCTTTGGAGTCTTATGGCATCAATAATGCGTTCATTAAATATAATGACCTTTCAAGTGGTATGTCTTTTGCCATTTCAGAGATGAACCATAGCGGTAGGGGGGATCTTTCCTTGGAAATTTCGGAATTGGATACCGAGACCAGTGGTTTGGTCTCCTTTGAAATGGACAGTACACAATACTTAAATAAGAATCCGGTACAATTGAAGGCACTTATAGGGGTAGATCTTAAGGAAAACAAGTATTCCTTCTTAAAGAACGAGGCCATGGTTAATCAACTGGCCTTGGTATTTGACGGATTTATTAAATTGAATGATGACAACCAGGAGGTAAACATTCGTTTTAAAACACCTTCGTCCGATTTTAAAAACTTTTTGGCAGTGATTCCAGCTGCTTATTCCAAGGATATAGCACAGGTTTCCACAACTGGAAACTTTACCGTTTCAGGTGAATTTAAGGGAATTGTGGATGATGATCATATTCCCCAGTTTAAAATCGATATAAATTCGGATAACGCCTCCTTTAAGTATCCAGATTTGCCAAAATCGGTCAGGAACGTATATATAGATACCGAAATTTCCAATAATACAGGAATAACGGAAGATACCTTTGTTGATATCCGAAAGTTGTCCTTTATGATAGATGAGGACAAGTTTAATATGGTAGCCAAAATAAACGACCTTATGGGGAATACAAAGGTCAATGCCAAATTGGACGGGAAAATGAACCTGGCCAATATTTCAAAGGCCTATCCNGTTCCTGCCGATTTGAATTTAAAGGGCATTTTAATTGCTGATATTTCTACGGCCTTTGATATGGCATCCATAGAAAAAAAGAGGTATGAAAATACCAAAACCACCGGTAATTTAAAATTGAGCGACTTTGAGTATAAGTCGGATGAATTTCCCAACCCAATTAACTTAAAAAGTACTTCAGTAACTTTTAACCCTACTACGGTAACCCTGAACAATTTGGAAGGAGCAACCGGCAAGACCGATTTTGATGCCTCAGGGACCATCAATAACCTATTGGGGTTTATGTTCAATAATGAAAATGTAGAGGGGAACTTCAATTTAAAATCCAACACATTTGCTGTTAATGATTTTATGGTGGCTGAAACTGCCACCGACGATGGTGGCACAGAAAAAGGGGCCACGACTACAAGCACGGAGGAAAAAATAAAAATACCATCCTTTTTGGATTGTAACATAAATGCCAGTGCCAATACCGTTATTTATGATGATCTTACTTTAAAGGATGTAAAGGGAACACTTAGAATTAAAGATGAGAAAGCTATTCTTACCAATATGACATCTTCCATATTCGACGGTAAATTAGCTTTGAACGGGGAAGTTTCTACCAAGGAGGCCACGCCAACCTTTGCCATGAAATTGGGAATGGACGGATTTAAGATTGCCGAAACCTTTAAGGCTTTGGAAATGTTTAGGACACTGGCGCCCATAGCTAAGATTCTGCAAGGAACATTAAATTCGGATGTTCAGATATCGGGAAGTTTAAAGGATGATTTTACGCCCAATCTAAGTACCATTTCAGGGAATATCCTGGCCGAATTGATGACCAATCAAATTGATGCCAAAAGTGCACCCTTACTTACTGAGTTGGACAGTAAACTAAATTTTTTAGATCTTGAAAAACTCAATTTAAAGGATTTAAAAACGGCATTGACCTTCGAGGACGGAGTGGTCAAGGTTAAGCCATTTACGATAAAATATCAGGATTTTGCCATCAATGTAGCCGGTAGCCACACATTCGACCAAAAATTGAACTATGCAGCTACCATTGAAGTGCCTGCCAAATATTTGGGAAAGGACATAACCAATTTAATAGCTAAAATTGATGAGAAATCTTTGGAAAATTTAACAATTCCAGTGACAGCCAATATAGGTGGCGCCTATACCAGTCCTACGGTGACAACCGACCTTTCTTCGGGTATAAAAAATTTAACCGCACAACTGGTCGAAATAGAAAAACAGAAATTGATCAATAAGGGGAAGGACAAGGCCAAGGACTTTATTGGGGATCTTATCAACAAAAATCAGAAAGCAACAGATTCCACCAAAAAGAAAAATCAGGAAAGTACCGCAGACGTTATTGGAGGCCTATTGGGGAGCAACACCAAAAAGGTAGATTCCACCGGAAAAACCGATACTACGGTGGTTGCCAAAAAAGAAGCTCAGAAAGAAGTGGCTAAAAAAATTATTGGCGGACTATTCGGTAAAAAAAAGGAGGAAGAAAAGAAAAAAGACAGTGTGCAGTAGACCAATTCTGGAGGGTTTTCATCAATTGTAATACTATACTGGTTTAAGGCTAGAACAGAATAGGTCCATGCCGATTTAGAAGACTGGTATACACCTGGTTTATATCTATTGCAGCAATGTTGATTCACTATTATAATGGCCGGTGGTGCCGTACTAAGCTTGGGTTGATGATAAAGCCTCCTCCAAAATTTTAATCAAATCGGATGGACTTTCCAAATAAGTCACCAGGGGGGGTATATTATTAAGCTCAAAATTAATGGGACTTCCAGAGAATAATAATGGAGTTTTGGTTTCAGACGATAACCTTATAACTTTTTCCTCAACCACGGAAGGGGTGGTGGTGACAAAAAAAGTCAGAAGATAATTTGGCTTTACTAACTGTGCCATGGTCTTTACATTGTCATAGGGTACATTTTGTCCGAGGTAAAATACCCTCCACCCTAGCTTTTTGGCAATGAAGGAAGCTAACAATAATCCTATTTCATGATTTTCCCCTTCGGCCAGGAACAAGATGATCTTTGGAGCATTCTTTGGTGCAATGGGCAATAGATCTATGGCGGAACAAATTTTTTGACGGATCAGGTTCGATACAAAATGCTCTTGCGCAGGCATAATCTTGTTAATGCCCCAGAGAACTCCAACTTTATGTAAAAAAGGGTAAATAAGCTCGGTGAAGGTAGTTAATATCCCATTTTTGATGATTTGGGATTTAATTATATTGTCAAATTCCTGTTCGTCCAAATTAATCATGCTCAATACCAAGGCCTTCACCTCGGCATCTTGGTTAGACTCGATCAAGGCGTCTGCGACCACCTTATGAATTTCTTCGTCCGTCATCTTGGCTATAGCGGACAATCGCACTCCTTGGCTTCTTAGGATACTTATGTTCAATAGTTTCTTTAACTGTGCATCTGAATAGAACCGGATATTGGTATCCGTTCTTTCTGGAATTAAAAAGTCGTATCTACTTTCCCATTTCCTTAGTGTATGGGAACTAATACCTGTTAGGGATACTATCTGCGCCATGGAATACCTACTCATATCATTGTCTAATAAATTGCAATGTAAAGTTAAACAAATATTCCAGTTGGGAGGTTAATAAATTTATTTTGTCTAAGTTTTATATAAAATAAGTTGGACAAAAAGAATTAATGTTTATATTTGTCTAGGTATTAACAATAAAAAATTAGACATGAAAAAATTTGGCATTTATTTTTTGACATTTTTCAGTTCACTGTTACTTTTAGTTTCCTGTGACAATGATGACGACAATGACATAATTGATGAGCCCACTTTGAGTACCATTGTGGAAACGGCCCAGGACACAGACATTTTAAGTAGTTTGGTATCTGCTTTGGCTAAGGCGGATGAAAACGACGATTCAGATTTGATCGGGGCATTGAGTGGCAATGGGCCTTTTACGGTTTTCGCACCTACCAATAGCGCCTTTACTTCCCTTTTGGCCAGTTTGGATGGATATGATAGTTTAAGCGACTTTGATACTCCGGAAAAACGGGAGCTTCTCGCTACTATTTTAAAATATCACGTAGTGGTTGGGGCCGCCGCTGATTCCAGTTCTCTTTCCAATGGTCAGGAATTTACCACACTGCAAGGGGAAAAAATTACGATTAATATAGACGGGGATGTTTATATACAGGATCCGACCGATGCGGACGCAAAAGTAGGTTCTGCAGATGTATTGGCTTCCAATGGTATTGTACACATAATAGACAAAGTATTGGTTCCACAGGAAGTTTTGGACGCCTTAACTCCAGAGCCAACACCCAATATTGTAGAGCTGGCAATGGATACCGAATTTCTATCTTTATTGGTAGGGGCCTTGGTACAGGCCGATGCCGGTTTGGTGGATCTGTTGCAGACAGATGGCCCTTTTACCGTGTTTGCACCTACAGACGCCGCCTTTGCCGCCCTCTTGGAAACCTTGG
>JGI24723J26617_10002137_pt1 | contig 16152 bp, 17 predicted proteins | sample Cruoilmetagenom6_FD_26617 | JGI IMG/M metagenome (IMG submission 26617)
TGCGGTTTTCGGATAAGAAGGGCTCTAGAAGCAAGCCCTTCCCGAAAAGTGTGTTGCGGTTTTCGGATAAGAAGGGCTCTAGAAGCAAGCCCTTCCCGAAAGTGTGTTGCGGTTTTCGGATAAGAAGGGCGATACTCTCTAATGCGTGTGGGCCACGGATTGTTCCTCACGCACAAAGATCATCATGAGAAGCCCTGCAATAAGGAAGACCAACACGCTGGCCAGACCAAACCTCTGACTGTTTGTGACTTGCGTCACTATCGCCACCGTAAGCGGGGCCATGAAGCTGGTGGCTTTTCCACACAGAGCATAGAGACCATAAAACTCTGCCATCATGCTGGGGGGGGCAATGCGTGCGAGCATTGTACGGCTGGACGACAGTGACGGGCCAGCAAATACGCCTGTTGCTGTTGCCAGGAACAAGAACCAGCGTTCAGCGCTGGTATCAAATCCCATTGCGTTCAAAGCCTGATCAATTGGGGTGGCTGCNGCCATTGGATCCATGCTGACAGCAACAAAAAACGCAGCTGTGTCTGTTGTTGAGCCAACAAGAAACAAAAGGCCAATGGCAAAACAGGTTACCGACCCAATGATCGTGCGGCGCGAACCCAGATAGTCATCAACAAAACCACCAAGCAACGTGAAGGGGACTTGGGCCACGATAATGATGAGACCGTAAAAGCCGATTTGCGTGGTTGGCCAATCAAAGACACCCTTCGCATAGACACCCGTGAAGATGAAAACTGCGGCCTGGCCATCGTAATAAACCATGCGTGCAACCAAGTAGATTGCGATGTTGCGATAGTGAGGTAGTTTTTTCAAAGTACCCACCACCATGGCGACGCCCTTTTTGGCGGCATCCATTCGGTTGAGGCCCGTGCGGGGTTGATCTGGTGTGAAGAAGAAAAACGGCAGTGCAAACACCAGGAGCCATAAGGCAGACAAAGGCCCGACAACACGGTTGTGCTCTTCTGCTGCCTTATCAATGCCAAACCAGGGTACATCTGGCAGTCCGAACATCATCAGCCAAACAACAAATGACACAATGGCCCCGGTGGACCCGATAGCGTATCCCACGGCCGAGAGTGTGCCCAACCGCTTTTGGGAGACCANGGCTGGCAACATGGCATTGTGATAGACGATGGCAAATTCCAGGCTTGTCGCAGCAATCACAACGCCAATGATAACAATGACGATGGCATTCGGATCGCCAGGCGCGGCAAACCAAAGAATAGCCATGCCCAACACGGCCAGCAGTGTGAACAAGAAAATGCCCGGTTTACGCGGACCCGCCGCATCTGCAAGCGACCCGAAAAATGGGCTCAGCAGAGCGATAGAGATACCAGCGGTTGCCTGCACATATCCCCAGATTGCCTGTCCGCGAATATCGTCACCAACAACAGAGCCTGAGAAGTAAGGCGCAAAGACGAAGATATTGATCAGGATGAAATAGGGGTTGAGGGCCCAATCATAGGCAAACCACCCCCACAGCCCACGTTTGCTCGTGGGAGTGTCGCCAGTAACGGTCATATGACCGCCAGGCTGTTCGTGAGTGATCTGCTCTTCGTATGCGTTGGTCAAACCAAAGCCCTCCCAAGGCTCTTTTCAAGGCCCTTATCGCCAAAAAAAACCAGATGGGGCGTCTGTGAGCGCCATCTGAGGCTCGCAGGGTACGCCAATCCATCCTCCAAATGCCAGCCAACTTGCTGAAATTGCGCCATTTTTTGCGTGTTTGGGGAATTAGTATGCGCTTTCTAGACAATCGGTCCTAAACCATGAGGCAACAAGGGACCTCGCCAAGCAGTACCAGTCAGCTTCCTCCCTAAAAGCACAACATGGCGCGGCGCTCCCCTGGATCAGTTTTTGGAGATAAAGATCATGGCTACCAAGACACGCAAAGCGACAAAGAAGACGAAGACAGAAGCAAAATTGCCTTTGGCACGTGACCTATGGCTCGCAAGCCTCGGCTTCTACGGTCGCATCTATGATGAGACTGTTGATCGTGCAGAAACAGCACGCACAGAAGCCAACAAATTCTTTGATGAATTGGTTGATCGCGGCACAACTGTTGAAACAGAAACACGTAAAGCGCTTAAAGACGTGCGTATCGACACAACAGGCACAGTTGAAGAACGTCTGCAGAAATTGCGCGATGCGCTTCCTGATCTGCCAAAGTTCCCAGAAATGCCTGAGCTGCCTCAGATGCCTGAGTTCCCACAGTTCAAATCAACACGCGTTCGCGAACTCGAAGCTGAAGTTGAAGGCCTAACGAAAAAGGTCAATGCGCTGAGCCGCAAGACCTCAGCTGCAAAGAAGACAGCGGCTGCAAAGCCACGCCAGACCCCGGCCCGCAAGGCTGCATAATTTAGCTTTGCGAGCGTATGCCGAGCGGCGTTGCAGTTTACTGCAGCGCCGTTCGTGCATCTGGGGCACATTTTCTTTTGGACCCCACTCTCTTTTTGGACCAAAGTTCCCCTTGAGTGTCTAATCAGAGGCGAAAATAGCCGCGAGGATGCCCGCGCCCGTTCAGTGGTTTGGGCTAGTTCAATGTTTGAGATAGGGAAAATATGTCAGAAAATTCGTCTAACCGGACTAAGTCCCAAAGATCAAAAACACCCGTTGATCGGGCAGGTGATCTTGCGCGTCAAATCTGGCTGGCAGGGGTCGGTGCCTACGGCCAGGCGTTTGATGAGACCCAGGAAAAAGTGACTCAACGGGTAGCTCGTGTGAGCGAGGAAACCACCAAGTTCTTTGATGAGCTGGTTTCACGTGGAAATGATCTTGAACAAAAATTGGGCGAGCTTGGCAGCCTTGGCAAACTGGGCGCGGAAGCCGGTGCGGAAAAACTAAGGCGGGGTACTGACATGTCTTTGTCTTTGGAAGACCGACTTGCGCGCATGCGTGACATGTTGGGCTTGGCACCTGTGAACCAGAGCGCTGATGAGAGGCTTGAAGAACTGCGGTCAGATCTTGCGGCCCTGCACAAAAAGGTAGATGGGTTGATCGCTGCGAAAGATGGTGCGTCAAAGCGTAAACAGTCCACAAAGAAGTCGACCGCAAAAAAAGCCTCAGCAAAAAAGAAAACAACAACAACTAAAAAGACGGCAGCAGCTAAGAAAAAGAAAACGCCTGCCAAAAAAACAGCGAAACGGGTTTGAGGGTAGAGGCCGGTGATGAAAACCCGGGACCGCATTCTTCAGGCAAGTCTTGAGCTCTTCAATGAAGAGGGTGAGACCAATGTCTCCACAGTGGATATTGCCAATCAAGTCAATATTTCGCCGGGTAATCTCTATTATCATTTCAAAGGCAAAGATGCGTTGATCGCGGCGCTTTATGATGCCTTTGAAGAGGAAATGCGTATCGTGCTGAGCGCGCCCGTCGACAGGCCTCTGCGTGCAGAGGACAATTGGCTCTACTTCTATATTGTGTTTGAAGAGATATTTGATTTCCGCTTCTTCTATCGCAACCTGACCGATCTGTTGACGCGTTATCCGCAGATCAATACGCGGTTTCAAGATCTCTTAGAGCGCAAACAAAAAACCACATCTTCCATGTTGTCGAACCTGAGCGAACATGCCGTGCTCGACATGCGCGGGGATGAAGTTGAACAAGTCAGTACACGCCTCACCATGCTGCTGACTTATTGGTTGAACTTCGAGGCGGTTCGTCATCCAGACGCATCGGGCCCAGACATTATACATGGTGGTGTATTTCATGTGCTCAGCCACATTGCGCCCTATTTTGCAGGGGGGCGTGACGTCTTTACTGATGTAATTTCGACACTTTATGAAGATCAGATGGCTGATGCCGCAAAGCGGCGGAATCGTTAGGCATTGATAGAATTTCTGGCATTTGGTGTGGCTGCTTTTCAGATTTTTTGGCAAAAGCTTGATACTCAAGACTTGCCAAGGTCGAAAAGAGGCACCATTTTATTCTTATCGAATTTGCTTTGGGGCGTAAGAACGGCTCCCGGTCAATCTTAGACATCGGCCTTGCTGCTTTCTCCAATGACTGTTTGATACCTCGCGCACGGGGTTCGTGTGACAAAGAAGGAAGATCGGCGTGAGACCGCCGTACAGGAGAAAGACATGGCGACTGGTACAGTCAAATGGTTCAACCCAACTAAGGGTTATGGGTTCATTCAGCCGGATGATGGCGGCGACGATGTGTTTGTGCATGTTTCAGCAGTGGAGCAAGCTGGACTATCAGCAATCGACGAAAACCAGAAGATTTCGTATGAGCTTGAAACAGGCCGCAATGGCAAGACATCGGCTGTAGAATTGAAGCTTCTTTGAATCCAATTTGCTGATTATCTATTCGCGGGGGGTCACTTTGTGGCTCCCCGCTTTACATTTTGGCTCTTGTTCCATTGATGAAAATTCTAACGGCTTCCTGTCTCGCTTTCCCAGTCTCGCTTTCTCTGGCACAGCGGAGTACCATCGGCTAGGGAAGTTTTGAGACTGGGGATGTGAAATGCGAAATATGGGGCGCGTATGGAGCCTAATTGGCTCTGTACTAATTGGGGCGACGACAATTGGGTCGGCTCATGCTGGAAGTCAAACTTGGTCTGATGTTTCAGACTATGCGCAATATGTGCCGCTCGCCTTTGCACTTGGCGAGACCGCTTACAATGAAGATTTTGAAGGGTTGATCCAGCTGACTGTCGCTGGTGCGCTAACACTTGGAACAACTGAGTTCCTTAAAAGTGAGATCGACGCAAAACGTCCAAACTATAGGCCGGGTGATGGACAAAACTCATTTCCCTCAGGCCATGTGGCTAAGGCGTGGTTTGCGGCGGCTTATACACAACAACGCTATGGTTGCTATCAGCTGACCTGGGACTGCTGGCGCGGATCTGCCATTCCTTACCTGGCCGCGGGTGTCACCGCATATGGGCGCGTCGCCGCTGATAAGCACCACTGGGAAGATGTGTTGGCGAGTGCTGTGATTTCAGAAACATTTGTCTATCTGACCACGGATACATTCGATGAAAGCATGATCATTACGCCAAGTTTTGACAATGGTTTTGGCATTGCGATCCTAAAGCGCTTCTAACGCGCTAGGTTCTACTACTTATTACTTCTGAAATACAAAAGGGGACGCTGCGTCAAGGCAGTGTCTCTTTTTCTTCGTGTTGACCTTACTGTAGGGCGCTGTAGGTTCTGCATTCAGATTGTGTCGAGGGGACCAAGATATGTTGCAGCCTGTCAGCAAAACAGCGTTAAGAGATGTACCAGGCGCGGTGCCCGCGCATGACCCTGCATACACAACACCAGAAGGTTTTGATCTGGCAGATAATGTTGCATTTACCAGCGGCCAGCCTTTTGACTATTACAAAAAACTGCGTGAGCAAGCGCCAGCCGCCTGGACACCTGTTAACAAGGCCGCAGGTTATTGGGCTGTCTCGCGGTACGAAGATATCAGACGGATTGAGCTGGACCCGGATACTTTCTCGTCTCAGCGTGGCGGCATCAACATGGCAACCATGGATCCGCCAAAAGCGATTGAACGGTTGGCCGGGGCTGCCCTCAATACCTTGATCAGCTTAGACCGACCCTATCATGTGCCCTTGCGCATGCAGCACCGTGCTTTTTTCACGCCGGACTATATTGCGGAACTGCGCAAGAAAGTTGAGGTGAAGGTAGATAGCCTTTTGGATGATATGGAACGCAAGGGTCCTGTTGTCGATATGGTCAAGACTTTTTCTGAACAGCTTCCACTATTTACACTGTGCGAGATGTTGGGTGTGGATGAAAAAGATCGCTCAAAGATTGTGCGCTGGATGCATTATTTGGAACTCGCCGGACACATGCTTGCAGAACAGGCACTGGGCCGCCGCATAAGTCCACTTTTCTTTGCCAAGTTCTTGTGGAACGTGCGTCAGATGTTTAGGTACGGCGAAAAAGTACTCAACGACCGGCGCAAAAATCCACGCGCTGACCTTTTGACGGCAATTGCTCAGGCCGAAATTGAGGGTGAAAAACTGTCGCAAGAATTTCTCGATGGTGCGTGGTTGCTGATCATCTTTGCAGGCAATGATACGACGCGCAATTCCTTGTCTGGCACGATGAAACTGCTGAGTGAGTTTCCAGATCAAAAACAGATGCTCCTAGATGACCCATCTAAAATCTCGCGTATGGTGCCGGAGGCTATTCGTATGGTGGCACCGGTCATCCATATGCGTCGTACATTGACAAAAGACGCGCAGATCGCGGATCAGAAAATTGCAGTCGGTGAGAAAGTCATCATGTATTACGGCGCGGCTAACCGGGACCCCTCTGTTTTTGAAAACCCGGATCAGTTTGACATTGAACGAAAGAATTCAGGTGACCACCTGTCGTTTGGGGCCGGGCCTCATGTCTGCTTAGGGCAGCGTGTTGCCAACATGCAGCTAGAGGTCGCCTATACAAAAATTCTGGAGCGGTTTCCTAACATCAAATGGACAGGGCACACGGTGCAGGCTCCCAATAATTTTGTGAACGCGATATCAGAATTGGAAGTTGATCTGGGCAACTGAGCGATCGAGGTTGCTCCCAAAAGCAGAAACAGTGTGGGCCAACCCATTTACACGAGGTAAGCAGGTTGACCCAAACTCAGGTTTAAGACAGTTGTAAGCCTGGAAGCTCGCCTGTTTCGCGCCACTTGTTCAAGATCACGAAATACTCATCAGACCCGCCGCCGTAACTTGAGTTTTGGGCCGTGCGGTCTTTGGGCTTGCCTTCATTATTGTAGTAACCTGGCGTGCAGCTTTCGAGAAATTTTTCGTTGAGAGCGGCCTTTTCAACAATGGTGTCTACCCAACCTTGTTCGGCTTCCACGGTGACTTCCAACAGGTGCGCGTCGCGTTTTTTCATTTCCGTCATCAGGAATGCGAGATGACGCGCCTGTTCGTCCAATAGATGGGGATAGTTGGCGGTGAAACCAGCTTGCGCTGTTCCAAACACAATCGCATTTGGAAAATCATGGACAAACATGCCATGCATGGAGCGCATGCCATCTGCCCAGGCACTTGAAAGTGTTTTGCCGTCGCGACCTTCAAGGTCGTAGCCGGAACGTTGGGTGTAGTCCGTGCCCACTTCGAACCCTGTTCCGTAGATCAGGCAATCAATTTCATATTCGACACCATCAACAACCACACCGGTCTCTGTGATGCGTTCGACGCCCTTGCCCGATGTGTCGACGAGCTCGACATTCGGCTGATTGAAGGCAACAAGATAATCATCATGGAAACAGGGGCGTTTGCAGAACTGGCGATACCAAGGTTTGAGCAATTCGGCAGTGGCAGCGTTTTTCACCACTTCATCAACACGCCCACGCACCTGCTCCATCTTTTCGAAGTCAGCAATTTCCATAAGCTCCGCTAGTTTTTCACGATCCATGCCTTGGTTTTCAGGTTGTTTGGCAAGGTTGATCAAATTGCGGATGAGATCAGTCCAGCCGTCCTGCACAAGGTCCTTCTCGGCGTAGCCACCGGATACGAGCGTGTTGAAGTTTTCCAACCGCTCCTTATGCCAACCTGGCTGGAGGCTCTTTACCCATTCTTGATCTGTTTCGCGGTCATTGCGGACATCAACGGAGGATGGTGTGCGTTGGAAAACAAAAAGCTGATCGGCATTCTCCGCCAGGTGCGGCACGCATTGAACGGCTGTGGCACCTGTGCCGATGATGCCAACACGTTTGCCTTTGAGTTTCGTCAGGCCGCCTTTTGACGTGCCGCCCGTGTAGGCATAGTCCCACCGGCTGGTGTGAAACATATGGCCTTTAAACTTTTCGACACCCGGTATGCCGGGAAGTTTTGGTTGATTGAGCGGACCGTTGGACAAGACAACATAGTTTGCCGTCATGCGGTCATCGCGATTGGTTTCAATCACCCAGTGTTTTGCGGCCTCGTCCCAATGCAGCGCAGTGATCTTCGTTTGTAGGCATGCCTTGTCATAGAGGTTGTATTTGCGGGCCATGTCTTGACTGTATTGCAGGATTTCAGGGCCATCCGCGAACTTGCGTTTGGGCATGTAACCCATTTCTTCAAGCATTGGCAGATAGACATAGCTTTCGATGTCGCATGCCGCACCGGGATAACGGTTCCAATACCAGGTGCCGCCAAAGTCGCCGCCCTTTTCGATGACACGAATGTCGTTGATGCCTGCTTCACGCAACCGTGCACCTGCGAGCAAACCTCCAAAGCCACCACCGATAANAACAATGTCTGTGTGATCGGTGAGGGGATCGCGTGTAAAGCCCGGCTCTACGTANGGATCGTCCACAAAATGAGCATATTCGCCCTGCATGGCGACATATTGGTCGTTGCCATCTTTGCGCAGACGCTTGTCGCGCTCCAGAATGTATTTTGCGCGTAAAGCGTTTGGGTCAAAATCAAGATCATTTGCAACTGCAGTATCGGACATGGATGTTTCCTCTTTCGTTGTGTCTTTGTTTAGGCTGATTGTGGTGTGGCGATTGAATGTTCGGCTGGGCCTGCCCATGCGGATTGAAGGGCGGTTTCTGCATTTTTTCTGATAGGGGTCAGGCGAGCACGTCCTGTCTCGGTCGCAACACCGGATAGGACCAGTGCCGCACCGAAGGTCATGCGCGCTTCCATTTCTTCCAGGGTGATGAACCCTTGAGACCAAACAAGAATGTGAGCAAGCATCAGTTCGCCATAGGTAACCGCGAACGCATTGGCATCTATCTCATGGATCAGATCACCACTTTGTTGAGCGCGTGCGAGAAGCGTTTTCCAGATTTGTACCGGCGCCGTGCCAACATTGATGCGTGTTTCCGGGCTGCCGTTTTGATAGGCGGCTGAAATAAGGTTGCGGTGAAAAACGGGCTGTTGGGCGTAACTCTGTCGAATGAAATGTGGAACCTTCAAGAGAGCCGCAATGCCATCTCCCTCAAGAGCATCCAGCGTTTGTCCCAGGCGCGCACTGCCGGTGTTTAAAAGCGCTGCGACAATCCCATGTTTGGACCCAAATAGATTGTAGGGGGTGGCGATGGACACCCCGGCGTGATCCGCGAGTTTTCTCATCGAGAATTGTTGGTCCCCAGACGCACTCAGCAGGTCCCGCGCAGCGGCCAGAATGGCCTCACGACGCTTGTCTTTTGATGTCTCGCGAAGGGTCATGAACACCGGGATCCAATAATTATAACGCGTTATGTTTTATACTTTTAAAACGCGTTATAATATTCTGTCAAGTGTCACAGGATAAACCGCAGAGACATGCCAATTACCGCTTATCTTCCAGTCACTGGAATCGTCAGATTTGCACAAATGGCTCTTTGCGGCACCCGCCATGAGCAAGTCGTTAGTCTCCGTTATCGGCGACGCCCTTCGGTTGCGACGCAAAATTCTGAGCATGAAGGCGAAATGGTGCACCCGGCGCGATTCGAACGTGTGACCTCTGCCTTCGGAGCCCGATCTGAGTACGATTGACATTTATTCCTCAACGTTCTTTTTGATAGCATAGTCAATGGGTTAGCTTGACATATTGATTCCTTGGGTGTCCTCTAAATAGCCGGAAATTGCTTCCGTTTGCTTCCGGTACGCTTCCGGATTTTTGACGCTGGAGGGTGCGAATATGAGAACTCGACTAAACAAATCCGTGATTGACCAGCTTAAACCGAAGAAGTCAGATTACTTCGTGTGGGACACACAGATGCCGAACTTCGGCATCAGAATCTATTCAAGTGGACGCAAAGTTTATCTCATTCAATATCGAAAAGGGTCTGCGACACGGCGTTACAAGATTGGTTTTCATGGCCATTTGACTGTTCAACAGGCACGGAAACAAGCACAAGCTAAACTCGGAGAGGTTGCAGCTGGAGGTGACCCATCAGCGGATCGGCAACGGGATTACAAGCGACCTACTTTGTCTCAGGTATGTGACGAATATTTCGAGTATGGAAGCGAGCACAAAAAGGCATCGACCATTGAGGCGGACAGGTATCGCCTTGAAAGGCACATTCGCCCTCTTCTCGGTGGACGCAAGCTGGACAGTATTTCACAGGGCGATGTCGCGAAGTTTATGAAACAGGTTGCTAACGGTCATACGCCGAAAAAGGTCAAGACCAAGCCACGTGGGCGCGCTGTATTTGTAGGGGGAACTGGTACCGCTAATAGGACGGTCCAACTGCTTGGCGGCATATGCTCATTTGCTATCCAGCAGGGCTATTGTGTGGTGAATCCGGTCCACGGAGTCAAGAAATACAAAGAAGGAAAACGGGAGAGGTTTCTCAGCGATCCAGAATATCAGCGCATTGGTGCGGCCATTCGAAAGCTGGAGGAAGAAGGGGTGAACTCGCTTGCTCTGAATGCGCTCAAAATGCTCATGATTTCCGGGTGTCGGATGGGAGAGATCACAAAGCTTCGGTGGGAGAATGTGGACTGGGACAACAAAAATCTACAATTGCCGGACACAAAGACAGGTTATCGCAACATCCCCATGTCCGATGGCGGAATGCATATGCTGATGAACCTTAGAGAGAGTGCTTCCTCTGAAGAATGGGTGTTCCCCAACGCAGTCGGAGGACCACTAAAAGATTTGCGGAAGACTTGGCTGGCGGTTCTTGAAGAGGCGGAGTTGAAAGACGTCCGCATTCACGACTTACGTCATTCTTTTGCCTCTGCTGCGGTGAGAGAAGGCGTATCGCTTTTTGAAGTGGGAAAAATTCTCGGTCACAAGTGCCAAGAGACGACCGCAAGATACGCTCACCTGTCAGACGAAGCTGTGTCCCAGGCAACAAATGTCACAGCAAACCACATCGTCAATGCGCTGGGCTAACCTTGAATGGAGATTTCGATGGCCACTGAATTAAGCGCTCGCCAAAAGCTGGAATTGCTCAGAGGGACGACAGACCTGAGCCATGCCAAAGCTGCAGATATAGCCGAGATCGTATTCAAAGAGACTGGAGAGTTTTGGGCAGTCGGTGATTTTCTTGCCTCGCTCTCAACAGAGTTGTCGGATGCTGATACGGAGGTCACCGTACCAATATGGGTATTGCAGGCTGCGTTGGCAGGTATTGTTCGGCTGGTTCAGCTTGAACTCAAGCAATCCAAGGGAAAAGGTAAGTACGCCAAAGTCAAAGCGCGGCGTGTTGCAGACCGATTGCATCTCATTCGTACTATTAAGACGCTCAATCTGGTTGACGAAGGAAAGTCCCGAGAAGAGGCCTATGCAATTGTAGCGGGAGAGACTGAAGGAACGGAATTTGAAATTAAGGAAGATGCAGTCAAGAAAAGCGTTGCCACGATAGAGAAGAATTTTGCTGCAGGAGATTCTAGATATTATCTGCCGCTGTCTCCAAAACTCCGAGCGCTTTTTGGCGATCTAGGAGATTTTGACAGCTATGAGGATTGGCCAGAGGGGAATGAACTCGACTAGTTACTTCCCTGGAGCGCCCGGTTGCTTTGATCCACCATTGGCATCGTCGAAATGTATCAAGGAAGGCCAGTCAATGTCTGTACACAAACCGCCGATGTGCGCAAAGGAGGCGGCAGTTTATGTCGGATTGCATCCCTCCACTCTGGCAAAGCTCAGAATGACGGGGGAGGGCCCTGGTTTTTTGAAACTGGGCCGCAAGGTCGTCTATGGACAGGCTGCGTTGGACGAATGGCTTGCAGAGCGAGCTCACATGTCAACCTCTGAGTATTGATAGCCAACGCTTGGGAATGTTTCCAACGCGATCCCGGGTTTCGATTGTCCAAATCCGGCTAAAGGTCAATCAGCTCCCATACCTCCCCTGCCGCTGGATGGACGATTGTCTTCGGATGATCCCTCATTGGCACCTTCACAGTTTCCATTGGAGATCCAAATGATAGAGATAGCTATAAACAACACGACCCGTCGAGTGTTCAAAGAGATAGTTGCTTGGCGGGACAATGCTACCACCCCGCTAATTCGCGACGGTGAGCTCTGTATCTGCGCCACACACGCGCAATTAGCGGAATCGCTCACATCCACCACTGCCACAGTACAACGTCACCTCAGAAATTTGAGACGCTTAGGAGTGATACGTGTGAAGCGGGGTGTCCATCCGTATAAGACGGGGATCTTGAGTGCGAGTTTTATCTTCGTGGATGAAGAGAAAGCGTTTGAGGTAGGCCTAACTAAAAACGCCAATTAGCCGTGCAACCTTCCGGCACTATTCCCTGCAAAATGCAGGAAACCTTATTATGTAACACAAAGCACTCTATCAACGGTGCAAAGCACGGGGGATTGGTAGTGAAAGAAGGTAGTTTAGAAAAAAGGGAAGTGCTGCGAAGTGGCAGACGGTGAAAGTATGATCGGGAAAAATTGAAGGCCAACCCGAGCGGGTCCTTTCATACTGAAAGTTCACTCCTGTCGAAATCCAGCCACCACGTAACCTTTGAATACGGATAGGTTCAGCCACCGTTAGGCTTGAATCTTAAGAGAAAAATCTGGGAGGATTTTATGTCTTACGGTACGAAGCAAAACAACTTTGGCGTTCCCGGCCCAATATCAAAAATGCGAGTCATTCTGGATGGAAATCTCCCGGCGGCGCTACTGCTCTATCGGGTGTATGGGAGATTCAAGTACTCCAAGAAATTTCTCAACCGTCATGGTAAGAAATGGATTGCGATGACATCCAACCAATGGGCCACCGAGAGTGGTCTAACTCCCGCTCAGTTTCGCAACACTGCAGTACCTATCCTAAAGAAGGAAAAATTTGTGGAAATTCGAGCAATGTGTTTAAGGCCTTCGCAACCGAAGTTGATGTGGTTTAGTCTGGATATGCCGGCCATTATGAAGATGCTAGAATACTATAATCCACAAGATGTCGGACTCTCGATGCAGTTTGCTTTTGGAACCGGCAATGCGGAAAAAGCAGTGAAGGAACAGCTTTCTGTAGTGGAAGCGGAACGGGAAAAATTGAAGTTGCTGAGCAATAAGCTTGAGTTCATAAAAAAAGGTATTGCCGAAGGAAAGTAAGAACTGAGGGCTTGACGGTGCATATCCCGAAATATGCACTATCACCAGCGTATCTCAAATGTGCATTGAATGATGCGTATCTATTAGAGTAAATAGAAAAAGACTTTAGAAAATGAGAGACCCAGGAAAAGGAAATCAACTCGCAAATTGCTATTTATATAGAGAGCAATTTAGGTAGAAGTTTGTACAAAGAGTTATTTGTATAGAAGATTTTTCGTGACAAAGAGTGTGCGCATTTTGGAGATCAAATCGGGATAATCGTAATGTCCCGAACACATACCGGGACATCAATCGGGACAAAAGTTTTGGTGGTCTGCGTAACCCCCAAAAAAGCGAAGTGCGACTCACTGGGACGTGGTGTGAAGAGCCCAAAACTGAGTCATGGCAAGGATAACGATCGATAGGAGATAATACTCGGTAGGCGGAACGATTTTCCTTTACACAAGTGAGACCTCGAATACGCTCAATTAATGCTTCAAAACACCCGACATAAGCATGGACACTGAGAGTTGCCGCAAAGAACTCTCACAAGCGATTAAGTCGCTTCCCGACCGCTCACAGACGCAACAGACGATCATCGATCCTTATGTAGCCCGCTCTGCCCTACAGAAGGCGCTGAGGCGCGGTGACGTCGAATTGGTTACCCAAGCAGGTGTTTGTCTCCTGGAGGACTCACAGAGGCTCTGGAGGGCCGTTGCGGTCATCCTGTTTGAAGACTTCGGATCGCTCCCGATTGATCTCGCATCACAAGTTTTGGCTGTTGCTGCTTTCAAGAGGGTCCGGGCAAAAATAGGGAGCGACCATGCAATCCTCTGCTGGCTTATCGAGCTGCTGTGTCGTCACCCTCGAGACCGACGTGTAGACGATCTTTATACGCTTGCTGATTGCACGCGAGAGGTAGGACTGACCAGAGCCGAAAGGGCCAAGCTCGGTCCTGACCTTATGGAAGTCCTCATGGAGGCGCAGCTGATCGCTAAAGTCTGTGAGAAGCCTGTTCCAAGACGTAGCTTCAAGACCGTTTCTCCAAGTCACAGTGATCGATATATCCAGACACTGAGGGCGCAGGAGCTTATTGATCACGATGAGCTCGAATTATGTATTCAAGGTCGCAAAACAACCGGAACCCTTCTGCCAGTCATTTCAGCGCTCCTACGGGCCTCTAAGCCGCGTCAACCATCGTTCCATATGACCATTCAAAACTCTGTTCCTGAAGTGATCTTTGTAGGCGGTGCGCCGTCCTATGCATTGGATGGATTTACAAGGCCGGGCCGCGAAGCTCTGTCACAGCTATTGCAGTCACGGGCGGAAGTCGCTCGGTTGGTGACAGAGGTCCTGCCGCGAGCCAAACGAATGCGGGCAGTCCAAGGTCTGCTCTTCGATGTTGAGGGTGGTGTTTGCACCCTAGAGGTCACCGACCCGTTCCACGACAGATTGAAAGCCGTCACTGAGGGGCGATGGTCTGGTCTTCCCAGAGACCAGATTGCAGACGGCTTGCGTCTCATGCGAACCGCAATTCCTGAGCTCAATGAACTCAGAAAACGGGTTTGGGGTTCCTAATGTCCGATAATCTTCTATTATCAGACCTCAACATTATCGAATGTGTGAATCAAAATATTGCAGACATCTGCAATTCGACCCCCCACATATTGCAGACATCTGCAATTGGGTGCTCTGAAACAGATTATCTATCGCCCCTGGAGTTCTACTTGGATCAGTCGTCAGCAAAGGCAACAAAACGAGCTTACGACTCAGATATCCGCCACTTTAAAGCGTGGGGCGGGACCATTCCTGCGACCTCAAAAACCGTTGCAACTTATTTGTGTGACTGCGCGGGCAAAGAGGGGTTGGCGGTCTCGACGGTCAAACGACGGATTGCAGCTATTGCTTGGGCACATCGGGACGAGGAGTTGGATGATCCCACCAAGACACGGATCGTCCGAAAAGCCGTCCAGGGCATCGAACGCCATCACGGAGATATGCCCAAGCAAGCCGCCCCTTTGTATTTGCGTGATATTGGCGCGATGAGCAAAGTCCTATTGGGACGATTGCGGGATCGACGGGATATGGCGCTCATGCTGGTCGGGTACTTTGGCGGCTTGCGGGGCTCTGAACTGGTGGCCCTAAAGGTCGAAGATTTTTCCCTCGATGAACAGGGCCTGTTGGTCATGCTCAAGAAGTCGAAAACAGACCAGACAGCGCGGGGAAGGTGGATATCGATCCCTGCAAGAGGAGATGATGGTCTTTGTCCGGTAAAAGCCGTCGCGGATTGGTTGATGGTGCTCAACCAGGGAGAAGGACCAATGTTCCCAAGTATCACCCGATACGGCAAAATCAGTGAGCAGGCCCTGTCTGTGCGGTCTGTCTCACGGATTATCTTGAAAAGAGCGGAAGCTGCGGGGCTAAATACGCAAGGCTTATCGAGTCATTCGATCCGAGCAGGGTTTGTGACCGAAGCGCTGATGCGGGGAGAAGAGCCAATGCTGATTGCAAACCAGACAGGACACAGATCGTTAGAAATGCTGAGCCGCTATTTGAGGCCGGTCAGGCTGCTCGAAGGGGCAAGTTCTAAGCCATGAGGAGATCGGGCGCTCGACCGGCTTGTCGACGAGGTTTACATGATTGCATAACACCCTGACGCCAAGTCCTACAGATGTCATGCGCGTCGCAATTCCCAAACTCAATGGTTTCAGAAGTGGGTTTGCAACAAGTCAGGTAAGCCTCTGTGTCGGTGCAAATGTGACTGCACCACAACAGTTCTCAGTCGCTCGGCACCCTCAAACGTTACGGCCGTCTTCTAACGGATCGCTTTACGACCGCCTCGGCGCGGGTGGCCGCCCTACCATCGCGAACGCTGACGATGGGTGCAAATCGCCCGTTTCCTGAACTCCTAAGGCATTCTTTCGATTTGACTTTTGTATTGTTGATAGAACTTCGCCCCGGCTGTGTTTTGTTGCGCCAAAAATAGGCTGATAGCTTGATCGAGCCCCGCTATTGCTTGCGCTTCAGCCTCCTGGCGAACGGGCCGAGATGTAGCTGCGCGTAGTGCATTGGACTGAGAACAGGTGGCCTGCAATCGACCACCTAGGCTCAAATATCCAACTAAAGGCACTCCAGACTGGACCCTCCCAAAGAACATTGACAACAAATCCATACGCCCATTTTTTACGTCAAATGTTCTCAGAACGCCCAATCCGGATGCCTG
>JGI24723J26617_10002141_pt1 | contig 16116 bp, 14 predicted proteins | sample Cruoilmetagenom6_FD_26617 | JGI IMG/M metagenome (IMG submission 26617)
GGATTTAAAAGCGTGCTTGTGTCTCCTAAATTGCTAGTGTCATTTGATGCTATTTTTCTGAGAATACGGCGCATGATCTTGCCACTACGTGTTTTAGGCAATCCTTCAGTAAATTGAATTTTATCAAGCTTTGCAATGGGTCCAATTTGTTCAGTTATCACTTGATTGATCTCCTTACGTAAATTGTTATGGTTTCTGCTTTCTCCCGTTTCTTTTAAGGTGACATATCCGTAGAGCGCATTTCCTTTGATATCATGTGGAAAACCTACGATAGCACTCTCAGCAACGGCTGGATGCTCATTGATAGCATCTTCAATGGGCGCTGTTCCTAAATTATGGCCTGAAACAATGATAACATCATCTACACGACCTGTGATTCGGTAATAGCCTACTTCGTCTCTTAAAGCGCCATCTCCGGTAAAATACTTGTTTTCGTATGCCGAAAAATAAGTGTCTTTATAGCGTTGGTGATTCCCCCAAATAGTTCTAGCCATACTTGGCCAAGGAAATTTAACACACAATCGGCCGTCAACTTGATTCCCTTTGATTTCCTCGCCATGTTCGTCCATGAGCGCTGGTTGGATCCCTATAAAAGGAAGTGTGGCATAGGTTGGTTTGGTGGGTGTGCAAAATGGTATCGGAGTGATCATAATGCCTCCGGTTTCAGTCTGCCACCATGTATCCACTATCGGTGCTTTTTTCTTTCCNACATTATCGTCATACCAATGCCATGCTTCTTCGTTAATTGGTTCTCCAACGGTTCCTAGCACTTTGAGTGAAGAAAGATCATGTTTTTCTAAATGTTCTACGCCTTCTTTGGCAAGAGCTCGTATAGCTGTTGGTGCGGTATAGAATTGATTTACTTTGTGCTTTTCAACGATTTCCCAAAAACGTCCAAAATCGGGATAACTTGGAACTCCCTCAAACATCACAGTAGTTGCGCCATTGCATAGTGGGCCGTATAAGATATAGCTATGNCCTGTAATCCAACCTATATCGGCAGTGCACCAATAAACGTCGTCATCAAGATATTGAAATACATTCTTAAAAGTGTAGGCGGTATAAACCATATAGCCTGCGGTGGTGTGTACCATTCCTTTGGGCTTTCCAGTAGAGCCNGAAGTATAAAGAATAAATAACGGGTCTTCAGCATCCATGATCTCTGGAACGCAGTCTTTGTAGGCTTCGTCTAATAGCGGTTGAAGCCATTTGTCGCGATCCTTTACCATGTTTATTTCAGAATGAATACGCTTAGCAACTAAAACGGTTTTTACGCCGCTACATTCTTCTAGTGCTTCGTCTACAATACCTTTTAAATCAATCTTTTTCGAGCCGCGATATGAGCCATCACTAGTTATAACCAATTTGCAGTCGCTATCGTTAATTCGTGTTGATAAGGCCGTTGAAGAAAAGCCAGCAAACACAACAGAATGAATGGCTCCAATACGCGCACAAGCTAAAACAGAAACGGCGAGTTCTGGGATCATGGGAAGGTAGATACAAACACGATCTCCCTTTTTAATGCCATGTTCCTTAAGCACATTTGCAAATTTGCACACTCTTTCGTGTAGATCGTGATACGAAATATGCAATGCCTCTTCGTCGGGGTTGTTTGGTTCAAAAATGATGGCGGTTTTATCCCCTTTTGTATAGAGGTGTCTGTCAATGCAATTTTCAGTGATATTCAGCTTTGCTCCTTCAAACCATTTTACTTCGGGTTTCGTAAAGTCCCAGCTTAAAACTTTGTTCCATTTTTTACGCCATAAAAAGTGTTCGCCAGCGATCTCTTCCCAGAAATTTTCGGGGTTTGCAATAGATTTACGATACACTTGGTAATACTCTTCGAGGTGTTTTATATGATAATTACTCATAATTTTTAGCTTTAATTTTATTTATGAATCCCAATTTTATTAACTTGATATACTGCTTTGATCTCACTGATTATGGAAATATCATCAATGGTTGATGGTATATTATACTGTGGTTCGTCTGCAATATGGCGTAATAGTTTCCGTAGTGTCTTTCCACTACGCGTTTTTGGTAGTCTTTCTACAACAAACACATCTCTAAAGGATGCAACTGCACCAATTTCTCTTCGAACATCTTGAATGATTTCTTTCTGAATTTGTGCAGCATCTATTTGTTCCGAAGACTTTAAAACTACGAGACCCAAAGGTTTTTGGCCTTTTATCTCGCAATGCACACCAAAAACAGCACATTCTGCCACATCTTTATGGGAAGAAACAATTTCTTCCATCTCTGCGGTGGATAGTCGGTGTCCGGCTACATTGATAATGTCATCTACGCGTCCTGTAATAAACACATAACCATCTTCGTCTTTATACCCGCCATCGCCAGAGAAATAATATCCAGGAAAAACGTTTTAAATAACCTGATTGAAAGCGTTCAGGATTTCTCCATAAGTTTGTGAGCGTTCCAGGTGGTAAGGGTAGCTTTACAGCAACATATCCCTCCACACTAGATGATACTTGTTCGCCTTCTTCGTTTAAGATGTCGATATCATAACCACACACGGGCAGTCCCGCAGAACCTGGCTTTACTTCTTGCAAGGCAAGTCCGACCATATTAGCGACCATAGGCCAACCACTCTCTGTTTGCCACCAATGATCAATCACNGGTACTTTCAGTTTTTCTNGTGTCCAATTTAGGGTTGCAACGTCACATCGTTCTCCTGCCAAGAATTGATACTTTAAGCATGAAAGGTCAAATTGTTCCATCAATTTTCCTTCGGGATCTTCTTTCCTTATGGCTCTAATTGCTGTTGGAGCCGTAAACATTGCNTTCACTTTATGCTCACTGATAACCCGCCAAAAGGTCGAGGCGTCTGGTGTTTTTATAGGTTTGCCCTCAAAAAGCACAGTNGTATTTCGGTTTAATAATGGTCCGTAGACAATAAAGCTATGGCCTACAACCCAGCCCACATCGCTCGCCGCCCAAAAGACATCTCCTTCATCAACTCCATAGACATTATGCATTGAAAATTTTAATGCTGTAGCATAGCCACCAGTGTCACGAATAATGCCCTTCGGTTTTCCTGTGGTGCCAGAAGTGTATAATATATATGACGGATGTGTCGATTGAAGCGGCAAGGCATCGATGGAAGCTGATGTTTTGACTAAGGTGTTATAGTCAATATCGTATGTTTTCTTCGGAATTTCCACTCCGAGTTCTCTATCAAACACAATCACCTTTTCTGGTTTATGAGTTGCTTGGGAAATAGCTTCATCTACAAAGGGTTTGTAAGGGATAATACGTTGAATTTCTATACCGTTAGAGGCCGTGATAATAGTTTTCGGCTTACAATCATCGATGCGAATGGCTAGTTCATGCGGTGCAAATCCACCGAAGACAACCGAATGAATCACACCAATTCTAGCGCATGCAAGCATGGCATACAAGGCCTGAGGAATCATGGGCATATAAATAATGCAGGTGTCACCTTTTGTAAGTCCCAGCTGCTGCAAACCTCCCGCAAGTTTCGAAACTTCGGCGTGTAATTCATTAAACGAGATATGCTTTTTTGTATGGGTCACTGGAGAATCATAAATAACGGCATCTTGCATTCCGTAGCCATCATGAATGTGCTTGTCAATACACAGGTAGCTGAGATTGAGTTCTCCATCTGCAAACCATTGCGGATAATTATATGTATCCTTTGAAAGTATGTTGGTTGGCGGTTTAAACCAGTTTAATTGATTGGCTTGCTCTTCCCAGAAACCTTCAGGATCTAAAATACTGCGTTGGTAAAATTCTTGATACTTCACGGTTATGATTTTTTACGATTAAACAAACCAAACCAATTAGGGTTTAGAATTTCGAGTTTTATAAGCGCATAAAGTAGTACTGCAAAGCAAATTCCTATGACCAAAGAAAGAGTAGCGCTAACGTTTGCATGGCTCTCATAATTGAACCTTACAAAAAGCGATACAACGACATAGATACTAATCAAAATATCTGATGCCAAGGGGTTTATCCGAAATTTCATATCTTTTATTTTTAATTAAACATTGTTTGTTTGCACACAAAACCAATATTTAAGAAAAAGTCAAAAGAGCATTTCTAAGTCAATAGTTCTAGTATTTCTGAAACTATTTTTTTTACTGAAAAAGGTTTGGTTAAATATTTATCTGCTCCAAGTTTTAAACCCTTTTCAATATCGGAAGCTTTATTTTTTGCAGTTAAAAAGGCGACTTTGGTTTCTTTTAAACTGGCTGTATTCCTAATGTATTTTAATGTTTGATATCCATCTACATTTGGCATCATCACATCGAGTAATATGATATTTGGTGTTTGATGTTTTAATATTTCGATGGCCTCAACACCATCTCTCGCAATGAAAACATCAAAATCTTGTTTCTTGAAAGCATATTCGAGAGACATTACAATATTTGGCTCGTCATCAACGATTAAAATCTTGTTTTTCATACCACAGTACAAGTTACTTAAAAGGTATTGTGAAAACAAGGATGGCGCCGTTTTTTACGCCTTTTTTTGCCCATATTTTTCCCTTGTGTTTTTCTACAATTTGCTTTGTGATTGCTAGTCCTAAGCCACTACCTTGTGGTTTTATGGTATTCTGATGTTTGGATTGATAAAATTTATCAAAAATAAATTCGTGATCCTCTTCGGAAATGCCTTTTCCATTATCGGTTATGTATACTTCTACTACATTATTTCCGAGTTTATAATCAACTACAATTCGGCCTGTCTCAGGTTCACAAAATTTAATCGCGTTTGATAAAAGATTGGTGAGAACCTGTAAAATTCGATCTTCGTCGTAATCGATCTGAAAAGAATGAAGGTTTTGATTGATAATTTCAATCTTCTTTTTTGCGGCAATTTGCGAAATACTAGCAATCGCTTTTTTTATCGTTTTCTGAAGATCATTGTGCGATAGATCCAAGTTGAGTCGGCCGGTTTCTAATTTTTCAAAATCTAGTATGTTATTTATCAAGCGACCTAATCGATCTGAGTCGTGCACTATGTTTTTTAAAAATTGCTCTTTTATTTCTTTTGGCATATCATCTCCATCATCAATCAATAACTCGGTGGCGGCTCTAATTCCTGTGATCGGCGTTTTCAGTTCGTGCGCTACGGTGTCTAAGAATTCGTCTTTTTGTTTGTCTTTGCTAATTAATTCTTGATTGGCTTCTTTAAGTTTACTTGAAAGTTGCGATAGTTCAGTTGACTTTTCTTTGAGCACTTTGTTACTTACAAGATGTTCTTTAGATTCTTCTAAAATTTTTAATACTTCGGGTAAACTGATCTGTTCTTCCTTTACCACACTGGCAATTAGTATTTTGGCAGAAGCGCTTCCAATACTTCCCGTAAGGAGCTTTTCAGAAAAGTTGATCAAACGAGCATCGGCAAGTTGTGTGTCTTGGGGTAATTTGTATTTCGTAAAGAATATTTTTAGCGCGCGTGTGGCTCTTTTATCTCCAAGAAAACGAACCAGAACATTCTTTATATCTGCGACGTAGGCTTCTCCTTTCCAAACGAGTGCATTGTCTTGTAATGAAGAAAAGTTTTTACTGTCTACAAACATTTCGGCGTAGTTACGCTCTCTGTAGTTCCCCTTTTCAGTTAAAGAAAATACCAAATAGCATAAAATATTGAAGGTGATACTCCAAAAGAAGGCATGGGCTGGCGGACTTAAAAAGTCTATTCCAAATAACGCGTGGGGCTTTAAGTTGGATATACCCGCAAGGCCAAAACGCATAAAGTCATCACTTCCTGTATATGCCTCCAAAGTAAAAGGCAGTACAAGGGTGTAAAAAGAGATGAAGAAACCTACAAGTATCCCAATTATGGCACCTTTCGATGATCCTCGATTCCAGAAAAGACCAATAAAGAATGAGGGTGCTAATTGTGAAATAATTACAAAGGAAATAAGACCAATTGAATAGAGCGAAAGTTCTCTTGAAAAGGAAACATAGAAGAAATAGGCGGTGATGATGATAGTAAAAATGGAAATCCGACGAATATTCTTGATATACTTAGCATTCCGTTCGGGTTTGTTTTTTATAAACTTATCGAGGAAGCCGTATGGAATGATCAAGTTGTTACTAACCATGGTTGATAAAGCCAAGGTTGAAACAATGACCATAGACATTACTGCGGAAAAGCCTCCTAAAAAGACCAAGGTTGCTAAAAATGTATTGTTCGATTCCAAAGGAAGCAACAGGGCNAGGTACTCGTTGTTTTCTATATCTCCGAAGGTGAGTTTGCCCGCCCAAGCGATAAAAATGACGAAGAAATTGAATAATAAAAGATATAATGGAAACAGCCAAATAGCTTTTTTTAAATGTTTTTCTCTATTGTTTTCTACGACGGAAACTTGAAATTGTCTCGGTAATAAAAAAATAGCCATAAAGGATAAGGCAATGGTAAAGAACCAATTAAAACTGTCTTCTAAGCCGCTAAAAGTTACGAGTTTGCTGAAATTTTCGGTAACGGAGATTTGATTGTAAATATCTGTGGTTCCGCCAAAAAGGTAAAAGGTGATGTAGGTTCCAATGACTAAAAAGAAGATGAGCTTAAGAACAGACTCAAACGCGATAGAGGCGATGATACCTCGGTGTTTTTCGGAGGCGTCGGTGTTTTGAGTTCCGAAGAAAGCCGCAAAAATGGCTAACATTAAAGCAACATAAAAGGTAGAATCATCTATGACCGTTGTTGAAATATAACTCGTATCGTCGGTCATGATCTCAAACGTTTCAGAAACGGCTTTTAGCTGCAAAGAAATGTAAGGTAATGTTCCAAATAGGCAAACCAAGGTTACTAATGCACCCAAAAATCTATTGTTGCCATATCGCAGTGAAATAAAATCGGCTATGGATGAGATCTTATGTTGTTTGGAAATTCTAATGATTTTTCTGAGTACGAGAATCCAAAGAGGTGCAGCAATTACGGGNCCTAAATAAATAGTTAGGAAATTAATTCCAGAATTAGCTGCAATGCCAATACTTCCGTAATAGGTCCATGCAGAACAATANACTGCAAGCGATAGGGTGTAGACATACGGATTGTTAACCCATTTACTTCTGCCTTTTTTTTCNGCCAGAAAGGCAATACAAAAGAGTACTGTTAGATAGCCAATTATTATTGCAACTAGGGTATAATTACTCATAATGACGTTTTAAAACGATGTATGAAATAATTATAGAAATCAGCCAAATTGAAAATATTGAGAAATATAATGTTGGGATTCCGAAGATGGCTCCCTCAAAATTAAATACAAGAATGAATGGAATGTTAAAAACAAAAAATAGGGTGATCGAAAGAACGATTAATTTTTGTTCGTGACGTTTTTTCATTTCTTTTAGCTTTCAGGAATGCTTAAATGTAAGCAGTTTTTATAAATTTGAAATCAGCACTACCAAAGGTAATGCTGATTTCGAACTAACCAAATTAATAAGCCACATGCATTTTTCTTATTAATGATCTGATGCCTCACCAGCTCCAGAAGGGATTCTAATACTTTCTACCAATTCTTGAACATCTTTTGGTGGGGCTGGAGTCANGCGTGAAACAACGAGTGAGACTACTACGTTTACGATCATTGCGACCGTTCCAAAGCCTTCAGGTGATGTGCCAAACCACCATTCGCTGGCAGGCCTTGCGTCCATAACGCCTATGAGTCCGGTCTTATATCGAATCATATAAAACAGCATCAGTATAATACCCACGACCATTCCGGCAATGGCACCTTCTTTGTTCATTCGCTTATCAAATATTCCTAAAATTATGGCTGGAAAGAAGGATGCTGCTGCNAGACCAAAGGCTAGTGCGACGACTGCTGCTACAAATCCTGGTGGATAAATTCCGAATAAACCAGCAATAATGATCGCAACAATGATAGCGATACGTGCTGCCATTAATTCTCCTTTGTCTGAGATATTTGGCTTNATTTGTTTTTTGATTAAATCGTGAGAAATTGAAGTTGAAATAACAAGTAAAAGTCCTGCCGCCGTAGATAANGCTGCTGCCAAACCACCTGCTGCAACGAGTGCAATCACCCAGTTAGGAAGGTTAGCGATTTCTGGATTTGCAAGCACCATAATNTCACGGTCAACATAAAGTTCATTAATTTCNGTACTTGGATTTGAAATTAAACGTTGACCACTAGCACCTCTAAGTTCAGTGTATATGGGTTTTTTACCATCTAAGGCGCTGCCTTCAACATATTGTATTTTTCCATCACCATTTTTGTCGGCCCAAGCAATTAATCCTGTGTCTTCCCAGTTTTTAAACCATGCTGGAATTTCTTTGTATTCTTGATTGCTTACCGTTTCAATAAGGTTGGTTCTTGAAAATACNGCAATCGCTGGAGCGGTAGTGTATAAAATAGCGATAAAGAGTAAAGCCAACCCTGCAGATTTCCGAGCGTCTTTAACCTTCGGAACCGTAAAGAAGCGTACAATTACATGCGGTAATCCTGCCGTACCAACCATTAATGCTAGTGTAATGGCAAAAACNTCCCANGTAGATTTGGAGCCGCTAGTNTATTCTTTAAAGCCTAGCTCTGTGTGTAGTGTGTCGAGTTTATCTAAAAGAAACGTTCCGTCTTCTAAGGTGCCGCCCATGCCAACNTGTGGAATGATATTTCCAGTCATTTGCATAGAAATGAAAATCGCGGGTACCATAAAAGCAAAGATGAGCACACAGTANTGTGCTACTTGTGTATATGTAATNCCCTTCATTCCGCCTAATAAGGCAAAAATGAGTACTACAGTCATTCCTATAATGACTCCTAAGGTGATATCGACCTGTAAGAATTGTGAAAATACAATACCAACACCGCGCATCTGACCAGCAACATAGGTAAATGAAACAATAAGAGCACAAATGACTGCTACGGTTCTCGCGGTATTTGAATAATATCTATCTCCAATGAAATCGGGTACTGTAAATTTGCCGAATTTCCGAAGATAGGGAGCCAATAGNAAGGCAAGAAGTACGTATCCGCCTGTCCAGCCCATTAAATAAACAGAGCCATCATATCCCATAAAGGAAATTAGCCCAGCCATACTAATAAAAGATGCTGCACTCATCCAATCGGCGGCGGTTGCCATACCATTAGCNAGTGGCGAAACACCTCCGCTAGCCACATAAAACTCCTTTGTTGATCCGGCTCGGGCCCAGAAGGCGATTCCGAAATATAGGGCAAAAGTAATCCCTACTAATATCCAAGTCCACGTTTGTACGCTCATAATGTTGTTGTTTTTTGGTTAGTGGTTACTCGTCGAAACCGTATTTTTTATCTAGTTTATTCATTAATCGTACGTAAACGAAAATTAGGATCACGAATACGTAAATAGAGCCTTGCTGTGCAAACCAAAAGCCTAGTTTAAAGCCTCCCAGTCTTATTTGGTTTAACTCTTCTCTAAAGAAAATGCCGCATCCATAAGATGCAATAAACCATATAGAGAGTAAGATTGTCAAATACTTAATGTTCTCTTTCCAATAAGCTGTCGCGTGTTTTTGTTTATCATTCATTGTTGAAAGTTTTATAGATAGATCATTGCTTGAAGCGTAATAATATTTGAATCAGTGGCTCCAAATTCTTGCTTTTTATACTCAAGGGTTAGTTTTGAGTTATGTCCACTCATATACGCGTTTACGCCTATACCAAGTGTGTTTCTGCTATCATCTACTGCTTCGTAGTTATGCGTTCCATAGCTCACATAGGGTTGATATCTAGTTTTGGTGTTTTCTCCCTTAAAAACATAACCCACATGGCTGTACACCATGCTTCCGGTTCCATAGGCACTATAGAGATAATTTTTACCATAGTTGCTATTTTGATAAACGGCGTAGGCTGTAATTGCACTGCCGTTTTCTCCAAGAGGAGTATCATAAAAAGCATCGACTGCGAAAATTGAAACATCATCACCTTCCAAATTAGGAGCCAATTCGGTACCTGTATCAATTACGGCTCCACTAGGGTGTAGAAAAAACCCAGCTCCTACATTAAAGACCTTTTTTCCGCCGAGATACGTACCAACTTTATAAGGTAAAAAGTTTGATTCTTGATCTAGGAAATTATAATCAAAATATCCCGCATATGTCTTGCTAGCGGCTTTAGACCCCAACGTAGCTCGGCCATTATAGACAGCTTCGCCTCCTGCAACTGCTGCACGCCCATCTAAAGTAGCAACGGAAGCGTCATTAATGGCAACACGATATTGTAGTTTATCAAATGTACCTTTTGCAAATACTCCTAGGTGACGCGCGAATTGATCTGAGAGGCCAATGGTAGCCCAAGACTGACGATTGTTATCGAGTGTCATCATATTAAGTGTGCTCTGATTGTTCAGTCTAGAAATGCCGTTGAAATAATGTAAACCACCACCTAAGGTGTGATTCTTTGCTATGCTGTACTGCGCCCAAACATCATGGAAGAATAATTGAGAACCTTCACCTTTTCCTGTAGGGCTCAATTGAGAACTNTTGAGGCTATTGAGTCCGAAATGCGTTANAATTAAAAATTTCTCGTTGATTTGAGCAAACATGAGGACGCGTGCTCTTCGCAGATTAAAGCTAATCGGACTATTCTCGTTGCCATTTGCGTCGAAAGTGTCATCCAGATTATAATTAGCTTGCACTTGTGCCCAAGAAATTATTCGAAGGTATTTAGATCCTTCTTCGTCAAATTTCACTTTCAGACCTCCTGAGTAATCAGGAGATCCTTGAGCGAAAAGACATCGAGAAGACGCGATAAATAGTATAATGAATAGTAAGGTTTGTCTTCTCATTGTTTAAAGAATTAGTTGGTGAATAACTGGTTCTGTGTGCACCGCTAAGCTCTAAAAAACAATCTGTTAACAAAAAATTAATATATTTTTTTGCTAATCATATACTTTATTCTTTGAATCGCTCCCATTTGATCAGCATAAATTTATCGCCTAGTTCAGTAACCACAACTCCTGCGCCTTTTACATTTTCTGGATTACTGAAGTAAACACCGAGTTCGGTAGTATTTAAAATTTTGTACGTTGGATGATATTTTGAATTGTAGGGGCGTTTGATGTTATATTTTTTCACCCAGTTCATTATGCTAACGTGAGAGATTCCAAGAATACGTTCTATTTCACGATAGNTGAGGCCTTCTAAGTAAAGTTGTAAAGCTTTATTAACGTAGTAATCATCAATCTTTTTACCCAATTTATCTACCGTAAAAAAGTAATTGCAATCTTTGCATTTAAAGCGTTGTCTGTTATTAATAATCCCGCTTTTAATATGATTCTCTGAATTGCAATTTGGGCACGTTCTCATTAGGTATAGTTATTTAGCATAAATATAGTTAATTAGCAATAAAATTTGATGTTTTGACTATTTCTTCTTTCCGGATAGCATGAGCAAAAGAGTGTGCTATTGCAATTATTCTGAAGCGTTACACAAAATAAAAAGGGGTTGTCAATAACTAAAGTTCTTGCGTCTTCACTTTGATTCGTGCAGTATTCCTTCAAAAGATACCATGCGCTCAATACTCCATTTATAGTGCATAATTGAGATATAAAGCCATGTTGTTTTTTGCTTCTACATTTCCACCGAAAAGATCTTGCTTTAGGGGAAGGGTATATTTNGCGCCNATTAAAANNCTATTATAAACAAATTCAGCTCCAACCGAACCGTTCACAATGGAACCATGAGTCTCTGGGAGTGCTTCGCCAAACTGTTCAATAGCATCATAAAGATCACCCGAAACGCCAACAAACGGCTTAATTATGTTCATTTTAGAATTTATATCATAAAAAATTGTTGCACCATAACTAAATTGATTTCCAAATCGGTATTCATTTTTATTCTCACTTTTGAAATAATAGGCAAGGGTAGTGGCAAAGCCGAGGTTATTTTTCTTGTATCCATANAGAGCTGATGTAAATACGTCTATACTACCTGTTCCTACTTGAAAACCAGGATTTATTTTATCTGTGAGTCGTTCTTCAAANTCACCTGTAGGTAGTTTTAGTCCTAAACCAAAACTCAAGGTATGATCAGAGCGTTCTCGATCTGCAAGAAAATCTATAGCACCCTTTGTGTCTTCTTGTTTTTTATAAAATTTGAATTGATACCATCCAATTATATTGATGTCTCCTAATCCGCTAAGGTGATCTTTTCGGTCATCAAACGTACGAGTTAGGTCTTGATAAGGTATAATTGCACTTACGAAGAAGGAGTCACTAATGGGTGCACGTCCCCATATTTGGTAAGTGTTAAATGCTTCTTTGCTTGTTGGAGAATTGCTGAAAATACCATCTCGAGACTCAAAATTCTGATAGATATAACGTACACCAATAAAATTAGACATGCTTAGATCTCCAAAAGCAGCACTGCCTCCACTTGTGGTGCAACCGCATAAATCACAGTCGTCAAAATATTTGAAATTGTAATTGTTTAAACCGATAGTATCTAGAGGTTTTGAGACCTTTGGATGGGCGTTCGCAAAACCCGCTACACTTAATAGCATCACTAGGGCGAGAGATTTAATATTCTGAAAAACGTGCATCTTGTAAAAATTGATTATCGGTTAAGGTTTTTAGAAAAGCAATAATACTTTCCTTTTCATAGCTGGTCAAAGGAATACCATAGGTTCCATCAGGCTTTAACAAGAGTGGGTCTACGTTACCNTTATCCACAATGCCTGAATCGTAAAAATTAAGCACAGCCTCAAGGGAAGCGAGGCGACCGTCATGCATGTACGGAAATGTTTTGTCAATATTTCTTAAACTCGGAACTTTGAACTTGTAGAGGTCGTCAGGATTTTCAAAAATATTGAACCGACCTTTATCATTGAGTAATGGATTCACAGGCAGTCCATTATTTCGATACGATTGATCCGTAAATAGGTCGGTAGCATGGCAACTAGTACATTTATTTCGGAAGAAATTTAAACCATCGCGTTCTATTTCCGACAGAGATACATTTTCTTCTTGTCGCANATATTTGTCATATTTAGAGTTTGAAGAAACCATGACAATCATAAATTGCGATAAGGCTTTTAAAAGGTTTTCAGAGTTGACCTCTCCATCTTCAAAAGCACGANTAAAAGCATTCCGATACGCTTGATCATCTTTAAGTTTCGCAATGACGTTGCTGAGCGATTCTCCCATTTCAAGTTCACTGGTAATAGGTATAATAGGTTGTAGATCTAAATGGGTAGCAGCGCCATCCCACATAAATTCGGATTGGTATGCCATATTTTGGATGGGTTGGGCATTTCTTAAACCAACACCGCCATTGACACCGTGACTTAGCGTATGACCATGATGTGTAAAAGCAAAAGCTTGTTCGTGACAAAAAGCACACGGGATAGAATTATTCGCAGAGAGTTTTCCTTCGTAAAATAAGGATTTCCCTAGTTCAAAACCTGCCTCAGTAAGTGGATTGTTCTCCAAATTATACTGTAATTCGGGAAAGTTTGAAGGAACTGTAAAATCAATTGGAATTGCTTCGTAGCTTGCAACTATGTCACTTTTGGTGCAAGACAATAAAGAGATTCCTATGAAGAATAGTAGTAGCTTTTTCATAAAAATTGTATTTAATATTTAAAAATTGGGAAGGCTTTCTTCTAACGGAGTAAAAGTTGCCTTCCCCAATTTTTTATGAACTAGTCGTTGTGCACGTGATGTACCTCAAACATTTCCATCATGTTATTTGCGATCACCGGTGTTTCCACAGGATCGGTATGAACTTGATCGTAACCATCTATGAAGTTTACAGATGTTGTGCCGTCAAAGATTTTAGAAATATCTGCTTTTATATGTATTTCTGGTGCAGATGCGTTTCTAACACGGACTGAATTTGGAAGCGTCAAATTTACTTTTCTGTAGTTGTCTAAGGCAGTTCCAACACTTCCCATGTGTATATTTAATGCCTCATCGGTCGCGGTGCTTGACGAAAAGACGCCATCTAATCGAATAAAACGAAACCCAGTTGCCCAAGACCATAACATACCTTCGTCTTGCGCAGTGGTAAGGAAATCACCTTGACCATCTGCTCCAAGCAAGTATCGCTCTTGATCGATGCCGATACCAAAAGAGATGGAATTGTAATCTGCTGCATCCACATCGTTTAGCGTGATCCAAATTTCTCCTGCGTTGTTTCCGTCTTCTTCATCGACAATAAACACATTGTCTTCACTTGGGTACATAAATGTATTGCCGTCACTATCTTTTAGGCTGATGTTACTAATAAGGTATTTTAATTGCTCAACCTTGTACGATTCACCATTCGACTTGGTGTATGAAGTGCCAAAGATAAAATCTTGATCGGCTACACCGTTATCAAATTTTATAACCAATTGTCCTGTTTGATCTGTTAAGTCTTCAGAGTCGTCGTCATTTGAACATGATATAATAGAGATGCTTAGCATTAATAANAATGCTATTTTAAAATTTTTCATTGTGTAAAGTTTAAAATAAGGGGTACTGTTTTAGGCAAGCACCTAAAGCCTTGGAAAAAAATATATGGGTATTTAAACTTTATAAAATGGGAGGTTTGAGCAACTGGGAATAAGGATTGTAAGCGTAGTTGTTGCTATAATGGAAGTTGGTAAAACGAAGCGTNTTGAGTAAAGAAGTTTCAAATGAGATCATATCTTCANACTGAAAATAAACGGGGAAAAAGGATTCAGAAAGAACGTTGTAAATGATGTTTCCTTGACCATCTTTTTGCTCTGGGGATACCAATTGCAATTGCTCTGAAAGATGACACTTACCATTACATTGCAATTCGGGCTTGTCTTTATTAACACAATAGGTTTCAATAATATAATCGATATTTAATTCATAGTAGATCATGTTCGATACGAGAAAAATAGGTCGCAACGAAAAGCAAAGAATTAATATGAAGAGAAAAACTTTTTTCAGAACTAAATAGTTAGATACAAAGTTAAGTATTTTCAACTATTGAATTCACTCTAGAGCAATTTTTCACAGTTTTTTTAAGCGGAGTTCGTTTGTAGCTTCCAATCACATTTTTTGTAAAAATGCTTCGCCAGTTAGGATGTATTTTTCTCTTTTTTCTGAAGGCATCTTATCAAAATTTCGAACCAACATGCCCAAACGCGGATTGGTAAGAAAAAAATCACGTTGTTTGTCCATAAAACGCCAAAACAACGCATCCCAAGTTTCTTGCCATTCGCCTTTTTTATAATCGCTCATTTTGAGAATGTAGTTGCTACCGCTAATATAGGGTTTAGTGGCAAAAAGTCCGCCGTCGGCAAACTGGCTCATACCATATACATTAGGAACCATGACCCAATCATAGGCATCAATGAACAATTCCATAAACCAAACATATACATCGTCTGGGTCAAATTCACATAAAAGCATAAAATTACCCAAAACCATAAGACGTTCTATATGATGGCAATATCCGGTTTGTAAAACCTTTTTGATGGTTTGATCCACTGGCACGATCCCTGTAGTGCCATCATAGAACGATGCAGGTATTTTCCTGCTGAATTTCCAATAATTACGGGTGCGTTCCTTGGTTCCATGTGAAATATACACACCGCGAACAAATTCGCGCCAACCGATAAGTTGCCGAATAAATCCTTCAACCGAATTCAAGGGAATATCGTTTTCCGAAGAAAAATTTAGTGTAGTGTCAATAACATATTGGGGTGTAAGTAATCCGCTATTTAGTAACGGACTCAATACACTGTGATTCAAAATACTCTCATGCGCAATAATAGCGTCTTCATAAGGTCCGAATTCAGCAAATCGCTGCTGTAAAAAATGGAGCAACCAAGTACGTGCTGTTTCAAAAGTATGCGGATATAAATTGTAATCGGTTACGGTTCCTAGGTTATTGGGAAAATGGTTCTCAACATAATCAAGCGCTTCTATATAATAAGGGTCTATATCTGGAAACTGAACGGGAGGTGGTGTTTTTTTGGTTGGATACTTCTTTCGGTTTTCGGTGTCGAAAGACCATTTTCCACCTATAGGCTGTTCTTTCTGATCTAGTAAAATATGCTGCCTTTTGCGTTCAGATTTGTAAAAGCTTGACTGAAAGAATTTCTTTTTTTCGCTTCGGAAATAGGTTTTTAGCATATCCGAAGTGTTTAAAAACGAAGGAGAGTCA
>JGI24723J26617_10002145_pt1 | contig 16080 bp, 16 predicted proteins | sample Cruoilmetagenom6_FD_26617 | JGI IMG/M metagenome (IMG submission 26617)
GCCGGCAACGTCACTTCAATCGTAGTCGATAATCGCGTCGCGGCGCAGGTCTCGCAAATACATCTGCGCGCGCTTGTTGATGCGATCATCTTCCATTTGCGCCATCAACTGGTCGAAACCTGGGCCACCTTCCACTTTTGGGTCATCGCGTCCGCAAAGCATGAGGACGCGGACCCCGTCGTCGATTGATCCAAATGGAGGCGAGCTTTCCCCAACTGACATGGTCAGCACTGTACTTTGCAGTGGCCCAGGCAAGTCGCGAGCGCGAACCTGATCATTGGTGACGACCTGCGCGCCGATCTGCGCGGCGACCTCATCGACGGTGCCGCACCCGCGTGCCGCTTCCATGGCTTTGGCAAAGGCGTTGGCGCGTGTCTGGGCCTGCGCTTCGTTTGTGCCAGCCGGGAAATCGATTGAAACCTGCTTGAGCGAAAGGATCGCATCACGCGGATCGGCCATCAGGACCTGGCGCTTGTCGATCAGGTACATGATCGAAAATCCGCCGGGAATTTCCACGGGCCCGACTAACTGACCCGGTTGCATCTGGCGTGCAGCACCTGCCAATTCTGCCGGCAACTGGGCAAGTCTGATCCAGCCGAGATCTCCTCCAACTGCCGCGGTCGATGCTTGCGAATATTGCCGGGCATAAGCAACGAAACTGCCACCTTGGCGTAACTGTTCGATAATCCGGCGGCCATTTTCGAGGACCTGGTTCTTCGCTTCNGGTGTGGCAGCCAGATATATCTCGCCGATTCGGAATTCCTCGGTGCCTTTTGCGGCCTTGAGCCGCTCAAGCATCTCATTTACTTCCTCTTCGGACACGTTGATGAACGGCGATACATTGCGTTGCAAAAGGCGCTGCCATGCCAGTTCGCCGTTGATCTGGCGTTGTAGCGATTCCGGTGATGACCCGATCCGCTTCAGGTAACCGTCCATCGCCTCAGTATTCTGGTTGAAGCTTTGGGCGGCCACTCTGGCATAAGACTGGTAGATCTCTGCTTGCGGGACTTCAATGTCTGAAGCCTTGGCTTCCTGGATCTGCAACGTTTCATCGATAAGGTTGCGCAGGACCTGAAGCCGCAGTCGCTCTACCTCTTCTTCGCTGACCTTACCTTCGTTTGCAACAAGTACCAGAGCGAGACGATGGTCTACATCCGTACCAGTGATGACATTGCCATTGACGACGGCGGTAGCTCGCCGGATGTTGGGGTCGCGCTCGCCGAATATCTTCACACCTTCGGGGATATTGAGCGCTCCTTGCGGAGCAACTTGTGCAGCGGCCGGAGCCGAAACGAGCATTCCGGTCATTCCCAGAGCAAGCGCTCCGATCGCGCCTGTAAGCTTGTGCTTGATTGCTTTCACCGTGATCTCGATCCCGTCTGAATTCGGAAAGTTAGGTCGCTGCTCCGGGCCTTCTAGTTTGGCGAGCCCGGGATTTGCGCCAGTTATGTGAATCTGTGGATTAACCCAATCTGAGTCAATCCATCAGCGCAATTGGCCGATAGCGGCTTTGGGTGCTTCTGCCAACGCCCGTCAAAGCATACGTCACCGAAAGCCAAGGTTGCGCAAGCCGAAACGCACACTGAACGAATTTCCGCGCTGGGCATCGCCGGTTGCGACGTAATCGCGCCGCCAGGTGAGCGCCACTTCCAGGCAGTCGTCCTGATATGCAACGCCCAGCCGCGTGCGTAGCGGCTGGAACCCGTCCGAACCGAATACCGGGTCTTCGCGACGACCTGTCAGGTTGATGACCGCTGAGCCGAAGAGGGACCAATAGCGCGCAAAAGCCAAACGACCGGCGGCACGGAGTTCCTCGCGATCGCGCAAGTCTTCCAGATCTGCGGAAATATCGCGGTTGAGTTTGACGTAGCCGATTTCCGCATAGGTCCTCTGGTTTCCGATCACCGCATCGAATTCGTTGCGACGAACCGAAAGGTCATCCTTGTCGAGGCGGAAGCGGTGCACGAAGTTGATGAAATCGCGGTAGCGAATTTCGGTGCGGCCGACGATGTCGGACACTTCGTTGGCCAGCCCGGTACCGTTGGGAAGCACGGTCAGTTCGTCGCTGAGCCGGATTGACTGACCCACGGTCGTCTTAAATCGCCATTTCGGTAGCTCGAATTGCCAGTCAAGGCCGTAGGTAAATCTGACTCCTTGCTCAATTCGGTCGTAACCCGGGAAGCGATTGAGAGCAAAAAGGTTGCTGTCTTCAAGATCGATTGCCCGCGCATCCTCGTTCGGCACGCTGAGGTTGCGGATCGATGGCGTTGCTACAACCTGCATGCGCGGAGTCAGGACTTGATTGCCGCCCAGGAATTTGCCGACGAACGGCCACTTGACGTCCAGTGCGGCGACCGCGACGCCTCGCGATTTCCATCCGCTTTCTCCCCGGTAAATGGCGGTAGAAGTCAAGGAGTTTTCATCAGAGTGGTAGACGTCGGCACGCACCAATCCGGTGAGTGTCACTTCTTGACCCATTTCCGTGAGCCGCTTCAGACCCCAGCGAGCGCGAGCAAATGCACGCTGTGTGTCCTGTCCCCTGGTACGCAGTATGGCAAGCGAGTTGACTTGCATTTCCACCTTGCCGCCCAGCACCGGGTCTGTGAGCCTTCGACGATAATCTATGACCGGAAGTGCGACGGGAACCTGGCCCTGGTCGTCGCCAACACGCATGGTCTGGGTCGCCCAGCCCGCGATCGAGAGATAGCTTTTGGGACCGATGCGTTCGATCTCGAGATTCGAGCGTAGGCGGTCATCGCGGCTGATATCATAGCGGCGCAGGAATGTTCGGTCGCTCGCGCGGCGCAGGGATCCGGCAACGGTCCAGTTTGGTGACAGCTGGAACCGGCCGTTTGCCAGAACATAGCCACGAAAATCGCGTGACGCTGTCGGAGCAGCGCCAAATATCGGAATGCGACGGCTAGACGTTGCGTAGCCGGTAATCTGGTAAGCACCTGCTTTGGTCAGTGCGCGATACTGCACTTCGGCCATTGGCGGGGCTTCAGTGTAGAAATAACCAGTCGCTGTCAGGTCGCGGTTGTCATCCAGGCGAATATAATAGGAATCGCTGACTTCCACGCCATTGGACGGTGTGAAGCGAAAATCCGGTATCATAAGACCTGAAATGGCGCGCCCGTCGGTCGTGATTTTCAGGCCCGGAATTGGGACTTCCACGACACCAAAGAATTTGAGCCGGGCTCCGCGGAAGGAAACGCGCTTGTTTTCGGCGTCGTAGATGACTTCCTTTGCGGTGATCCGCCACGTTGGGTTCTTGGGACAGCCATCGCCGTCTTCAACTTCGCAAGCCGTATAAATCGCGCGGTCGAGGATGATGTTGCCGTTCTCAATCCGTTCGCCTTTTGTAGCTGCGAGCCGCCCGCCTTCGCGCAGAGCGAGAAGCATGTTTTCGATCGCCCCGGTCTTGAGCTCATCGGTNAGCTCGACGCGATCGGTGAACAGCTGGTTGCCGTCCTCATCGACCAGNCGGACGTCGCCCGACGCGACAATCAATCCGCTGTTGCGATTCCAGGTAACTTGATCGGCGCGCACAGATTGATCTTCTCTGCGTAGCAGAACATTGCCGCGAGCGATTACGGTCTCGTCATCTTCCAGGTATTCGAGTGTGTCTGCCTCGAAATCGATCAGTGATCGATTGTCCTGGCTGCCCTCGCTCGTATCAGGCAGCGTATCGCCAGACTCTTGCGCCGCAGCCGCAACGTACGGGCCGAAAACCAGAAGTAGTGCGGCTAATGCCAAATACACCGGGCGCAAGCGACAGGTGCGGGCTTGCAGCAGGTTCAGGGCGGCTGGGCTCATGCGCTTGCCTATCGCACTGCCCGCGCTTAACTGCAATGTGGCCGTTGTGCAGAAGATCGCCATTTCAGCACGTTCCAGGAGAATTCATGAAAATCCAGTTCCTTGAAGCCTCTTCAAGTCCATCGCTCCGTCTGATTGTCCGCCTTGTAAATCAGGACGCGATACCAGCAGATCTTGAACCTGTGCTTTCAGAANCTGCCGGCTTGTCGCGTTTTTCTGGCAAGGCTGGCCAGATATTCGAAGGGTTTGTCGAACGTGCCGGGCAAGTCGTGCGGGTCGCGCTGGCGGGAATCGGCAAGCCAGATGTTGAAGTGCGAAGGTCAGCGCTGGAGCGGGCCGGGGCGGGCATCGTCGCAAAGTACCTGACGTCAGGGCAAAGCGAACTTGCAATCGACTTTACAGGCGCCGGTCTTTCGGCAGAGCAAGCTGTTGCTGTACTGACGGGCGCAAAGCTGCGGAGCTGGCGGCACGACATCTATCGAACGAAACTAAGTGACGAAAAAAAGCCATCGCTTGAATCAATCAGCGTTCTGGGTGCACCGGATGGTTCTGATCAGGCATGGGATGCTGAAGCCGCGCTTTGCGAAGGCGTGGAATTGACCAAGGAACTTGTCACCGAACCGGGCAATGCGATCTATCCGGACAGTTTTGTTGAGCGCTGCAAGGCTCGCATGGCTGATACCGGTCTGGCATTACGTGTGCTTGATGAAAAAGACATGGCGGGGATGGGCATGGGCGCACTCTTGGGTGTTGCCCAGGGTTCCGCCAAGTCCCCCAGGATGTTGGTAATGGAATGGCAAGGCGGCGAAAAAGGCGAGAAGCCCATCGCCCTGGTGGGCAAAGGCGTGACATTCGATACTGGCGGTATCTCGATTAAGCCAGCGGCCGGGATGGAAGACATGAAATGGGACATGGGCGGTGCCGGGGCTGTTGCCGGCGCCATGCTTGCGCTTGCCAATCGCAATGCCAAAGCCAACGTCGTCGGCGTGTGCGGACTTGTCGAAAATATGCCGGACGGAAATGCGCAGCGTCCCGGTGACGTCGTTACGTCGATGTCCGGGCAGACAATCGAGATCATCAATACCGATGCCGAAGGGCGGCTGGTCCTGTGCGATGCGCTCACTTTCGTGCAGCGTGAATTCAAACCCTCCGCGATTGTAAACCTGGCAACGCTGACTGGCGCGATCATCGTTTCGCTTGGCCGGGAATATGCTGGCATGTTCGCAAACGATGATGAGCTTGCAGCCATGCTTGATGGCGCAGGCAAGAATAGTGGAGACAAGCTGTGGCGTTTCCCGGTCGGTCCGGCATACGACAAGCTGATCGATAGTCAGATCGCCGACATGAAGAATGCGGGCCCACGCTTTGGCGGCTCGATAACTGCGGCGCAGTTTCTTAAGCGGTTTATCGAAAACGGAACGCCGTGGGCGCATCTCGACATTGCCGGGATGGTCTGGGCCGACAAGCCCGGCGCGACCTGGGACAAAGGTGCAACCGGCTTTGGAGTGCGCTTGCTTGATCGTTTTGTGCGCGACAATCATGAAGGTTGAGGCAAGGTAAGCAATGCGCGCCGATTTCTACCAGCTTGGCCAGNCTCCTGCTGAAGCGGCGCTGCCCCTGATCGCGCGCGCAACACTGAGAGCAGGTGAGCGGCTGGTTGTGGTTTCAGGCGATGCGAGCCAGCTCGCCCGGATTAGCGAGGCACTTTGGGCAAAGATTCCCGACAGTTTTCTTGCTCATGGTCAATCCGGCGCAGAGCAGGAAGAACGCCATCCAATCCTGCTTTCAGGTGATGCTGCTGCGCGTAATGGCGCGCGCTACATGGCAATTGCCGATGGTGTCTGGCGCGATGGCGAACCACCGTTTGAACGCACATTCTTTTTCTTCAACGATTCCACATTGCAGGCCGCCCGCGATTGCTGGCGGATGCTGGGCACACGCGAGGGCCTGGATCGTCGATTTTGGAAGCAACAGGACGGCAAGTGGGTGGAAGGCCCCTGAGATAAACCTGCCAGCCTATCTTGCGGTGCAGCATTATCCCGGCTAGTTGCGCGCAAAATTCACCCCGAACAATATTTGCAAGGAATGCAAGCCATGGCGGTTACCCGCACTTTTTCGATCATCAAGCCCGATGCCACACGCCGTAACCTNACCGGCGCCGTCACCAGCATGCTGGAACAGGGCGGCCTGCGGGTCGTTGCCTCCAAACGCATCCAGATGAGCAAGGAACAGGCCGAAGGCTTTTATGGCGTCCACAAGGAACGCCCTTTCTTTAACGATCTGGTTGCTTTCATGACGTCCGGTCCGGTCGTTGTGCAGGTCCTCGAAGGCGAAGACGCCGTGAAGCGCAACCGTGACATCATGGGTGCGACCAATCCTGCCGATGCCGCTGAGGGCACCATTCGCAAGTCGTTCGCGGAATCGATCGAGGCGAATTCTGCACACGGTTCCGACAGCGACGACAACGCGAAGATTGAGATCGAGTTCTTCTTCAAGCCAGAAGAAATCGTAGGCTGAACGTTCACTGCCTGACCGTTTGACTGGACCCGGTGCAGGCGGCGGGATCGTCGGCGCAGCTTGACAGGTGCTGGGCTTTGCGCCTTGTTGCCTGGGTTGATTGCATCAATCGAGATCGGGGTCTTTGCTGTGCTGAAATACCTTGCGCCTGGTGCGGTTGCGCTGTCACTTGTTTCCGTTCCAGCCACCGCGCAGCAGGTCACCGCGTCAAGTCCGTCAAGCGTTGTCTCGGCATTGCATTCAGAAGGCTATCAGGCACAATTGACAAAGGACAAGGATGGCGATCCTCTGATCAAGAGTTCTTCGGGCGGCGCGAAGTTCGTCATCTTTTTCTACGGCTGCAAGGATGGCAGCCAATGCACCACGATTCAGTTCTACTACGGCTTTTCAACGCCGTCGCAGTTTCCCCTTGCGCGTACGAATGAATGGAACCGGAAGAAGCGTTTTGGCAGGGCGCAGGTCGATTCTTCAGGCGATCCAACGTTGGAGTTCGACCTTAACCTCGATCACGGAGGCTGTTCGCTGCCGTTGTTTGTCGACAACCTGAATATCTGGACGGTTGTGATGGGGCAGTATCGCGATTTCATTCGACAAACCGATTGAGGCCACTTCGGCACAGGGTTCCGGAACTTCAGTGAGAATGCGAAACGCCGTCAAGGGTATCAGGCGGGCTTTTGCATCTCACGGGCTGGCATACTAAATTGCCTGTCAAAGGAGATCGACCATGCAGGGAATGGGTGAAACGGGTGAAGATTGCCCGTTCGAATTCAATCTTGACGAAACAACATTCAAGATCGGCGATACTGTCAGCTTTCGTGTAACTGGCAGTCTTGAAGGATTTCCGTTCGTTGGCACATTGCTTGAAGTGCATGACGACCATGTCATTATTGCCGGCGATCCGAATGACCCGGAGGTCAAGTATCACGGCACGCGCGAAAGCCGGCCGCTGGTGGAATATGCCGAGGTCTAGAATTCGTCCGAGGCGTCCATCAGTTTGGTCAGCCGTTTCGGAGCGACCTCGCGCCAGCTACGCTCCAGCCAGTGGTCAACGTGCTCCCAATCAATGTCGTCGCGGTTAAGGATGATCCCGGCCCAGCCCGATGCGCCATAGTATGCTGGCTTGTAGTATGTTTCCGGATCTTGCTCGATAAGCGCTGACAGTTCATCCAGCCCGCTGGTCTTTACCAGGACAGCGATCTCCTGCTCGCCGTGATGGTGCTGGGTGAAATGGGCAAAATACTTGCCACCCTTGATCCTCCAGCCCGGAGATCCATGCGACGGTCTGGCTTCTGCTTCGGGCAGCGCCATTGCCCGCTTGCCGACTTGCTCAAGCAGCCATTCCGGCGATGTCTCTTGCGTAACAAGGCTTTCCAGGCAGCGTGAATAGAGTTGGTGTTCAGCGATCAGCACGCGTGCAGCAAGTGTCTCGCTTGTATCGTTTGCCACCACTGCAACCGGCGTTTGTCCAAGGATTGGTCCGTCGTCGAGCTCGGCGGTTACGAGGTGGACAGTGCACCCTGCGTGACTGTCCTTGTTCTCCAGGGCTTGCTCATGCGTGTGCAGGCCCCTGTATTTTGGCAGCAATGAGGGATGGATGTTGACTATCCGGCCTTCCCAATTTGCGACAAATTCCGGCGTCAGGATGCGCATGTAGCCAGCAAGCGCGACATACTGCGCGCCGCTTTTGCGAATTGCTGCATCCATCGCCATGTCATGTTCGGCCCGGTCCATGTTCTTATGAGAAAGGATGAACGTGGGCAGGCCCTCGGCCTCTGCCACTTCCAGTCCTTTGGCATCGGCCTTGTTGCTGGCGACGAGCACGATCTCGAAAGGGCAATCTTCGCGGCGTGATGCGTAAAGTAGCGCTGCCATGTTCGTGCCGCTGCCTGAAATGAGGACGGCGACTTTCGCGCGGCTGCCTGCCACTTCAGGCAAGGTGGACCGCTTCCCATGTGGCGCTTGCGCTCCAGTCGTCTGCACTGCCTTGCACTGTGCAGCCGCGCTCGCCCCGCTCGATTGCACCGATGACGGATACTGTCTCGCCTGCCTCGCCAAGCTCCTTGGCAATCGACTCTGCATCGTTTTCGGCAACCGCCAGCACCATTCCGATACCGCAATTAAAAGTGCGGGCCATTTCGGCAGGCTCGATATTGCCTTGTGCCTGAAGGAAAGCCATCAGTCCCGGTTGCTCCCAGCTCCCGACATCGATGCGCGCATGAAGGCCTTCGGGCAAGACGCGCGGGACATTTTCGAGAAGTCCACCTCCGGTAATGTGGGCCAGAGCATTGATGCGTCCCGCCCGAACAAGCGGTAGCAAGCTGGCCACATAGATACGCGTCGGCTCAATCAGCGCATCGATGAGCAACTTGTCGGCATCGAACAAGGCAGGGCGGTCAAGCTTCCAGTGCTTGTCAGCAGCCAGCCTGCGGACGAGAGAATAGCCATTCGAGTGCACACCTGATGATGCAAGTCCCAGCAGGACGTCGCCATTTGCCACCTTGCTTCCGGTCAGCTGCTCTCCTCGCTCAACTGCGCCGACGCAGAATCCTGCCAAATCGTAGTCACCGTCTGCATACATTCCGGGCATTTCCGCCGTTTCGCCGCCGATCAGGGCGCAGCCAGCCTGTTTGCAACCTTCCGCAATTCCGGCAACGACTCGCTCNGCAACGCCGCCCACCAGCTTGCCCGTCGCAAAATAGTCGAGGAAAAACAGGGGTTCCGCGCCCTGGACGATCAGGTCGTTCACGCACATCGCGACAAGGTCGATGCCGATTCGGTCGTGACGGTCATGATCGATAGCCAGTTTGACTTTTGTGCCCACGCCATCGTTGGCGGCAACCAGCAGCGGGTCTTCATAGCCAGCGGCGCGAGGATCGAAAAATCCACCAAATCCACCGATTTCGGCGTCCGCTCCGGGGCGAGCTGTGGCCTTGACGAGCGGGCCGATCGCTTTGACCAGCTGATTGCCGGCATCGATCGAGACCCCGGCTTTCTCATATGTGTAGGAAGGCGTGTTTGAGACCATGAAGAAGCCTTTGGCGCATTCGCGCTTGGATTTCCATTGCCGTTTGGGCAAAAGGCGCGCCAGCCACTAAAATGACAAGCGCTATCCTCATCGAACCCCTGCGTACTTTTATGCCGCGCCTCAATGCCAAGCTTGGACTGGCTGTGGCTGCTGTCGCCTTGCTTGCGCTGGTATTGATTGGGCCGGACCGGCTGATCGCCCAGATCGAAGGGGATCGCGGAGTTCCGTCGGTTGCAAGTTCTTCTGACATTCATGTGACCGGCATCGAAATCAATGTGAAGGGCGATTCGGGAGAAGATGCGCGCAGCGAAGGCTGGCGAATCGCGCAGCGTAAGGCGTGGGCGAAGATCAATGGCCCGAAAATGAGCGACGGCCAGCTCAGCGCGATGGTGTCTGCAATTGTTATCGAGAAAGAGCAGATCGGGCCGCGGCGTTATGTTGCCCGACTTGGCGTGATTTTTGACCGAACCCGGGCCGGCGCATATGTCGGTACGGCCGGTGGCCGGGCTGCAAGTAGGCAGTCGGCACCGATGCTGACCATTCCGATTCTTTATTCGGGCGGTGTTCGCCAGGTTTTCGAAGTGCGCGGTCCATGGCAGCGAGCATGGGCAAATTTCCAAACGGCCGGAAGTCCGGTCGAATATGTCCGTCCATCCGGTGCTGGCGGCGAATCGCTGATCCTGACTGCGGGACAGGTTGGGCGTCGCAGCAGGAAATGGTGGCGCAATGTGCTTGGCCAATTCGAATCGGCCGATGTCGTCAGTCCCGTTGCAAGGCTGGAAAGGCAATGGCCCGGCGGCCCGGTACGGGGCACGTTTACAGCCAGGTACGGACCCGACAATACGTTTCTGGACAGTTTTACGATGTCCGCGAACGATGAATACAAGGTGCCTGAAATGCTGGCCAAGGCGGTGATACGCATGGACGGCATTTATCGCCGCGCTTTGGCCGACGGGCTGCTGAAGCCGGATCCGACACTGCTATCGGGTGACAGGGCATTCGATGCAGCGCTTGCAAAGTTGCGTGCACATCTGGGCAAGGACGCCGAACCCGATGCAGAAGCAGGCACTTCGTCAAAAGAAACATCCGCTGCAGAAACCGCCACTGGTCCTGCGCTGCAAGCGGTATCGACGTTCTCGGTACAGTTCGCGTCCCCTGACGCAGCGGCTGTCGATCGCGCCTTGGCGGCAGTCAGGGGCGTGTCTGGTGTCCGGGGGGCAGCGACTACCAGCCTTGCTATCGGTGGCACCTCGGTCATGAGAGTCACGGCGGCTGGAGGCCTTGATGCAATGGCAGCTGCATTGCGGAGCCAGGGCTGGCAAGTCACCGTGGGAAGCAACGCCTTGAGAATCAGTCGTTAGGACATTGCTCTGCCATGAAGCAGATCGCTCTTCCACTTGCTACCGGGACTGATTCGAGTCCTCTGCGGATTGTCGTCGGCAATTCAAATTCTGCCGCTGTCGATGCGTTGTCCGATCCCTCGACGTGGCCATTTCGTACGGCGATCCTGTTTGGTCCGCCACGCTCAGGTAAGACATCGCTGGCGCGCTGGTTTTGTGCGAGCGACCATGGCGATGTGATCGACGACGCCGATATAATCGAGGAAGATATCGTATTCCACCGTTGGAACCGGGCGCAGGAAAGCGGGAAGCCATTGCTGCTGGTATCGAGCGCGAAAGGCGGCAATTGGCAGATCGATCTCCCGGACCTGAAATCGCGGCTTGGTGCGGCATTGCAACTGTCAATCGGTTCTCCGGACGATGCCATGCTGGCCAAACTGATTGTAGTGCATGCCGAGATGAGGGGGGTGGTTCTTGACGATTCTGCAACCGACTATCTTGTACCCAGGTGTGAGCGTAGCCACATCGGCGTCGAGAAGCTGGTCGCGGCAATCGACAGACTGAGCCTCGAACGCAAGCAGCCGCCGACATTGGCAATCTGGCGCGATGCCCTGGCCGAAACTCCGGGGAACTGAGCGCGAAACTTGCGCGGCGGGCCATTTGGTGGGAGAATCATGAAATGTTTGGTGGACTTGCCCGCTATCTGGACTCGATTGCCGCTCGCGATCCGGCCCCGCGCTCTCGCATGGAAGTGCTGCTATATCCGGGCGTATGGGCGATGTTCTGGCATCGTATTGCCCATGCTCTCTACAATGCGCGCCTGTTTTTCCTTGCTCGCTGGATCAATCACCTTTCGCGGTTCCTGACTGCGATAGATATTCATCCGGGCGCGAAAATCGGGAAGAATTTCTTTGTCGATCACGGGTTCGTGACGATTGGCGAAACCGCCGAGATTGGCGAAAATGTTACGGTTTATCCTTGCGTCACGTTGGGCGGGACAAATCCGACGAACGGCAAGGGCGGAAAGCGTCATCCAACGCTGCTCGACAATGTGATTGTCGGGTCCGGGGCTGCAATCCTGGGCCCGATTACAGTGGGCGTGCGCGCTCGGATTGGTGCCAATGCGATTGTCACTGACGATGTTCCCGATGGCGCGACGATGGTTGGCGTCAAGGCACGCTCGACGCTCGTCGAGGCCGAGACATGGGCCAAGGAGTTCATGCCATATGGCACGCCGTGCAAGGAGCCTTGTGAGCCGGGTGGCCAGCGCTACGAAGATCTGGAAGCGGAAGTCGCTGCATTGCGCGAGAAGGTTGATTCTCTGGCCGCCAGTGCCGAACAGGCCGACCCTGCAGCCCGGAAGAGTAGCTGACCCGAATGGCGTCAGGCGCGTCACAAATGGGCAAGCCCGGCGCCAATATCGTCGCATTCCCGGGAAAGAAGCAGCGTCAGGTCGGTTTCGACCGGCCAGAGTTGCAGCGTATCCTTGACTTGTATGGGCGCATGGTCGCGTCCGGTCAGTGGCGTGACTATGCGATGAACTTTGAACGGGATGCCGCGAGCTTCTCGGCATTCCGCCGCGCTGCCGAACGTCCGCAGGTGCGTATCGAAAAGCGGCCTGCGCTGCGTGGCAAACAAGGGATGTGGACGCTTTTTGGCGAGCAAGGCCAGACGATCAAACGCGGCCACGAGCTTGCAGGTGTGCTGGTGCCGCTGGAGCGGCGGTTGCTGAAAGCCGTCGAGGGTTAGCCTTTCGCGGCCTCTTGCAGCAACTCCATAGCGTGCTGGGCTTGCTCAACGCCGTTGTTGAAGGGCACGTCGCTTGAGCGATCCGAAATCCGGTTCCACGCGGCAGCTACTCCTTCAGGCGTGCGCTCGCTTTCGGGAAGCAGTGTGCCCTGGTTCAGCGTAACGCAAACAGACTGAAACACGCCGCCGCCTGCAGCCACGATGGCATTGTCCGGCGCGTCTTGCGAGACGAGGAACAGCGCGGCGGGCGCAACATCTTCTGGTGCGAATGAGTTGTAGGCCATTTCCGGAAGAATATCCTCGGTCATCCGCGTGCCGGCAGTTGGTGCGATCGTGTTGACCCGGATGTTGTATTTCGCGCCTTCAAGTCTGAGCGTCTTGGCAAGGCCCAGAATTCCGGTCTTGGCAGCGGCATAATTCGCTTGGCCAAACATGCCGCCCAGGCCGGATGAGGACGTTGTCATCAGGATGCGGCCATAATTTTGTTCGCGCATCGTGTCCCACACCGCTTTTGTAGCGTAAGTCGTTCCGAACAGGTGCACGCGCACCACAAGCTCAAAGTCCTCCAGTTCCATCTTTGCAAAGGATTTGTCGCGCAGGATGCCGGCGTTGTTGATTAGGATATGAACCCCACCCCAGGTCTCCTTGGTCTTGGAAACCATTTCTTCCATTTGCCTGAATTCGGTAACGCTGGCGCCGTTCGACATCGCCTCTCCGCCTGCTGCGCGAATTTCCTCGACCACTTTCAGCGCTGAGTCAGAGTGTCCTGTGCCATCCCTTTCAGAGCCCAGATCGTTGACGACGACTTTGGCCCCGCGTTTTGCAAGCTCTTTGGCATATGATTCGCCCAAGCCGCCGCCGGCTCCGGTAACGATTGCAACTTTGTCGGTGAAGTCGATGCTCATCTGATGCTCCGGGTTCGCACTGCCGACCGGAAAATGGCACTTTGGCCCGCTGTATTCAATGGCTGGGGTCAGGAGTCCCTGATCGACTTGCAGAGGTGGCCCTGGCTGGCCATAGGCAGTGTCATGATTCCACACGAAAGGCCCAGCCGATGAAAGTGCGCGTCCATGTCAGCCTGAAGCCCGGTGTGCTCGATCCCCAGGGGCGGGCAATTCAGCATTCGCTTGAAGGGCTTGGCTTCAGCGGCGTAAACGACGTGCGCGCGGGGCGGCTTATCGAACTCGACGTTGACGACGGCGTTACAGACGCCGCGCTGGATGACATGTGCCGCAAATTGCTGGCCAACATGGTGATTGAAAATTACCGAGTCGAAAGAGTNGCNGCATGAGTGCATTTCGTTCCGCCGTGATCACGTTTCCCGGTTCNAATTGTGACCGGGACATGTCCGACGCGCTTGAAGCTGTATCGGGTGCTGCCCCATGCAGGGTCTGGCATGGCGATGTCGANCTGCCCGAAAAGCTTGATTTCATCGCTCTGCCGGGCGGGTTCTCATATGGTGACTATCTGCGTTCCGGAGCGATGGCCGCCCGGTCTCCGATCATGCGCGCGGTGGTTGAAGCTGCGGGTAGGGGAGTGCCGGTGCTTGGTGTTTGCAATGGCTTCCAGGTACTCACTGAATCGGGCTTGCTGCCTGGCGCACTGATGCGGAACGCTGCAATCCGGTTCGTATGCCGCGATGCCTTGCTGACGGTTGAGAATACCAGATCGTTGTTTACCTCGCACTATGTGGCCGGGCAGCACGTTACGATTCCGGTCGCGCATCACGATGGAAGTTATTTTGCCGACGATGCAACGCTGGACCAGCTCGAAGGAGAGGGGTGCATAGCCTTTCGCTATGCCGATGACGTCAACGGATCGGTTCGCAGCATTGCGGGCGTGCTGAACAAGGCCGGAAACGTACTGGGCATGATGCCTCATCCCGAAAGGGCGATAGAAGCCGCACATGGCGGCGATCATGGTCGCCCTCTTTTCGAAAGCGTTGTTGCAGGGCTTGTCGAAGCTTGATCACGCTGCGGAATCGGCCCGCGAATAGTGCGATTGTCTGAACAGCTTGCTGGCATCACTGGATGGCATCGGGCGGCCAAAATAGAAGCCCTGGATCTTCTTGCAGCCCAGTTGGCGGATGGTCTGCAGTTCGTTTTCGGTTTCGACTCCTTCCGCCGTTGTAGACATGTCAAGGCTATCGGCCATCGCGACGACGGCGCGGATGATTGCTACGCTCTCCGGATTGCCGGTCGCCGCGCCCTGGACAAAGCTGCGATCGACTTTGATCGTCGAGAATCGCAATTTGCGTAGATAGCCCAGAGAAGAATAGCCGGTCCCGAAGTCATCGAGCGCAACCTTGCAGCCCAGCGCCATGACTTGCTCAAGGGCTGCGCGCGCCAATTCTGCGTCGCTCAAGAAAATGCTTTCGGTGACTTCCAGTTCCAGACGGTGCGGCTCCAAGCCGCTGGCTGACAGGGCAGCGACGACACTGGGTGCAAAATTCTGGTCCAGCAGTTGCTCGCCCGAAACGTTGACTGCCACTGCCACATGGTCGGGCCAGTGCATGGCTTCCTTGCAAGCTTCGCGCAGCACCCATTCACCGATCGGGATAATCAGCCGCGTGTCTTCAGCCAGTGGGATGAACTTGCCCGGGCTGACCATTCCGTGTTCGTCGTTGTTCCAGCGCAGGAGTGCTTCAAAACTCAGGACNACTTCTGAGGTCGAATCGACGACCGGCTGGAAGTTCAGCAGGAACTCGTCGCGTTCGAGGGCGTGGCGAAGCGAGAACTCAAGCTTGCGGCGTTCTTCCGCGACGGCGTGGAGCGAAGGCTCGTATGTGAAGTGCTCACCGCCGCCGATGTCTTTCGAGCGATACAGCGCCAGGTCGGCGTTTCTCATCAATGTTTCGACTGTCGCTCCGTCGCGCGGCCCAACGGCCGATCCGACGCTTGCACCGACATAGAGTTTATGGTGATCGATTTCGTAGGGCTGTGAAAGCTGTTCAATCACTTGCTCCGCGACAATATTGACATGATTGAGGTCTGAGGCATCGCGTACAACAATCGCGAACTCGTCGCCGCCAAGTCGGCCGCACAGTTCGTTCTCGGTCATTAGACTCTTTAGTCGGTCCGAAACCCGGCTTAGCAGCTTGTCTCCAACGAGATGACCCAGCGTATCATTGACCGCCTTGAATCGATCAAGGTCGATCATCAGGAATGCGCATCGCGTTCGCCATTGGTCGGCATACCCGAGCGCATCGGCCAGTGCCTCGGTCAGCATCATGCGGTTTGGCAAGCTGGTCAACGTGTCGTAGCGGGCCATATGCGCAATCTTGTCGGAGCTCTCGCGAGCCGACGTTACGTCCGAACCGACGCCGCGAAAGCCTTCGAAGACACCGCCTTCATTTACCTTGGGCGTGCCGGAAAGTTCCCACCAGCGCGGAACGCCGTTGATCTGGACGCGAACCAGCAAGTTGGAAAAACTCTCTCGGTTCTTGAGCCGCTCGGCCAGATCGTGAAGGCTCGAGGGGAACTGTCCTGTCTCCCAGGATGGGCCTGCGATCAGCTGGATGATTTGCTTGCCCTCAACTTCCTTTGGCTGCTCGCCCAGCGCATATGCGAATCGAGGGGAAGCCGAACGCACACGGCGGGATGTGTCAATTTGCCAAAGCCAGTCAGCTTCGCC
>JGI24723J26617_10002146_pt1 | contig 16077 bp, 16 predicted proteins | sample Cruoilmetagenom6_FD_26617 | JGI IMG/M metagenome (IMG submission 26617)
CTGACATGGGCAACGCATCCGCTGCTGAAAAAGCTCTTCGGGCGTGCGAAGGTGCGATCAATATACTGATCAATAATGACAAAATCACCGGGGCCCCGGTCTTCCCGGAACGACCCGCAGGCGGACACGCTGATCACATCCGTCACCCCCAAACGCTTTAACGCGTCGATGTTGGCGCGGTAAGGCACGTCAGACGGCGCATGAACGTGGCCGCGCCCGTGCCGGGGCAGAAACGCCATGTCGACCCCGCCAAGATGCCCGGTCAGGATCGCGTCCGACGGCGCGCCCCACGGGCTGGTTACAGTGGTCCAGCTGGCGTCTTTCAGGCCGTTGATATCGTAAATGCCGGATCCGCCGATAATGCCGATTTTGGTTTTGCCCATGATGTGCCCCGATATGCGCCCTGATTGTTTTCCGGCCAGACTTTAGTGGCCGTTAAGGGACATGCAACCACCGGAGCATAAAGTAGGCGTAAGAATTCCGTGCAATCCCTGCGCATCCTGTTATTACGCCCCGGCATAGCGGCTTTCCTCTGCGCACCATGGTCAACCAGGCAAGGGTCGCGTAGAGTGCCGAACTGCCCGCGAACAACAGATCACTACAGGATTTTTCATGCCCCGAGCCATTCTGGCATCGTTTGCCAAACGTCTTGCCATTCCCGACCTGCGCTGGATGCCGGACGAAGGTTTCAGCCCTTCGCGTGTGCGGATCGAATTGCTGTCGGGGCTGACTGTCGCCCTTGCGCTGGTCCCCGAAGCGGTGGCCTTTGCCTTTGTTGCCGGGGTGAACCCGCTGGTCGGGCTTTACGCGGCCTTCATGGTCGGGCTGATAACCGCGCTGATTGGCGGGCGTCCCGGTATGATTTCCGGTGCCACGGGGGCGCTGGCGGTGGTGATGGTGGCGCTGGTGGCCGAGCATGGGGTGGAATACCTGTTTGCCACTGTCGTGCTGATGGGGGTGTTGCAGGTTTTTGCCGGCATCATGCAATGGGGTAAATTCATCCGACTGGTGCCGCACCCGGTGATGCTGGGCTTTGTCAACGGGCTGGCGATTGTGATCTTTCTGGCGCAGCTGGGCCAGTTCAAGGTGCCGGGCAGCATGGAAAATACCGGGCATGGGGTTTCGGGTGGTGAATGGCTCGCCGGGGGCGAAATGTCCCTGATGCTGGGGCTGGTGGCGCTGACCATGGGGGTGATCTGGGTCATGCCACGCGTTACGCGCTTCATTCCGGCCCCGCTGGCTGGCATTGGCGTGGTGGCGGCGCTGGTTATCGGGATGGGGCTGGATGTGCCCCGGGTTGGCGATCTGGCCTCGATCCAGGGGGGATTGCCGCCGTTTCACCTACCGGTTGTGCCGCTAAGCTGGGAAACGCTTGAAATTATCCTGCCGTATTCGGTCATCTTGGCGGCGATTGGCCTGATTGAAAGCCTGCTGACCCTGAACCTTGTGGGCGAGATGACCGGCAAACGCGGTGGTGCCAGTCAGGAATGTATCGCGCANGGCCTNGCCAACACGGCGACCGGGTTCTTTGGTGGCATGGGCGGTTGCGCGATGATCGGCCAGTCGATGATCAACGTCAAATCTGGCGGGCGCACAAGGCTGGCGGGGATCGCGGCGGCGCTGTTCCTGTTGCTGTTCATTCTGGTCGGGGCTCCGGTGATTGAACAGATCCCGCTGGCGGCGCTGGTCGGGGTGATGTTCATGGTGGTGATCGGCACGTTTGCCTGGAATTCGCTGACGATCCTGGCACGTGTGCCGCTGACCGATGCGTTTGTGACCGTGCTGGTGACCGTTGTGACGGTGATGGAAGACCTTGCGGTTGCGGTGGTGGTCGGAGTGATCGTTTCGGCGCTGGCCTATGCCTGGAACAATGCGCGGCGCATTCACGCAACGACCGAAACGGGCGAGGATGGCGCGAAGATCTATCAGGTGCAGGGGCCGCTGTTCTTCGGCTCTTCCGAAGGGTTTGTCGAATTGTTCGATCCGGCCGGTGACCCTGATCGGGTGATCGTCGATTTCGCGGGCAGCCGGGTGGTGGATCAGTCCGCCTTGCAGGCGATCGAGGCGGTGGCGCTAAAATATCAAGGCAAGGGCAAGCAGATACAACTGCGCCACCTCAGCCGGGATTGTCACAAGCTTTTGACCAAGGCCGGGCATCTGGTGGTCGATAGTGACGATGATCCTGATTATGCGTTGGCGGTGAATTACTCGGTGCGCACCGGAATTCTTGGCGGGCATTGATATAGATTTTCAGCGAAAATCCGTATCAATGCGCAGCTCTTTCGAGGGCGGTGAGATCACCGGAAAGCAGGGCATTTTCGGCACGGGCGATGCGTTCTGCGGGCCAATTCCACCACTCAAGGTGCAACAGGCGCGCAATGTCCTGCGGTGAAAAGCGGTAACGCAGGGTTGTGCCCGGATTACCGGTGACGATGGCATAGTCCGGGATCGTGCCCCGTACCACGGCCCCGGCCCCAACGATCACCCCATTGCCGATCTGCGCGCCCGGCAGGACCAATGCCCTGTAGCCAAGCCAGACGTCGTGGCCAATTACAGTGTCACGCGTGTCGGGTTGATACCTGGCCATTTGTGAAGGGTCGAATATAGGGAAGGGAAAACTGGTCAGCCCGTCCATCGCATGACTGGCAGAACTGGTGATAAAGCGCACCCCATGGGCAATCTGGCAGAACCGGCCAATCCGCAGCCGTTCGGCCGAGGTGGGGAATAGATAGGGGGCCAACCGCGTGGCCCAGTCCCGGGGCGGGTCGAAATCCGAGGCGTATGTGTAGTCGCCAACCTCAAACGCCGGATGATCAATGGCGCGGGACAGAAATACCGTGCCGGTATGATCGCTTCCATCCAGCAGGGTTATCGGGTAGCGGCGCTGGGGATCGGGCAGGGGCATGGTATGTCCTAGTCGTCGGGACGGATCAATTCGAACACTTTGGTAACGTGAGTATAATCGCGATAGCCAAGCCGGGCCAGCGGTTGGAAGGTGGTCACGTCAACACGCCCGTCCTTCAGGCAATTGTCGCGGATATGAATGCCGGTTACTTCGCCCAGAACCAACTGATTTGCCGCACCAGGCAGCCGGACGATCTGGGTTAGCCTGCATTCCAGAGCAGCCGGGGCACCGGCCACCCGCGGACAGTCGATGGTGTCGCACTCGGCAGCGGCAATGCCGGAATGGGCGAACTCGTCCACCTCTTTGCCAAGGGTTTCCGAACTGGCATTCATCGCATCCCGCGCCGCGTATTCGACGATATTGACACAGAATACACCAGTTTCGCGGATATTCGAGAGGCTGTCCTTGCTGTCATCCTGATCCGGTTTGACACCGGTTGTGGCAAACATGACCTGGGGCGGCTCATAGGCAACGCCGTTGAAAAACGAATACGGGGCAAGGTTGGCGACCCCGTTGCTGCTGCGTGTTGAAATCCAACCTATCGGGCGAGGGGCAACCAGCGCGCTGAATGGGTTATGTGGCAGGCCGTGGCCGTCTTCGGGTCTGTAAAACATTGTTCTCTCCGTGTATTTGCCCAAGAGGTAGTGCGCGTGTTAGGCGATTGCCAGCCCAATCAGGAAAACAGGCACGGCAAGGTGATCGAAATTTCCCCCGAAACACCCGACGACTGGTGGGACGTCGAGGCGCTTTTCGACCTGTGTTTTGCACCGGGCCGCGAGGCGTTGTCGTCTTACCGGTTGCGTGACGGGATTGCACCGGTGCCCGGCCTGTCCCTGGTGGCGCGGGATCACGACAGCATTCTGGCCGGCGCGATCCGGTTCTGGCCGGTACTGGTGGCAGGCAAGAAGGCATTGTTGCTGGGGCCAGTGGCGGTACACCCAACCCATCAGGGCGAGGGGCTGGGCGCGGTTTTGATCCGTGACGGGCTGGCGACGGCGACCCAGGCCGGTTGGGCAAGGGCTATGCTGGTGGGGGACGCGCCGTATTACGAGAGGTTTGGATTTACCCGGCTTGTTGGCGTGGACATGCCACCACCAACCAACCCGGAAAGGGTTTTGGGCCGGGCATTGTCGGACGGGGCTTGGGACCATGTCAAAGGGGCTGTGGCGCGCTGGGCATGAAAGTCGGGCATGAAGATGGGATGGCCGGTGTATTGAATATGGTGCCGGGAATGGTGATCTTGAGAGAAAGACCAAGGAGGCCGGATGAGCGACGTAACAACACTGACCCCGCAAGATACCGAGGCAGAACTGGACCGGCTGGCTGCGCGTTATCGTGCGGCGGGTGGTTTGGGCGTGCAGCTTTTGACGATGGTTGGCGGCAAGGCCGAACAGCTGCTTGAGCGTTTGCCGGCCCCGGTGCGCGCCGGCCTGGAAGAGGCCACCGAAAGGGCGCTGAAACTGGCCATGCGGGCGGCGACCTCGTCGCGCGCGGCGTTGCCGGATCAGGCGGATTGGGTCAACACCGCCATGAGTACGGCAATGGGGGCGGCTGGGGGCTTGGGCGGATTGCCGTCGGCCTTGGTCGAACTGCCTGCCACGACAACGGTTTTATTGCGGATAATTCAAGGTGTTGCAGAGGAAAACGGGTTTGATCCAGTGTCCGAAAGCGTTCAGTTTGACTGTATCCGGGTGTTTGCCGCTGCCGGGCCGCTGGCGGCAGATGATGGCGCGGATCTGGGTTTTATAACACTGCGCCTGACCCTGACGGGCGGGGCGATGCAACGGCTTATCGCCACCGTGGCCCCAAGGCTGGCCACGGTTCTTGGGCAAAAGCTGGCGACGCAAACGATTCCGGTGCTGGGGGCGGTGGCCGGGGCGACGACGAATTATGTCTATTCCGGATATTACCGGGAAATTGCCCATGTGCATTTTGGCCTGCGCCGATTGGCGATCGAGGCTGATCTGGCACCCGAAGAACTGGCCGAACGGCTGGCCAGGCGAATGCGCCCGCACTTGTCCTGACGGGGGCGATAAAGGGTCTGTGAATGGTTTGGTAAAGAAAATCAGTGAAGATTCCGGCAACCCGGTGTATCGTTGAAAAAAACAACAATGAGCAGCCCCGTACCAAAGATGATGACGAAACAATTGCCGATCTCTTTTAACGCCTCGCACAAAAGCGATGTGCGCAGCCAATTCGCGGCGCTGTGCTATCGGCTCAGACGTGGCACGCCCGAGATATTGTTGATTACCTCGCGCGGGACCGGGCGTTGGATCGTGCCCAAAGGGTGGCCGATTGACGGTCTGACACCTGCGGCGTCGGCGGCCCAGGAAGCCTGGGAAGAGGCCGGGGTGAAGGGGCGGGTTTATGACCAGTGTCTGGGGCTCTATTCCTACAGTAAATCCGTAAGTGGCACGGATCTGCCGATTGTGGCGATGGTCTATCCGATCAAGGTTAAGTCCCTGGCCAGCGATTTCCCCGAAGTGGGGCAGCGGGCGCGCAAGTGGTATTCGCGCAGAAAGGCNGCNGTTCTTGTGGCACAACCGGAATTGGCGCGCATAATCAAGGATTTCGACCCAAGTCACTTGTAANAACGCGTGTCCGGATATTGTGTTTGGACGAATCACGGNTANNTATTCATAGAACCGCGATACGGGATGGAAGATGATCCAATACGCCTTGAAATGTGCCGATGGGCACCAATTCGACAGCTGGTTTCAGTCCGCTGCAGCGTTTGACAAGCTGGTTTCGACGGGCTTGGTTTCCTGCGTGGTGTGCGGCAGCGGCCAGGTTGAAAAGGCGATCATGACGCCTCGGGTGCGGACCGCGCGCGGGGCCGTGCCAGAACCGGAATCTGCCACCATCCCTCCTGCCACAGAGCCGTCCGGCCCGCTCAGCAAACCGGCCAGTCCGGCTGAACAGGCCATAGCGGAACTGCGCAAGAAGGTTGAGGAAAGCGCCGACTATGTGGGCAAAGATTTTGCCACCGAGGCGCGCGCAATGCATGATGGCGAGGTTCCTCTGCGCTCGATCTATGGCGAGGCCGGGATTGACGAGGCCAGGCAGTTGGTTGAGGACGGGGTGCCTGTGGCTCCGTTGCCATTCCGGCCAAATCGCAAAACCAACTGAGCGGCAAGCTCATCAAGCCCGGGCCGGGGCAACGCGGACAAGCCGCACGGCTTGCCCTTGTTTCCCAGCTCGCATATGACGCGGATAACGCGATACCCATGGGACAGGAAAAGGGGCCGGTATGCCCGTTCTGGTAATGAAATTCGGTGGTACCTCGGTGGCCAATCTTGACCGTATCCGGCGCGCGGCCAAGCGGGTCGGCGTTGAGGTGGCCAAGGGCTATGATGTGATTGTCATTGTCTCGGCCATGTCGGGCAAGACCAACGAACTGGTTGGCTGGGTCGAAGAAACCTCGCCCATGTTTGATGCGCGCGAATATGATGCGATCGTATCCTCGGGCGAGGCCGTGACCGCGGGCCTGATGGCGCTGACTTTACAGGAAATGGACGTGCCGGCGCGCAGTTGGCAGGGCTGGCAGGTGCCGCTATTGACCACCAGCGCCCATTCGGCGGCGCGGATCGAAGAAATCCCGACCGAAAACATCAACCAGAAATTTGGCGAGGGCATGCGTGTGGCTGTGGTCGCCGGGTTTCAGGGGGTGTCGCCCGAAGGTCGGATCACCACGCTGGGCCGGGGGGGATCGGACACCACCGCCGTGGCCTTCGCAGCCGCGTTCGGGGCCGAGCGCTGTGACATCTATACCGATGTGGATGGGGTCTATACCGCCGATCCGCGCATTTGCCAAAAGGCCCGCAAGCTGAACCGGATCGCCTATGAGGAAATGCTGGAACTGGCCTCGCTTGGGGCCAAGGTGTTGCAGACCCGTTCGGTCGAACTGGCGATGCGCTTTGACGTGCGCCTGCGGGTGCTGTCGAGTTTTGAAGGTCAGTCGGACAATGCCGGAACGCTTGTCTGCGATGAGGAGGATATAATGGAATCCAATATTGTGGCCGGTGTGGCCCATTCGCGCGACGAGGCGAAACTGACCCTGATGTCGGTTGCTGACCGCCCTGGCATTGCCGCGATCATCTTTACCTCGCTCAGCGAAGCGGGGGTGAATGTGGATATGATTGTTCAGAACATATCCGAGGATGGGCGCACGGACATGACGTTTTCCTGCCCCACAAACGAGGTTCCCCGCGCCGAAGCGGCTTTGGCCGCAACCCGTGACAAGGGCGAGCTGAACTTTGCCGAGCTGGTGGCTGACAATGACGTGGCAAAAGTGTCGGTGGTTGGAATCGGCATGCGCAGCCAGTCCGGAGTCGCCGCCAAGATGTTCAAGGTTCTGTGCGACGAGGGAATCAATATCAAGGTGATTACAACCTCTGAGATTAAAATTTCCGTGCTGATCGACCGGAAATACATGGAACTTGCCGTCCAAGCCCTGCATGATGCCTTTGAACTGGACAAGGCGGCCTAGGCGTATTCACCCCCCGGCCTGCCTGCGGCAGCAGGGGGAATGGTAACAATGGCAGATGGTACGGAAAGCGAAAGTCGCAAGCTGCTTGGGCGGCTGCGCGAGGCAATGGCCGGCGACATTGCCGGGCAGGCGCGACTGGACAAGATCACCCAGTTGATCGGTGACAGCATGAGGGCCGAGGTATGCTCGGTCTATCTGTTTCGTGACGAGGACACGCTGGAACTGTGCGCCTCCGAAGGTTTGAAATCCGAGGCGGTACATCAGACGCGGATGCGGCTGGGCGAGGGGCTGGTGGGGCAGGTGGCACGCACCGGGAAGCTGGTGAACACGCCGGATGCACCGTCGGAAAAAGGGTTCCGGTATATGCCGGAGACCGGGGAAGAGCGGTTTTCCTCCTTTTTGGGTATCCCGATTCAGCGCCTTGGCGACACCCTTGGCGTGCTGGTGGTGCAGTCGCGCGAGGCACGTGAATATTCGGCCGACGAGGTTTACGCGCTGGAAGTGGTGGCGATGGTCATCGCCGAGATGACCGAACTGGGGGCTTTTGTCGGCGAGGGGGCCGCCCTGTCGGCCCGCCACCAGCAATCGGTGCTGATACGCGGCGGCACGGCGCAGGAAGGCGCTGCCGAAGGCCATGTCTGGCTGCACGAGCCAAGAGTGGTTGTCGCCAACCCGATTTCCGACGACCCGCACCGTGAACTTGAACGCCTGAAGGAGGCTGTGGAAGAACTTCGGGTGGGCGTCGACAAGATGCTGGAGATGTCGCGGGGCGGCGACAAGGAACAGTTGCAGGTTCTTGAAACCTACCGGATGTTCGCCAATTCCAAGGGTTGGATGCGGCGCATAGAAGAGGATATCGCCCGCGGTCTGAGTGCCGAGGCTGCCGTGGAAAAAGAGCAATCCCAAGCACACGCACGCATGGCCCAGGTTTCGGATGCCTATCTGCGTGAACGGCTTGCTGATCTTGATGATCTTTCCAACCGGCTGTTGCGTATCCTGACCGGGCAGGGGGTTGATACCGGGGCGGAACTGCCTGTTGACCCGATCCTGATCGCCCGCAACATCGGACCCGCCGAATTGCTGGAATATGGCCGTTCCCTGCGGGGTATCGTGCTTGAAGAAGGCTCGGTCGGCAGCCATGCCGCGATTGTCGCGCGCGCCTTGGCGATCCCGCTGGTCATCCATGCCGGGCGGGTCACCATCGAGGCGCTGAATGGCGACCATATCATGGTCGATGGCGACGAGGGCGTGGTGCATCTGCGCCCCGACGACACGGTGGTCAGCGCCTTTCGCGACAAGATCGCCATGCAGGCCAAGGCGCAGGAACGCTATACGTCGCTTTTGGGCAAGCCGGCTGAAACCAAAGACGGGGCCGTGGTGGCGCTGCATATGAATGCCGGGCTGATGGCGGATCTGCCGTCGCTGAATGGCTCGGGGGCCGAAGGCGTGGGCCTGTTCCGCACCGAATTGCAGTTTCTGGTGCGCAATCAGATGCCAAAGCGCTCAGAACTGGTGGCGCTTTATGCCCGCGTGCTGGATGCAGCACATGGCAAAAGGGTGGTGTTTCGCACGCTTGATATCGGTTCGGACAAGGTTTTGCCCTATATGAAACCCAACGACGAACCGAACCCGGCAATGGGGTGGCGGGCGATCCGGGTGGGTCTGGACAAACCTGGAGTGATGCAGATGCAGCTTCAGTCGCTGTTCCGGGCGGCGGCGGGTCGGCCCCTGACCATCATGTTCCCGTTTGTCGCTCAGTTTGAAGAATATCGCGCCGCAAAGACCGCGGTGGACAAGACCATCGCCCGCGAGCGTCGCGGCTGGGGCATAGCTTGCCGGAAACGCTGGAAATCGGCGCGATGCTTGAGACGCCATCGCTGGCCTATGCGCCGCCGAAGTTCTTTGAAGAGGTCGGGTTCCTGTCGATCGGCGGCAACGATCTCAAACAGTTCTTCTTTGCAGCGGACCGCGAGAATGAGCTGGTCAGGCGGCGCTATGACACACTGAACGTCAGTTTTCTGGGGTTGATTGAACATATCGTCGTTCGCTGCGGCGAGACAAATACACCGCTGAGCTTTTGCGGCGAGGATGCGGGCCGCCCGGTCGAGGCGCTGTGTCTGGCGGCGATCGGCATTCGCACCCTGTCGATGCGCCCGGCGTCGATCGGCCCGGTGAAAAGCCTGCTGCGCCGCTCGGATCTGGGTGAAGTACGCCGGATAATCGTCGAGGCACGAGAGCGCGGCGATCAATCTGTGCGCCCGGCGGTGATGGAGTGGCTGCGCAGCCAAAGATGAGGGGCCGGCGACACCGGAAGTGTCAAAGCCCGTCAAATGCCCTGGGGTATTTCAACGTCACCCCTGGCGCATCGGCACCCGGACCGGCCAGCAATGTGTTTTCAACCGGATAGGGCGTGGTCAACCGTGCGGCCCTTGCCTGCGAAAACCCGCCTCGTTCATAGAACGCCACCTGTCCCAGGACGACAACATAGCGCCCGGATATCCGCGCCCATTCGCTGAGCATTCCCATCATCCGCTGGCCGTGGCGCTTGCCCTGCCAGTCGGGATGAATGGCCACCGGTGCCAGGCACAGCCAGGTCTTTGGCGCGCGCATCCTCGACAGCGCGAAATAGCCGATAACCTCACCCTGCCAGGTCAGAACGCTTTCGCCGGCCATGTCGCGGTCTTTGCGTAAACGACGAACAAGACCGGCNTCATCCGGGCCGGCAAACGCGGCCCTCAGCAGCGCGTCCACCGCGTCTTCTTCGCCGCGCCGCATGTCGCGGACAAAATCGGGACCGTTCAGCAAATTCCTGTCTCCTCAAACGAAAAAAGGGGCCGCCCGAAGGCAGCCCCGATCCAATAGCACGAAAGTGCGGATGATTTACATCATGCCGCCCATGCCACCCATGCCGCCCATGTCAGGCATGCCGCCGCCGCCGGCAGCGCCTTCTTTGGCAGGCTTGTCGGCAACCATGGCTTCGGTGGTGATCAGCAGACCAGCAATCGAAGCGGCGTCCTCAAGCGCNGTACGCACAACCTTGGCCGGGTCCAGAACACCNTCNGCGAACAGATCGCCATAGGTTTCGGTCTGGGCGTTAAAGCCAAATGCCGCATCGTCGCTTTCGCGGATCTTGCCGGCAACCACAGCACCGTCAACACCAGCGTTTTCNGCGATCTGACGCAGCGGGGCTTCAACGGCCTTGCGCACGATCGAAATACCAGCGTCCTGATCCGAATTGTCACCGGTCAGACCGTCCAGAGCCTTGCCGCCCTGAACCAGAGCCACACCGCCGCCAACGACAACACCTTCCTGAACGGCCGCACGGGTCGCGTTCAGCGCATCGTCAACACGGTCTTTGCGCTCTTTNACTTCGATTTCGGTCATNCCGCCAACGCGGATAACNGCAACNCCGCCGGCCAGTTTGGCAACGCGTTCCTGCAGCTTTTCACGGTCATAGTCCGAAGTGGTCTCTTCGATCTGCTGACGNATCTGGCTGACACGTGCTTCGATCTCGGCCTTCTCGCCATTGCCATCNACAACGGTGGTCTCGTCCTTGGTGATCGACACTTTCTTGGCGGTGCCAAGCATGTCCATGGTCACGCCTTCCAGCTTCATGCCCAGATCTTCGCTGATCACCTGACCACCGGTCAGAATGGCCAGATCCTGCAACATCGCCTTGCGACGGTCGCCAAAACCAGGGGCCTTAACAGCAGCGATTTTCAGACCGCCACGCAGCTTGTTGACAACCAGAGTGGCCAGCGCTTCGCCTTCCACGTCCTCGGCAATGATCAGCAGCGGCTTTTGCGACTGGATCACCGATTCCAACAGCGGAACCATTGGCTGCAAGGAAGAAAGTTTCTTCTCGTGCAGCAGGATCATGCAATCTTCCAGCTCGGTGGTCATTTTGTCGGCGTTGGTCACGAAATAGGGGCTGAGGTAGCCACGATCGAACTGCATGCCTTCGACAACATCGGTCTCTGTTTCCAGGCCTTTGTTCTCTTCAACGGTGATGACGCCTTCGTTGCCAACCTTCTGCATCGCGTCAGCGATCTGACGGCCGATTTCAGCTTCGCCATTGGCGGAGATGGTGCCAACCTGCGCAACTTCGTCGCTGTCTTTGACAACGCGCGAGGCACCTTTGATGTTCTCGACGATCTTGGCAGTGGCCAAGTCGATCCCACGCTTGAGGTCCATCGGGTTCATGCCAGCGGCAACCGATTTCAGACCTTCACGCACGATGGCCTGGGCCAGAACGGTCGCGGTGGTGGTGCCGTCGCCGGCCTCGTCATTGGTGCGGCTGGCCACTTCTTTGACCATCTGCGCGCCCATGTTCTCGAACTTGTCTTCCAGTTCGATTTCCTTGGCAACCGTCACACCGTCTTTGGTGATGCGTGGTGCGCCAAAGGATTTGTCGAGGACCACGTTACGGCCTTTGGGGCCAAGGGTCACTTTGACGGCGTCAGCCAGAATGTTCACACCGGCCAGCATACGATTGCGGGCATCGGTGTCGAATTTGACGTCCTTTGCAGACATTTGCATTTCTCCTATGAGAGATTTCTTGAATATTCAGCGGTTATCTTGGGTAGGGTGGGTGAAACCCACGCTCCCGAAAGATCAAAGAACAGCCCGGTGGGCTTATTCGATGATCCCCATGATATCGCTTTCTTTCATCATCAGCAGCTCTTCGCCGTCGAGGGTAACTTCGGTGCCCGACCACTTGCCGAACAGGATCTTGTCACCAGCCTTGACGTCCATGGCGATCCGGTCGCCATCGTCATCACGCAGGCCCGCGCCTACGGCGACAACTTCGCCTTCTGCCGGCTTTTCTTTTGCACTGTCGGGAATGATCAGCCCGCCAGAAGTTTTCTCGTCGCCTTCCGTGCGGCGCACAAGCACCCGGTCATGAAGCGGTTTCAATGCCATCTTTGCAGCTCCTTATAGCTCAAAGTTATTTTTTATATCCTTCGCTCCCCGCGAAGGATCGTTATCACTCACCAAGGACGAGTGATAACGGCGCTTAGTTAGGTATGGCAAGCGCCTGAGTCAACCGTCGCTTGCCGAATAATTTGATCTAATCCGCGTCCCAGCTATAGGCCCAGTGTTTCAGCCCCGAGCGCCCGGCATCGGTCAGGTCGTAAACCCCGCGCGCGACCCTTTCAAACCAGCCATAGTGATTGTTGGCCATCAGGTTCGTCGCCACGCCCACCCCCGCGCCCCGCGCCACATCAGACCCCTTGGTCGGGCCGTTCTCTGCCAGATAGGCAGCACAACGCAGCGCATCCTGACGATACCCGGTGACAATCGCGTGGCGTGTTGCCCCGCCCGCATTGGGGTCACCGCGCAGCCGGTCAAATTCCCGCAACAACCGCACGGCGCGTTTTTTCGACTTGCGTGGTGCGTAAGGCCCCGGATCACATTGCACTTCGGCGCGCCCATCCGCCCGCACTGTGATCAGCCCCAGCCCCAACCGGCGGCACAGGGCCAGATTATCTTTCAACGCCCGGCGCGCCGTCTTGCCGGTGGGGCGCGGCACGGCCAGATAAACCAGATCGCTAACCGTCAACCGGGCAATCGCCTGATGAAACAGGGTCAGCGAAAAGCGCAGCTTCAACTCGACAATGACTGGGGTTTCATCACCACGCACAGCCACGACATCCGCCGCCCCCACCTCTCCCTTGACGGTATACCCCTGTCGTTCAAACAGCGCCTTCACGGGCGGGTACAGATCCTGTTCCAGTGTCATTGCCCGTACAATAGGCGATGTCGCCCATCGCGTCCATTTGGCAACCAATGCCCGCGTGACAAGCCCACAAGCCCCGCCTATAAGGCGCGCAAACGCCACCGATTGATCAGGATTATCCAATGACCATCCAAGTTCTGGGCCATAAATCGCCCGACACCGATTCCACCGGTTCCCCCATCATCTGGGCCTGGTACCTCAGCGAGATCAAAGGCACCCCGGCTGAACCGAAACTGCTGGGCGAACCCAACACCGAAGCCAATTTCATGCTGACCCGCTGGTTCCTCGACAAGCCCGAGATCATCGACGATCTGGCTGATGATGCGCCCTGTGTCATCGTTGATACCAACAATCCGGCGGAACTGCCGGCCAATATCAATGGCGCGGATGTGCAGGCGATCATCGACCACCACAAGCTGGTTGGCGGGCTGGAAACCAAAGGCCCGATCAGCATCACTATCCGCCCCGTCGCCTGCACCGCCACCATCATGCACGACCTGATCGGCGATGACATGGCGCAGATGCCCGACGCCATCAAAGGCGCGATGCTGACCTGCATTCTCAGTGACACGCTGCAATACCGCTCGCCCACCACCACCGCCCACGACAAGGACGTGGCCGAGGCACTGGCGGCGGAACTGGGTGTTGATGTCAGCGAATATGCCACCGAGATGTTTGCGGCGAAATCGGATGTATCTTCGTTCTCGGATGCCCAATTGCTGCGGATGGACAGCAAGGAATACGCAGTGGACGGCATGAAATTCCGCGTGTCGGTTCTGGAAACCACCGCGCCCGATGTGGTGCTGGACCGCAAGACATCCCTGATGGAAACCATGACCAGCGTGGCCGCCGAGGATGGTGTCGATCAGGTTCTGCTGTTCGTGGTCGACATCCTGAACGAAGAGGCAACGCTTCTGGTCCCCAACGACAACGTGCGCTCTGTGGCCAAGCAGAGCTTTGGCGTCGATGCGACCGGCGATACCGTGGTTCTTCCCGGTGTCATGAGCCGCAAAAAACAGATCATCCCCAACCTGAAGGTCTGACGCCCGATCCGGTTGTATCAAATACGAAAACCGCCGTGTGGTTGTTCACGCGGCGGTTTTCATGCGAAGAAAGCCCAAAAAGGGCTTGATGGGCTGCTGGCTAAGGTGGCCTTAGCGCAGGATGGGGCCAATCACATTGGAAACATACATGGTCAAAGGATCAGCCTGCATGACAAATGCACCGGATTTCTCGACCATGGTACCAGCCTGTAGGCGGGCAAGACGGTCGTCATAGGTCTGTGGCCCCAGATTGGCGACAAGAAACGCCTTGAACCCGATGAACGCCGCCAGAAACAAAAACACGGCGCGCCCGGAAATCCGGCGTTGCTGGCGCTTGGGCCGGGCAACAATCAGTCCATCAGGCTGAACCCGCGTGACATAACCGCGCGACATGGCCTGATGCTTTCGCGCGAGGGTTTGCAAACGCTGGTCGAACTGAATTTGAGTCTTGGCCATGACAGCCTCCGAAAACTGGCCCCCACCAGCGGTATACCAAAGATAAGGGCCAATTAAGGCAGAATCCAGCCCGGTGCCCTAATTCGCCCCAAAACTGGCCATATTTAAGGAATTTTGCGCAAAACTAGCGTTGTCCATTCACCAATCTCTGCCTTATCGGCCAAATTGATGCCAGATTGTGCATAAACGTCGATGATTTTTTTTGCCTGTTCGTTGAGAATCCCCGAAAGAATCGCAATTCCTCCGGGGCGCAGGTAGTTGGCAAGGTCCGGAGCCAGCGCAATCAGCGGCCCCTTGAGGATGTTGGCAAATATCAGATCATAGGGGCTGTTGCTCTTCAGGTCGGGGTGGTCAAACCCGGCCGCCTCTACGCATTTCACCCGGCTGTGCATGCCATTGGCGCGCAGGTTTGCTTCGGCCACATCCACCGCAACCCGGTCGATATCGCTGGCCAGAATGGTAGCATCCCAGACCCGAGCAGCGGCCATCGCCAGCACGGCGGTGCCACAGCCGATATCGACAATCCGCTGCGGCGCGAACCCGTCTTCGATCAGCTTGTCCAGTGCCTTCAGACAGCCCAGAGTGGTGCCGTGATGCCCGGTGCCAAACGCCATAGCCGCTTCGATCAGCAAGGGTATGGCATCTTCGGGCAGCTTGTCGGCATCATGGCTTCCATAGACAAAGAACCGACCCGCGCGAACCGGGGCCAGTTCCCGGCGCACATGCGCGACCCAGTCGGTTTCCGGCAGTTGCGACACCACAAACGGCTGCGCGCCAAAGGCTGTCGCCAAAAGCGCCAGCGCGGTTTCATCCGGCGCGGCGGTGAAATATCCGCCCACCTCGAACAGACCCGACCCATCCTCGACCTCGAACACGCCGACGCCGGTTGGTTCCGGGGCCAGCCGCTCCATCGCCTCTCCCAGGGTTTCGGCTGCGGTTTGTCCGGGAAGGGTGGTCAAAGCGGTAAACGTGGGCATCAGCCTCTCCTGAATTGGTTGGCATGCGGGTAGGGCCGTGGCGGTGCAAGGTCAAGGGTGGGTAATGCCGCGCTTNGCCGGAACCGACCGGTTTCAGTCAGGCCGGTTTATTCCGCCGGGGCGGACGCAAACTGGCTTAGCCGGGTTTCATTTCCCGGTTCCGGGTGACGCGGCACCAGCAGCGCCAGCAACAGCGAGATCAACGCCATGCCAGAGGCAAGCCCGAACACAGCCGCCGGAGAGACAACCCACAACAGGCCCAGCACTACCGGCAGGAACACAGCCGCGATGTGGTTGATGGTAAAGGCCACGGCGGCTGTGGGCGCAATATCCCCCGGATCGGCGATCTTCTGGAAATAGGTCTTTAGCGCCAAAGCCAGGCCAAACAGGATATGGTCGATGACATAAAGCGCGGTTGCCAGCGCCACACCCCAGCCAAACCAGTAAATGCCGCCATAGGCCAGAAA